>SL_5KL_010_SEDDRAFT_10001186_pt1 | contig 16006 bp, 8 predicted proteins | sample SodLakKL_010_SED_FD_9118 | JGI IMG/M metagenome (IMG submission 9118)
CCTGAGCCAGGCCCGACGGCGGGCCCCCTTCTCCGAGAGCTGATACCTCCCCTCATAGGCAGCGAGCCAGAGGCCGATGGCCGCCCCGGGGGCGGCACCGAAGAGGAGAGCCGTGGTCCAGGACCCGGATACCAGACCGGCACCACCGAGGAAGAGGAGGGGGAGGAGGAGGGAGGCTACCAGAGCCGCGTTTCTCCGCTCAGGGTGATACTCCAGGAGCCCTTCCTCCAGCATCTCCCTGCGGGCCAGGCGGTAGACCTTCGGGACCCACCCCAAACTCCCCAGCAGTGACTGAAGGGACCCATGCTCTTCCAGGTGCCGCAGGAATTCCTCTTCCGCCCCGGCCAGGCGATCTCCAGGGGGAGCGGGGGTGATCCGGTGCACCTCCAGGGTCCCGGACGCCAGGCCGCCTTTCTTGGTGGTGGCGCCATACTCCCCCTCGGCCTCGGTCCGCTCCAGCCGGAGGTACCCTCGACGGGCCAGGTCCACAACCAGGGCGGAAGCGGCCCGGAGCGCCCACTCAGTGTGGCCCACCGTGAGGAATGCGGCCCGGTGGAGCGGCTCCTCCGGCATCCCATCGGGGATCCGGGTGGGAGGATCCCCGGGGTCGTGCCACTTGAGCATGAGCCCGACCCCGGGAAGCAGCCCCAGCAGGAGACCCCCCAAACCCATGAGGAAGAGGGGCAAGCGGTCTTCCGGCGGCTCGGGAGGTGCCCGACCGGGAAGGCGCGCCGGGAACCCCACCTGGACTCCGTAGGGGGTGCGGGCATCGAGTTCGGCCCGCTGGAACCGCACCTCCCACCCCGTGCCGTCTGAAGGCTCCAACCGACCCTCCTCCTCCGGCACGAAGAGGATCTCCCCTTCCTCCAGCCCGAATTGGGGGAGGCGCACCTCCACGTCGAGCCCCCGGATGGGCACCTCCCACGCGTCGCCCACCGCGTCCCAGGCGATCCGGTTCCACCCCTCCACCTCCTGCAGCGCCCCTTCCACGCGGTACTCGATGACGAAGGTGGTGGGTTCACCGCGAGGCTCGAAGTCCCAGGTGACATCCACCGAGCGGCTCCGTTCCCGCACCTCCACCTCCGAGACCTCCACCTGGGGACTCGAGACCCGCACGTCCGTCACGGCGTCGAGACCCCGGGTGGGGAGGGTGCGGAAGCCCTGGGAATAGGTCCCCCCCTCGTAGACGAAGTCCATGGATTCGGTGACGCGGTAGTCGCCGCTCTCCTGGAGCTCGATGGTCACCCGGAACCCTTCGATCCCGTAGCTCCGTGCCGCCTCCTGGAGGGCGGCACGGGGGAGGGGCACCACGAGCGTCAGGAGGAGAAGAAGGAGAGCATGGACCGCTCCCCACCTTCCCACCGGCGAGGTCGACATCGTCGGGGGGAGGGGGGTTCGGTTCGGCGCTACCGGCATAGGTCGATCCTTATTGCAGGGGGCAGGGTCCGCGCTGGCGAGGGCAGACTGCGCACTGCCAGGAGCAGTGCCCACACCGTCAGGAGGCAAACTCCGCGCTGAAGAGGGCATGGCCCGCGCGCTGCCAGGGGGAGGGGCCGTGGGCTGTCCGCCCACCGCCCCCTGGTCTCCCGGACATCCGTTGAACCTACGCTGTGACCGCTCGAAGCCTTCATCCCCGGTCGAGCTCTGCCCGCCAGGTCCACCCCAACTCAGCCCACCCAATTCCCTCTCTCCTACCCCGTCGTCCCCAGCCCCCCTGCAATGGCGTTCACAACCAGGAGCATCTCCGGGAGGAGGGCATCGGCCCCTTCCCCATCGCCCTGGGCGTGGAGCCCCCGCCACCGGCGGAGTTGCTGGATCTGGAGGTGATGGAGGGGACCCAGGCGTTCGGACCGGAATCCCATCATGGTGTACATCCGGGGGCGCCGCTCCTGGAGGGGGTGCCCGTAGAGCAGTTCCAGCATCTCCCTGGTCCGACGGTATTCGGTCAGGATCCGGTCCAGATGGAAGCCCGCCGCCTCCTGGTCTTCAACCAGCCCGGCGTAGGCTTCCATGATCTCCGGATCGGCCACGGCAATGGCCGAGGACGCCGTGGTGAGCACATAGCGAAACGGCATGAACGCCACCGCGTGCCGGCTCAGGAGCTGGAAGGCCGCCCCATCCTCCTGCCTCAGGCGCTCCAGAGCCGAGCCCACCCCGTACCATCCGGTGAGGACGAAACGGGCCTGGCTCCAACTGAAGACCCAGGGGATGGCCCGGAGGTCGGCGAAGCTCCGGGCGCCCGTGCGGCGGGCAGGCCGGGATCCGATGCGGCTCGCTTCCAGGAGGTCGATGGGGGTGGCCTGGGAGAAGAAGGAGACGAACCCGTCGTGCCGGATCAGCTCCCGGTAGGCCTCCAGNCTGTNGTCGTAGAGGCGGTCCACCACCGCCTCCAAGGATGAGGCAAGGCTTGCGGTTATGGACTCCTCCCCATCCTCGACGCTCGCTACCTCCGTCCGGCCCGCCCCCAGCGTCAGTCCCGCCGTTCCCGCTTGGAGGAGCTCCAGGTTGTAGAGGGCGGTCTGGAGGTTGGCGTACTTCTGGGCGATGACCTCACCCTGCTCCGTGAGTCGGATGTCGCCCTGGATGGTGGCCGGAGGGAGCCCGGCCAGGAATCGGTGGGTGGGTCCGGCGCCCCGGCTCATGGTTCCGCCGCGGCCATGGAAGAAGCGGATCCGCACCCCATGACGACGCCCGACGTCAGTCAGTGCCCGCTGAGCCCGGTTGAGACTCCAGAGACTAGCCAGGATCCCCCCGTCCTTGTTGCTGTCGCTGTATCCCACCATCACCTGCTGAGAACGATCTGCGTCCAGATGCTCCTGTCGCCACCGGAGACTCCTCTCCGTCACCGGATGAGCCAGGAAGGCGTCCAGGATCTCCGGACCCTGTTCCAGATCGTCAATGGTCTCGAGGAGGGGCACCACAGGCAGTACGCACGCCTCTCCCTCCGCCGTGGACCGGGTCAGCCCCGCCTCCCGGCAGAGGGCGTAGACCACCAGCAGATCCGAGAGACTCCGGGTCATGCTCACGATGAGGGATCCAATCCCTGCCGCCCCGTACTCCTCCATGTGACGCCGGATCGCCCTGTACGAGCCTAGCACCGCTCCGGCCTCGCCCTCGAGCCCCCGGGGATCCCGGACGAACGGGCGGGGAGTCTGGAGTTCGGCGGTGAGGAAGGCCACCCGCCGCTCCTCGGGCCAGTCGGCGAAGTCGACCCCTCCCTCGACCCCCGCCGCGCTCAGGAGTTGGGCCAGGGCGGCGTCGTGGAAGGCGCTGTTCTGACGTACGTCCAGCGCCGCCAGGTGGAAACCGAAGGCCTCGACCCGCCGCAGGACCGGCTCCACATCGATGCGTGCCAGGCGTGGGGCACCCATCTCCCGAAGACTCCGGTGGAGGAGGGTGAGATCCTGCACCAGTTGGTGGTGACTTCGGTAGGCGGCACCGCCCTCTTCCCTCGGCAACATGAGCCGGATCAGGTTCAGGAGTTGTCGCCAGGGCTCCTGCGGGTTCCGGGCCAGGGCGGGAACCGCCCTTTCGCCCAGGGAGTTGGAGAGCTCTCCGATGCGGCGATGTACCGCCTCCGGTACCGCAACCTCACGGTCCGAGAGGCTGAGGCGTCGGGCCAGTTCGCCCAGGTCGGCGTCTACCCGCGCCAGGGCTCGCCGCCGTAGTTCCTGCAACGTCTCCCGGGTCACATCGGCTGTCACCAGCGGATGGCCGTCCCTGTCGCCCCCCACCCAGTTGCCGAAGCTCACCCGTGGGAGGCGCGCCGGATCATCCAGGATTTCCAGGTCAAGGCCGGTCTCTTCCCAGGCAGCGCGGAGTCGCTGGTCCAGCATGGGGATCACCGTGGGGAAGACCCGGGTGAGGTAGTGGACCACATTCCGCAGTTCGTCCTGGATGGTGGGCTTGTCCAGGAAGACCTGGCCCGTGAGCCAGAGTCGGTGTAGGGCCGCCTGGATCTCCGCCTCGATCCGTCCCGATTCGTGACGGGTCCAGACCTGGTTTTCCCTCCGTACCATGAGCAGGTAGATGGTTCGGAGTTGGTCGATGACGGTGGAGCGCTTGGATTCGGTGGGGTGCGCCGTGAGCACCGGTTCGATCTGGATCTGCCGGAGGCGGTCCCCCATCTCCTCTGCGGTGAGTCCGGCGGTCTTGAGTCCCAGGAGCGTCTTCCCCCAGAGCCCCGAGATGCGGGCGAGACCATGCTCGTCTTCCAACCGGCGGCGGAGCTGCACGGCCGCATTCTCTTCCACGATGGTGATGAGCTGGAAGTAGATGGAGGCAGCCTTGCTCAGGGTGGCAGGATCCACCTCACGGGGAAGCCCTCCGGCAGGACCACCCCCGTCCCCGGCATGGGCGCCTGAGGCGCCATCCAGGACACGGGCCACCGCCTCCTCCCCGGCCTCCCGGAGCACGGATACAAAACACCTGTGCAGGAAGCCCAGATCCCGCTGAACCTTGTCGATTTCGAGGCTTTCGTCGGTGGTGCTGAAGTACATGGGAAGCGGAGGGGTTGGACGGGGATGAACGAACAAGGCGTGGATCGAGGCCCCACCGGGTCAGGGCGGCCATACCGTGGCACACCGGGACCGGGTCATTGGGGACACGGGACGGCCAGGTCGGATCAGGCCGGCACGGACCGAGTCACGAGATCGACGGTAACCACTTTCTCAGTACTGAGGCCAGCCTCCGAGGCTCCACCGGCTTGGCCACATAGTCGTCCATCCCCGACTCAAGGCATCGTTCCCGGTCGCCCCGCATGACATTGGCGGTCATGGCCACGATGGGGAGGCGTCGGACCGCGCCTCCACCGGCCCCATTGCCACCCGGGTGGGCTCCTGCGGAGGATATACCGGACCGGGCCTCGCCACTTCGGATCGCCCGGGTGGCAGCGTACCCATCCATGATGGGCATCTGGCAATCCATGAGAATCAGGTCGTAGGGGCGGCTATGGGCCGCCTCCACCGCTTCGGCCCCATTCTCTGCTGTGTCCACCTCGAGACCGAGTTCGCGCAGAATGTGCACCGCCACCTCTCGATTGATGGGGTTGTCTTCCACCAGGAGCACCCGTCCCCTGAGGGAACGGCGCCACTCCCTCACCGAGTGCCGGGTGGCGATCCCCACTTCGCTGCCGGCCTCACCCTGATCATAGATCTGTTGCCTCGTTCGCCCCAGGGTGGCTGAGAGGATGTCCCGGAGGTCCCCGGCCCGGTAGGGCTTGGTCAGATACCCCGAGAACCCCAGCCTCTGGAAGAAGGCGGCATCCCCCTTACGGGCCAGGGAGGTGAGCATGATCAGGGCGAGCTCTCCCAAACGGGGGTCCCGACGGATGGCCCGGGCCAGGTCCGCCCCATCCATATCGGGCATCTGCATATCCAGAAGGGCCACTTGGAAGGGATCTCCTTCTACCACGGCCTCGCCGAGCCGCTCCAGCGCCTCGGGGCCTCCGGGGACGGCCTCGGCCCTGCCCCCCCACCGCTCCAGGAGAATGAGGGCCAGATCCCGATTCGTCCGGTTGTCGTCCACCACCAGGATCCGCACTCCGTCGAGATCCATATCCAGGGGGGCCCCCGGAACCTCCGCCCCCACCCTCAAGGGGAGGGTGAACCAGAACTCCGAGCCCTCCCCCTCCCGACTCTCCACCCCGATCCGTCCTCCCATGAGCTCCACCAACTCCCGTGAGATGGCGAGTCCAAGCCCGGACCCGCCGTACCTGCGGGTCGTGGACGCATCCACCTGGGTGAAGCTCTGAAAGAGGTCTCCCACCCGGCCCGCCGGGATCCCCATCCCCGTATCCCGGACCGAGACACGGATGGTGGGACCGGGATCGGATCCGCACGCGCCATGGGACTCGGTGGCAGCGGAGAGGGGTTCGGGCCCCTTGGGTTGCCCCCGAACGCCCTCCACCTGGGCCAGCACCGCCACCTCACCCCGCTCCGTGAACTTCACCGCATTGCCCACCAGGTTCGTGAGCACTTGCCGGACCCGACCCGGATCGCCCCGCAGGCGGGCGGGGACATCGGGGTGCACGAAGGAGATGAATTCGAGCTCCTTCTCATAGGCCCTGAGGGCAAGGGTGGCTGCCACATCGGCCATGGTGGTGTGGAGGTCGTAATCCAGATCCTCCAGCTCCATCCGTCCGGCTTCGATGCGCGAGAAGTCCAGCACATCATCGATGAGGGCCAGCAGCGCCTCTCCGCTCACCCGCACCGTATCGGCGTAGGACCGCTGCCGGGAATTGAGCTGCGTCTCCAATAAGAGCCCGATCATCCCGATGACCCCGTTCATGGGCGTCCGGAGTTCATGGCTCATATTGGCCAGGAAGCGGGTCTTGGCCTGGCTGGCCGCATTGGCCAACTCGATCTGTCGCTCGAGCTCCGCCTCCTTGAGACAGGCCAGCGAGGCGTTGGCCAGCTTGTCCATGAGGACCTGAAGCGACTGCAGGAAGTGCCGTTCGAAGGGTGGCCCGCTCCGGACCAGGACCAACGCCCCGAATCCCGGAAGGTGAAAGAGGGTCCGGGAGGACGCATGATCCTGGCCTTGGTAGGGGAGCCGGGCAGCCCAGCCCGGGATCCCCGCCAGCTTCTCCGGAGGTGGAATCTCGGCCAGGAAGGCCCGGTGCGTGTCCTGCCTGTGAAGGACCCGTGGGATCGCAAGCACCGACTCCCACCTGAGACTTCCTCCCCCACCCACGGGCTTGGCCCGGATCACCTCTCCTCCGCTGCAGTTCAGCGTGCGCAGCATGGTAGACAGCGCATCCTGGAGCATGGGCTTCAGCTCCAACGTCGTGCCCAGCGAAAGGGAGATCTCGTAGAGGATCTCGGTCTCGGAGGCCGTGTTCATGACTCGGCCAGGAGGGCCAGGACGGCGGTCTTGTTGTAGAACTCCAGGTAGTCGCGGCCGCTGTTGGCAATCTCGCCCAACGTGAGCGCCCCGAAGAGGGGTCGCCCCGCCGCCGCCGCGGCCAGCTCCTGCTCCATCCGATCCCCCAGGAAGAGGACCCGGGAGATGCAGTCGATGAAGAGGGCTGTGTGATGGGACTCGGTATTGAAGGGGGCCGAGGCCTTGGCCAGCTCCGTCGCCCGTCCAGCCGCCGCGATGAGGGAGTCAGCTGTTCCGTGAAGCAGCTTCACGAACGAGCCGGTGGGAACTTCGCCCACACAGACGAGTCCCTGGGCATCGTCCACCATGAGTGGATCCCGTACCACGACCTCGGCACCCAGCCGGTTGATCCCGAAGGGGTAGCCCTTGGCCAGATCGAAGAAGGGGGTGTCGTCGAAGCTCCGGCCGCTATGGGCTTCCACCAGTTCCCGGTAGACCTGGAAGGCGGGCCGCCAATCAAGGGTCCGGATCACATTCCGGTCCGCCTCCGTCACCTTCATCCCATGGCTGACGGGGGTCCAGCCATGAGCCACCCCCACCCCGCTACGGAAGGGAAGGTGGGCCAGGAGAGCCCCATCCTCCACCAGGCCCTCCGGGGTGATGAGGCAGGGGGCCTTCCGGAAGGAGAGGGATCCGGCTCCTCCGCCCACCAGGTTCCGCTCGAGGCCGAAGCAGAAGAAGAGGGACTGAACGAGGGTGGCGATCCCGGAGCTGAGTCCGTCCACAAAGACCAGGAGGGTCCCGTAGGGATCCGCGGATTCCGCTCCCCAGGCATCGGCCACGGCTTCCACCTGGGTCTCCGTCTCCCGGGCCGGGCCGCTCAGACCCCCGATGACGGCGATCCGGGGGTGCACGGGGAGGGTCACCACCAGCGTGCCCCGCTCCCGGTTCAGCCCGTCGAAGATCACCTGTGGGAAGATGCCGCCGAATACCGGGGTCCGGAGCCCGCTCAGAACCGGATCCACTTCTTCCCGCGTCCAACCGTTCCCATCACAGGCCAGGACCAGGAGTCCGTGGACATCTGACCTGCCGTCCAGTTCTACTGCCATGCGACCGAAGGCCGACACGCTCCCCGACGGCTCATATCGTTGATGCATCAACGCCNCCCCTGTTCATTCCGTACCGGGCCCTCCGTTCCCGCATTTTCGGCACCGAATGACACTCTCTTTACACTTCTCTCCGGAACGATGGGGTCACATTCCTGGAACAGCCTCAACCTCCAACCTGAATCGCTCGGTCCGGACCGCGAGCGACTCCACTCGCTCCCGGTCAACCCGGACCCCCAGCCCCGGTGCTTGGAGAGGAACCTCCACCAGACCGTCCGGTCCCATGGTCCACTCGGGCTCCACGATGTCCCGGGCCCAGTATCGCGAACTGGGGGAGAGGTCCCCGGGCATCTGGAAGTTGGGAAGGGAGGCCAACGCCACGTTGTAGGCCCGGCCGATCCCGCTCTCCAGCATCCCCCCGCACCAGACCGGTACTCGGGCTTCCCGGCACCGGTCGTGGATGGCCCTGGAGGCCGTGAACCCACCCACGCGACCGGGCTTTATGTTCACAATGCGGCCGCTTCCCAGGGCGATCATGTCTTCGGCCCGATCAACGGAATCGATGGACTCGTCCAGGCAAAGGGGTGTCCGGAGGCGGCGCTGGAGTTGGGCATGGCGGAGAAGGTCCGTCCGGTCCAGTGGCTGCTCGATCATGGTGAGGCCGAAGGCATCCAGGGCCTTCAGGTGCGTACCGTCTTCCGGTCGGTAGGCGGCGTTGGCATCGACCATGAGGGCGACGTCGTCGCCCACCACCGTTCGGACGCGCTCCACGAAGGCCAGGTCCGCCCCCGGTGCGATCTTGAGCTTCACCTTCCGGTATCCGGCCTCCACCGCAGCCACAGCCAGCTCCGCCAGTTGATCCGGAGAGTCCTGGATCCCCAGTGAGACCCCCACCTCCACCTGGGACCGGATCCCCCCCAGCAGCCTCGCCAGGGGCACACCCTGGCGCTCCGCCTCCAGCCCCCATGCCCCCATCTCCAGGGCCGCCTTGGCCATGGGGTGCCCACGGACCGTGCCCTCCAGGGCGCCGTGAACGGCGGCTGGGTCCGGAAACACCTCCCCCAGGACCCGGGGAATGAGCCAGAGGGAAAGAGCCATCCAGGCAGTATCCACCGTCTCGGGGCTGTAATTGGGCTGTTCGGCCGCCACACACTCGGACCATGAGACGGCCCCATCCCTGTCGCGGAGTTCAAGGAGCAGGATGCGGCGCTCGGTCACCGTTCCCGACGAGATGCGAAAGGGTGCGCGGAGGGGGAGGCGGATCTCCCGCAGAGTGACGGACTCGATCTGCATGGGTGTACCTCGGGGGCGAAACGTGGACGCAGACAGGTGCCAGGTGGCGAAGCAGAGTGGGAATGGAGGCGGAGCGGNATCAGGGATTGAAGAGGAAGTAGTCGTAGATGGCCCGGACGGCCCCGGCCAGCGCCGCTTCCCGGCGGGCATTGGGCTGATCCGAGTCGCGGATGAAGGCGGCCACCACCACCGTGCCTCCGCCGTCGGGCAGTTGGATGACCCCCACATCGTTCAGGCTGCCCCCGATGGTCCCCGTCTTGTTGGCGGTGGTGACGAATTCCGGAAGGAGCCCCCGGATCCGTCCCTCTCCGGTCCGGCACCGCTCCATGATGTCCCGTAGCAGCGCTGCACTCTCGGTGGAGAGGCCCTCATCCCTCCAGACCGCCTCCAGGAGACTGGTCATGGCTATGGGCGTGGCCGTGTCCCGGACATCGGAGGCGAAGGCCCGAGCGGCCTCGGTCCGAGAGGGTCCCGCTTCCNGGACTGAAGTGGTGCGGCTCCAGGTNGACGAGGGAGTCAAGGCGGATTTCGCCGGCATCGACCCGGCGGAGGAGCTGGTAGGCCATGGGAACCTTGTAGGTGCTGGCCATGGGGAAGGACTCATGGGCATTCAGGCCCACCGAGCGTCCGGTCTCCAAGTGCACGGCGTGGATCCCCAGGGTTCCGCCTGAAAGAGGTGAGATACGGGCCAGCTCGGCCTCCAATCGTTCCAGGCCGGGGGCCACCGCCGCCTCCGCAGTCCGTGTCACCCCATCGATATCCTGGGCATGGGCCACAGGGGCAATTAGGATGGAGGAGAGGAGCATGAGTGGGAGCGGTACCATCCTCACGAATGCGATCATGGGACTCGGCGGGTTGGAGGGATTCCTTCTAGTGTGAGGGACCTGGCGAGACTACCATGCAGCTGCGTATACGTCAACGTATACATAATGCGGAGTGCCTCCGCTGGGATTCCACCGAGCGCTGCTCGGCCCGCTTCCTTCCACCCGACCGCCTGTCCAGACGGAGAGTCCACCATGGCGACCTTCGCCCCCATACCGCTCCCCGCCGACCCTTCCGGGGTCGCCCTCCACCGCGCCGAGCTTCCCCCTGCCTCCACCCGCCCGGGTCGCCCCCGCCCCACCGGGCTAGGGCCAAAGGGAGCGTACCTGATAACCGCCCTGGCGGCCCTGATCTTCTCTCCGGGCCTCGCCCTGAGCGCCGCGGCCCAGACGCCCGACACGCCCCTCCCTTCCCTGGAGCCGGCCCCGGTCCAGGCGGTGGTGGACTCCATCGCCCGGGAGGCACTCAGCCAGGGCCAGGCGGCGGGGATGTCCGTGGCGGTAGCTCGGGGTACCGAGATCCTGGCCCGGGGATACTACGGGAGCATGGAGTTGGAGCTGGAGGTGGATACCCGCCCTGAATCCGTCTACGAGATCGGATCCGTGACCAAGCAGTTCACCGCAGCGGCGATCCTGCAACTGGCGGAGCGCGAGGAGCTGGACCTGGACGGTGACCTCACCGATTACCTCCCGGACTACCCCACCGGAGGCCGCCCCCTCCCGCTCCGCCGCCTTCTGGATCACACGTCTGGAATCACCAGCTATACGGCCCTCCCGGAGTTCCCCCTCCTATCCGTTCGCCACGTCCCCAGGGATACCCTGGTGGCCACCTTCGCCTCCCGGCCCTTCGACTTCGAGCCCGGTGAGGCAGCCATCTACAACAACTCCGCCTACTACCTCCTGGGCCTGGTCATCGAGGCCGTCTCGGGGCAGGAATACGCGGAATACGTGGAGGAACACCTCTTCGCCCCCGCCGGCATGATCAGGTCCAGCTACTGCTCCGAGACTCGCATCACACCGGGGAAGGCGAAGGGGTACAGCTGGACACCGGAGGGGCTGGTGCACCGGGACCCCATCGTCCACAGTCACCCCTACGCCGCCGGGTCCCTCTGCTCCACCACCCTGGATCTGGTGGCGTGGAACCAGGCGCTCCATGGTGGACGAATCCTGAGAGAGGAGGCGCACCGCACCCTGGTCACCGGCGGGACCCTCAATGATGGGACGGTGCTTCGGTACGGTGGCGGGATCTCCCTTACCCCCATGCAGGGCCACCGGGCGTGGCACCATGGAGGTGGCATCAATGGATTCCTCTCGCACCTGGCCTACCTCCCGGACCACGACCTCTCCGTGGTCGTCCTGGTCAACACGGCGGGCCCGGTGGCCCCGGGAGCGGTGGCCGGGGGGATCGTGGCCACACTCCTGGGGACGGAGCCGATCCCGGAGGCCCAGCCCCTCCCCCGCCCCGCTGAGCAGTATGAGGGCACCTATGAAGGGGTGGGTCTGGGCGCCCCCTTCCGAGTCCAGATCTCCACCGGGGCCGACGGCCTCCAACTTCTCACGGGCGCCGGGGCCGGCGAACCCCGCCCCCTTCGCCACCTGGGGTCGGACCGCTTCGCCATGGGAACCCAGGAGTTCACCTTCGAGTGGGAGGGCGATGAGGTCGTCCGGATCAGGGCCGATCTGGGTAGCAACTACTCCTTCCTCTACCCCGTCCCCCACGAGGACGCCAGCCGCTGAGACGAGGACGCCGCCACCCGCACCGCCGCTCCACGAAGCTCCCGCCCCTGGCGTCCAGGGCGGGAGCTTCGTGCCTCAACGCCCCAATCGCCGGATGAGGAACTCCGCCGTGGATCCCAGGACGGCGATCCAGTTCTCATGGAGGAGGAAGCCGTGCACCTCATCGGGGAGCACCAACTGCTCCACCTCCACCTCCCGCTTGCGGAGTTCCTCCACCAGATCCACGGTCTCAACAAAGCGAACGTTCCGGTCGTCATCCCCATGGATGACCAGGACCGGCGACCGCCAGCCATCGAGCCGCGACATGGGTGATGCTTCGAAGGCCACCCGGGTCGCCTCCGGATCGACCAGGGGGTTGTAGTCGGGGCGGAAGGTCTGGATCCCCACATTCCAGTCGTGGACCCCGTGGACGTCGACCCCGGCGGCGAAGAGATCCGAGGCGCTGGCCAACCCCATGGCCGTGAGGTAGCCGCCGTACGATCCGCCCCATAGCCCGATCCGCTCCGGGTCCACATCGCTCCGGTTCCGCAGGTACAGCCCCGCTCCCATCACGTCGTGGAATTCGGAGGCTCCCGTAGCCCCGTATCCCAGCGCCTCTCGGAACTCCATCCCATAGCCCGTCCCGCTCCGGAAGTTCACCGACAGGACCACGAATCCCTGGGTCGCCAGGTACTGGTTAAGGGCGTAACTGTTGTGGTAGTAGGACATGTAGTGGAAGCCCAGGAGCATCTGCCGTCGCGACCCTCCATGGAAGAAGGCCACGGCGGGCCTCCGCTCGCCCGGCGAGAGGTCGGGGGGAAGGAAGAGCTGGGCCGGAACCTCCATCCCGTCGGATGCGGACACCATGACCGCCTCCGGTTCCACCAGAGCCGCGGCGGGGAAGGACGAGGGGACGGGGTCTGGAAACAGGCTCCGGGGTGCCGCGCCGTCCACCGGCGATAGGGGGCCCGAGGCTGGGAGTTCCAGAATCGCTTCGTGGGCAGGGATCCGCCCGGCCGCCCGAAGGAACACCAACGCCTCTCCACCGCTGGTGGGCGTGGGAGCCCACTCGATCCCCGAGCCGCCGGTGATGGCCTCGGGTCGGCTCGAGCCGTCCACGGGCACCCTCCAGAGGTGACGCCGATCGATGTCATCCTGGTTCGAGTTGAAGTATACGGTGCGCCCGCTGGCATCCAGGGTGACCTGCTCCACCTCGAAGGTGCCTGGTGTCAGGAGGGTGGCGCTCCCCCCGGAGGCCGGCACCGAGTAGAGGAGGAGCCAACCGGTCCTCTCCCAGGGGAAGACGATGCGGTCATTTGCGCCCCACAGGAGCTGGTTCTGCGCGCTCATCCCCCAGAACGCGCTCCCCATCCCCGCCTCGGCCCGCCAGATCTCCCGGGCCGCGCCGGTCCCTGGATCAGCCACCCGGATGCTCCAAGGCTCAGCCTCCCGCACCGGTCGGAACAGCCGAGACCCGGATGAAGCGGGCGTCCGCATGAAGGCGAGTCGGTCACCGGTTGGTGACCAGACCGGGTTCGAATCCCGATCCACGGTGGGATCCATCCACCGGATCCGCCGGGTGCCCAGGTCCAGGACGCCCACGAAGGCGTGGGTTCCCCGGTTGCTCACAAAAGCCAGCCGGTTCCCATCCGGCGACCACCTCAGCGACCCCAGTCCCCCCCGGGCCCGGATCAGGGGTTGGGCCTCCGAGCCGGCGGCCAGATCGTGGAACCAGACCACGCCACCCCGGAGGAAGGCGATCCCCGAACCGTCGGGTCGGAAGGCAGGGGAGTTCCCCGGGCCGATCCGCCTGGCGTCTCCTGTTCCGTCCAGGGAGGGCAGGTACCAGATGGCCTGTTCCACCCCGGCGGGGTCACTGGCGGGGTTCGGGTGCTCTCCCTGGCGATTCGGGGAGCCGCCCCGGACGAAGACCAGGGCCCCGCCGTCCGGAGCCCAGGCCAGTGATCCCAGCTCCTGCCCATCGTCGGAGTCGTAGTCCGTGAGGCGCACGGCCTCCCAGCTGGGCGGAGCCACCATCCAGATATTCCGCACCCCCTGATCGTTCCGGATCCATGCCACGGCTCCGCCCGCCGGCGCCGCCGTCACCTGTTCAGGGAACGGAGCGCTCATGAGCCCTTCGATGGTGACGGAGGGATCCTGGGCCCGGGCGGGTGCCGGCAGCAGCAGGAGAAGGAGGTAGGTCAGGATCAGACCTCCCACCGNGAGGGCTGGCCCACGNCGGNCCGGTACCGNCCNGGCGGCCCCAGAGTTGGAGCGGGACCGGGGAGAGGCGATCCGAGATGGCGGAAAGGGGCGCATGGCAGGATCCAGGTGGCCGGAGGGTCAAGCGGCAAAAGAGCATCCAGTGTTGCATACATAGCGAGCCGTTATCCCCATATGCGGCGCAGGGGCGGCAATGTCAAGACAACAAGGCCCTTTCAGGCTCTTGACACCAATCCTGCTCACGGCGTACTCTGGCGAAATCCAGCCATGACTCCGCAACCCGGGTTCCGTTTCTCGGAATTTTTGGACACAGAGTTACACGCAATGCTGGATGTGTTTTGGGCGGAGTGCCCCCTCCCTGGTTCAACCTCTGCCTCAGTCCCACCCGCTCCCTCAGGCCACCCTCTACTTCAGGAAGGTCCGAAGATGCCTCCTCTCGAATTCCTGGAATCCGGCTCGGCCGGATTCCGAACACCGCAGGCCAGGCCGGGCCCCCGTCGGGCCTTCCAATGGCTCTTCTGCGTTGCCGCCATCCTTCTCCTGCTGGTATGGACCGGCTCCGCTGCGGCCCAGCAGTCGGTGTCGGGGCGGGTAGTGGACGCCAACGGACAACGCCCTCTCGCCGGAGCCCAGGTCGTGGCCCAGGGCACCTCCCAGGGCACCCTGACGGATAACCGGGGCAACTTCACNCTGTCGGGGCTCACNGGCGCAGAGGTNACCCTGGAGGTCATCATGATCGGGTATCGCCGCCTGGAGCGGACGGTCCCCGTTGGGAGCACCGATCACCTCTTCGAACTCACCACCACCGCCATCGCCCTGGATGCAGTGGTAGTGACCGGTACGGTGGGCGAGCGCCAACAGCGGGCCATCGGGAATGTGGTGGGGCGGGTGAATGCCGTGGAACTCCAGCAGGTCGCTCCCCAGACACGGGTGCAGGACATGCTGAGCACCACGGTCCCCGGGGTCCGCATCATGGCCTCCGGCGGGGAGATCGGGACGGGGGGAACGGCCCGGATCCGGGGCGCCTCGAGCCTCACCCTGGGAGCCAACCCCCTCCTCTACATCGACGGGGTGCGGGTCGATGGTTCCGGCTTCACCGGGGGCGTGGGGGCCACGGCCTTCGCCGCCGGGAACCTCCCCTCCCGTTTCAATGACATCAATCCCGAAGACATCGAGAGCATCGAGGTCATCAAGGGTCCCGCCGCCGCCACCCTTTACGGCACGGAAGCCTCCAACGGGGTGATCCAGATCATCACCAAGCGCGGGGCCCGGGGCGCCCCCCAGGTCAACATGCGGGTCAGGGAGGGCGGATACTGGCTCCCGGATCCCATCAACTACTTCAACCCCACCTACTTCCGATGCTCCGGCGTGTCGCAGCAGGCCGGGGTGGATCCGCGCCTCCAGTGCACCCCGGGCGAGATCGTAGAGGTGAATGTGCTCCGGCTCGACCGAGATCTCCGGGGCGACGAGTGGTTCCGTACCGGTCGTCAGCCTTCGGTGGGCGCGGATATCCAGGGCGGGACCGAGACGGTCCGCTACTTCTTCTCCGGTGACTGGAGCCGGGAGGAAGGGTACGTCCCCTACAACGGTCAGACCCGCATCTCGGCCCGATCCAACCTGGGCTACACTGTCTCCGAACAGCTGAACATCGACTTCAGCCTGGGCGCCTCCCGGGGGCGAATCCAGTCCGCCTCCACCCAGCAGCCTCTGACCACCCACATCATCTGGTCCTGCCCGACGCCGGGCTGCGAGGCGGGATCCGGGTCGCCCAACGCCCTCGATGGTCCCCTCAGAGGCTACATCGGTGCCGTCCCGGAGATCTTCGAGCAGGAGGTGGAGGGGTTCCAGAACACCGATCGGATCACCGGAAGCCTGAACTTCATCCACACGCCCCGCCCCTGGCTCAGCCAGCGGCTGGCGCTGGGGATCGAGTTCCTGAACCTGCAGGAGACCGCCCTCTGGGTGGCCAACCGGGGCCTCTTCTTCCCGGGCAATACCTTCAACACCGGCTCCAAGCGGGTGGGC
>SL_5KL_010_SEDDRAFT_10001188_pt1 | contig 16003 bp, 9 predicted proteins | sample SodLakKL_010_SED_FD_9118 | JGI IMG/M metagenome (IMG submission 9118)
CGGAGCATGTCCTGCGAATGAGGGCGGGCGACCGAATCGCGATTAAGTCCTCCTTCGTGCAGAAATACAACCTGCCCTTCGACAACAAGGGCAAACCCGTCTCGGTGATGCGGATCAAGGCGATCGGGACGATTACCGGGACCGCAGGTGATGGCAAGACGGTTCAGGTCCAGTGGGAGCGGCTGGATCCACCTCGCGACTGGTTTTTCTACACCTACCGGGTGACCGTGGTGCAGGCAGACCCCAGCGAAGAATATGCCCGCCGCCTCATCCTGTTCACCTTCGGCAACGGGAAGCAGGATTACGATTTCTGGATGACCAAGGTCCCCTACTTCGCGCGCCGCTACGGTGCAGTGTCGACGCCTTCGGAAGATGTGGAGTCACTTGCGACGGACCTGATCGAGACGGAGGAGGAGGCTGCCGCCCCGAGCTACACCATCGATAACATCGAGGCCGAGGGTAGCTTTCTGTCGCGTGGCGAGCTAGAGCGGGCGCTCAAGCGCATCCGTGCCAAAAAGAACCTGATTCTCCAGGGGCCACCGGGGACGGGGAAGACGTGGCTGGCCAAGCGATTGGCCTACGCGCTGCTGGGGTCTCGCGACCGCAAGGTCACGCGCGAACGGCTGCGAATCGTGCAGTTTCACCCATCGCTGTCGTATGAGGATTTCGTCCGTGGATGGCGTCCTGGCGGCCAAGGGACGCTGGCGCTGATGGATGGCATCTTTCTCGAAACGGTGCAGGCGGCTGCGGCGGAGCCGGATCGACCGTTCGTGTTGATCATCGAGGAGATCAACCGCGGCAATCCCGCCCAGATCTTCGGCGAGTTGCTGACGCTGCTGGAGGACACGAAGCGCAACCCGGACGATGCTATCGAACTCGCCTACCGGCACTCGGACTCCGAGCGGGTCTTTGTTCCGCCAAACTTGCACGTCCTGGGGACCATGAATGTCGCGGACCGATCGCTTGCTTTGGTTGATCTCGCCCTGCGTCGCCGCTTCGCGTTCATCACACTGGAACCGCTGTTCAACGACCTCTGGGCAAGCTGGTTACAGGATCAGTTTGGTGTCACGTCGAGCGCCATTGCGACTATTACCCAGCGGATGCGCGCGCTCAACGAGAACATCGCCGCCGACCGGTCCCTGGGGCCCCAGTATCGGGTTGGGCACAGCTATGTGACACCGCCTCCGAATGCGGTCATCACCAGCGCCGAACGCTGGTTCGAGGAGGTTGTCGAGACGGAAATTATGCCCCTGCTGGAGGAATACTGGTACGACGCTCAGGACAAGGTGGGTGGGGCCCGAGAGCAACTCCTGGCGCCTTGGCCCCAACCGTGACGGCGGCGGTTGCCAATCAGGTAGACCCCTTCCGCAGGATCGGTAAGATTCCGATCCGCAATATCTGGCTGCTGTTTCTGTACGCCTCGGATCTCGCGCGTTTTCGTGATCAGTTCGAAGTGGCCGTCGAAGATGCACCCGATCTTTCGGATCTCCTCGCGCGACTCCTGTGTTTCGCCGTGGAACGACGACTCCGGCGGAACCTGAGCCGTGGTTATCGGCAACGCGCGGCCGAGGTTTCCCGGGTACGGGGGCGCATTGATGTGCGCCGCACCTATACCCGTGATCTACCGCGCAGAGGGATGGTCGCCTGTCGTTTCCAGGAACATACCTTCGACACGCCGCGAAACCGCTTGGTCCGTGCGGCGCTGGAGGCATTGGGAGGTCGCGTGATGAATCCGGTCCTCGCGCACGAGTGCCACAGGCTTGCGGAGGTCCTGGGACGGCAAGGGGTATGCGGACTGCGCCCCTCCCGCGCGGAAACGAGCGCCGACCAAGTCGGACGTCACGACGTTCATGACCTCCTGATGGTTTCACTGGCGAAACTTACCTTTGATCTCGCACTGCCGACCGATGACCCCGGCGCCCTATCGGTCGCCAATGTTGATCGAGAGGAAACCCTGGTGCGGCGCCTCTTCGAGCGCGCGATCGGCAACTTCTATGCCTCGGAGTTTCCTCGCGTAGATGGCTGGATCGTGTCGCAAGGCAGACGACTGGACTGGCAGAGCGAGAGGTCGACACCCGGAATCGCGACGGTGTTACCGGGGATGATCACGGACATCATCGTGGAGAACAAAGCGATGGGCCGGCGATGGATCATCGACACCAAGTTCACCGGTATCTTTGGCTCCTCGCTTCATCGCGAGACCGTTTTGAAGAGCGGTTATCTGTATCAGATCTACGCCTACGTTCGTAGTCAGGAGAACCCGCGCGACCCCCCGTCCCAAACCTCGACCGGGATCCTCCTACACCCGGCAATTGGCGTCGATGTGGATGAGCGCGTGGCCATCCAGGGGCATGAAATCCGTTTCGCAACGGTCGACCTGACCAAGCCGTCCGGGGAGATACTGGAGGACTTGCGGCGTCTCGTGGACCCGATTGCCGGAGGGTGACCCGCGAGTCGCTCCGCGGCCTCAAGGTGGCAATGCGAGGTAAAGGACGCCCCTGCATCAAACGGCAAGACTGGCCCGCGTTCAAGATTGGGTTGCCTGCGGCCCGGAATCGTCGATCGGTTCCAGAAGCCCCGGGTCGTCGTTCGCCGGGCGGTTGACCCGGGTCGATACCGGATACGCAGTGAGCCGCTCCGGGTCCAGCCGCCGGGCGACCTTGCGGATGGTCTCCCGGTCCGACAGTTCCGGATCCAGCCACTGCCACCGGCACTCGGAATCGAGCACCACCGGCTGTCGGTCGTGGATGAAGGCGAAAGCTGGAGATACCGGCTCGGTCAGGATGGCGCAGCAGGTATCGGTCCTCTCCCCCGCCGGCTCCCAGAGACCCGCGAAGAAGACCACCTCGTCGCGGTCCGGATCCTTCAGGGTGATGTAGTACGGCTGCTTCCCCGATTCGGTCCGGCGCCACTCGTACCAGCCGTTGGCCGGGATCAGGCAGCGCCGATGGGCGAACGCGGAGCGGAAGTACGGGCTGGTCGCGGCCTTCTCGGCGCGGATGTTGATGGGCTTGGGCGCATCCTCCTTGGCCCAGGGAGGACGGAAACCCCATTGCGAGAACCCGAACGTCACTGGTGCCTCTGATGTCGCGTACACCGTCGTGATCTGCCCGCCGGGAGCGATGTTGTAGGCCGCGTGGACATCGCCGACCGGCAGCTGGATGCTGAAGTAGCGGGTCGCGATCCGGCTACGTGGGGTATGGAGAGCGAAGCGTCCGCACATCAGCGACCTCCGTATACGACGGACCAGGCCCGGATCAATATGCCGCGCTGATCAGGCCACGGATCGCGGTCTCCCGCGCATCCGGTTCGTTCACGTGCACCAGCCAGCCGTCCACGTCGTCCGCCGGTTCGACGACCCAGTACTCCTTGGCGACATCGAGGAGCACCGTGCCGACCAGTTCATTCGCACTGTCGTAGATCTTCCCGTCGGCATCCCGGTACTCGTGCCCATCGAAAACAATGATCCTGTCCATCCGATTGTCCCCATCCCGATGCCGCTCGCTCAGGTTCACGATACCGCGCACCGCTCGGTCCTGCCCACACAAGTCGGTCCTGCCCACACAAGAGTGAACCAGCCGTGCGCGCACGCGTGATCTCTGTATTCGAACACACCGTCATCGCACCTCATAACCCTTCACCGTCACCGGCGTAAAGGCCTCGGCCGCGTTGACCAGCACCGGACGGATCCAGCCGAGACGGCTTTCCGCCAGTCCCTCGCCGAAGCGGATACGCCGGAAGTGACCGCGTCGCCAGTGCGGCCGCACCGTGCCATGCGCCAAATCAGCAAATATCCCCGTGCCGGTAGAGGCCTCCATCTCGCGCCGCCCGCCAATCACGATGCGGTCGTAGGCACGCGTGAGCTTGCGCTGCAGCCGCGCGGCCTTCTTCGGGCCGAGCCCCTGCAGGCGCCGGAGAAGATCCGAACGCTCCGGCTGGTGTTTCTGCTCGGCCTCGGGCAGGTTCAGGTAGAGCATCACCTTTGCGAGTTGGTAGACCGCCTTTTCGAAAGATTCCCGCTCCTCCCGATCCGGCGGCACGAAACCAGGAAGGCTTCCAGCCTCCGGGAGCCGGTAGAACGCGAAGTGCCGCTCGATCGCGGTTTGCAGGTCCGCGTCGTCGTCCTGTAGGAACAGCACGACGTTCTGTGACGCGTCATCCAGTACGTGCGTCTTGCCGCGCGGAGAGCCGGTCAGCACAATTTCGATGATGCGCGTCGGTTTGTCGGGATCGAGTCCGAGGTGCTGACGGCGATTGTCCTTGTCGAAGATGAAGCTGTGCGGATCTACCCGGTAGCTGCCGATGTACGCCCCCTCGACCTCGTGCTGCCCGGATTCGGGGTTGACGATGGTCAGGCCCGACGGGCGCCCGAACTCGATGTAGGCCATGGTGTAGGGCAGTTGGAACAGTCCAACCGGCAGCTTCGCCCCGAGATCGGTCGCGAGCAGTTGCTCATGTAGCGCCGGATGCACCTGCAGCATGGGGTCGCCGTGAGCGCGCAGCCGCGCGCGGGCCAGAACCAGCGACAGCAGCCCGAGGTTCACGGTGCCCGGGAAGTTGCTCGACTCGCGCGCGAGTTCGTAGACACCCGGGGCGTGGTTCAGGATCCACTCGGTGGGCAGCGTCTCGTCGCCGAGATAGGGCCTCAGCGCCGCCCAGAAATCGGCGCCAAACAGAGCCTCTTCCATCCGCTGGCCGAAGGCGCCATCCACCCGGACGGGATGAGGCAGATCGATGAGGGCGGGATCGTCGTGAAGCATGGCGGGTCGGATGCGATGATCGTCGAAAAAATCAGGGGGGAGGTGGGGCCCTACGCGAGGCGGCGGAATCGTCTGCGATGGTCATCACCGGCGAAGCCGACCTCTGACGGACCCTGATTGCACGCTTGGCCGCAGCCTGGATCGATACCATCGTCACCGCCCTTCACGATGTTCCCGGAGAAGCATCAGAATAGCCTTCAATTAGCCGTCGTCTCGAAAAGGTTGTCGGCCCGTCGTGCCAACAATGACTCTGTCGGACTTTGGCGGCACCGCCGGTCCTTTCGACTCCCCGTCACTCGCATGCAAATGTCGAGCTGGGTTTATGACACGACCCAGTCGAATCACTCCGAAATCGCCTTCAATAGCGCATCCCGAGCATCCTGGAAGAACTGCACGTCCACCTTGGTCGCCATATCGTCGGAGAGGTCGATCAACTCTTTGCGGCAGGTAACGGGCATCAGGATCGCGCTGGCGCCCTTTTCCACGGCGATCTCGACCAGGGTCACTGGGTTGTGGATCGGCTCGATGGAACCCCCAAGATTGATCTCGCCGACCACGATCAGCCCACCGCGAACGCTGCGCTTCAGCAGCGAGGAACTCAGCGCGATCAGGGCCGCGACACCGAGCTTGCTGCCGGTCTTCGCGGCATCGAAGGCCCGTAGCTGCACGGTGAACTCGTGTTGCCGAGGCTCCCGGTCACCAACGAGCTGGGAGGCACGCGAGTACAAGTTCTGTTCCGCATAGCCCACGCTCTCACGGAACGCGGGTGGCACCGGCTTATTCAGAATACGGACGCCCGAGCCCGGCCCCTCGTTAACCTCGATCCGGAACAGGCCGGGATGCTCGTCGTTGAGGCCGGGGCTGATGCTCCAGATCTGGCCCGGTTCCAGCGGATCGCTGCCGATGCTGTTTTCACTTTGCAACTCGGGGGTAGCCACGAATTTCTCCACGCCATCCTCGCCAATCACGTAGCTGAAATGGGTATTACGGAATTCCGCCGCCCCGATACGCTTCTGCTGCTCCTTGACTCGGCGGCGTGCCTCCATCGCGATACGCACGGCCCACTCCAGGTCCTCGTCCGTCGGTGTGAGGTCATCGTCCGGGTACAGAAGTTTCAACAGGCCACTGGCGGTCTTGTTCACGGCATTGCTGTCGCGGCCGGAGAGTGCGCCACCAAAGAAGACCCGTCCCTGCCACTGTGAGACTCGGCTCTGGTTGCGCAGCTGGGTCCAGCATTCGGATAGGAAGTCGCTGACCAGGCCGAAATGGTCGGTGAGCAGTTCCTTGCTGACCTTGGGCACGTCCCACCCCGGAAGGAACGCGTGAATACGATCCATGAAGGCCGTATCGTTGCGCATCTCCTCGGGCAACGGGCCGAACAGGTGACCGATGCGCTGCTGGTGCTCCACGTCCACATCGAAGTTGCCCACGAGCACGATGGAGCCATCGGCGCGAATGCTCTCCTTGCCGCGGCTGAACTCACCGGACTCCATGTAGCCCTTCATAATGTTGACCCCGTCCTTGCTGTCGAACGAGATCCCGGAGATCTCATCGAAGCAGACCACGTCGTACTGACAGACCAGTCCACGCTGGCCGTTGGCGTTGTTGACGAACATCTTGGCGACGGTCGCCTTGCCCCCGGAGACCAGGTGCGCATAGGGAGACACTTGCTGGAACAGGTGACTCTTGCCCGTGCCGCGGGGCCCCAATTCCACCAAGTTGTAGTTGCGCTCGACGAAAGGAACCATACGCAGGAGGAGCGCATCCGCCTGCCGGTCTGTCAGCGCGGCCGGTTCGATGCCGGTGGAACGAAGCAGGAAGGCCTTCCACTCCGGGGTGGTAAAGCGCCGCCGGGCTGCTGCCAGGGTATCGAGCACCTCGCGCTTGGAGAGCTGGATCTCGCGCAAGGCCCGAATGCCGAACGGCCGGCCGTTACGTTCCTGGGCGATAGCTGGGTCGTATTCGAGCGTGATCTCCGCGTAGAAGCCGCCCGTGAGCATGCGCTCATGCTCGGTAACCAGTTCGTCCGGAATGCGCACGTCGGTCAGCCGCAGGCTGGGGATGGCCGCCACGTACTCATCGTTGCGCACATCCAGCCGCGCGGTGACCAGATCGATCAGCTTGATCTCGTTATTCTCACGGGCACGCGCTTTGAACAGCTCTTCCTCGCCAGCGCGCACGGTGCGGGATTTGAGCTGCCGCTCCACCACTTCCAACCCTTCCGCGATTTCGTCCGGATCGGTGCTCGCGCAATAGCGGCCCAGCAGGAATTCCACCACGTAGGTGGGCACCGGAAACTGGCGTGAGAAGGTGCGCACCAGGTCCTTGCGCACCAGGTAGCCATCGAGCACCTCGGCGGCCTTGCGATCCAGTTGATCGAGTTCGGTCATGGCTTGGTTCCTATTCGCTTCCGCCGATCCGGGTGGCCTGTTGCGCCACCACCCGTCCTTCGGGATCCAGAATCACCGCGTGAGCGGGTTTCCCTTCCAGGTCGTCGTTTTCTACCACCACTGAAGCCTTGCCGTCGGCCTTAAAGGGCTTGATCGCGACGATCAGGCTGGACTTCTCATCCGCGGCATGTTCCCGCAGGTCGAGCCGAAGCCCCTTGCATTCGCCATCCAGCACCACGGTGCAGCGCAAACCCTTCCAGACCAGGTCGCCCATCTGCACGGCCGGCTTCCCGGCGTGTGCCGCAATGACGACGAGTTCCGGGATGACGCACTCCTGCAGGCTCAGGCCGCCGTGGGCGTATTCCTCCCCAGCCCGGAAGCAGTGGATCCCCTCGGCGAGCGCGAAATGCTCATGCTCGTTCCAGTACCAGGGATAGCGGGGGTAATCGGTCAGTGCGCCCGGCTTGATCTGCGCGCAGCGGCCCCATTTCGATTCCACCAGGCTCGCCGGCAACTCCGTCTTGGGTAGCCCGCCGGGCAATAGCAGCCAGCCATGGTCGGTGACGACCCGCACTTGCGACCAGCCTTGCGCGAGCAATGCCTGGATGCGTTCCTGGACTTCTTCCAGCATCTCGTCGATGTGCCGGGCCAGCCGCCAGCCGCGATCGTGCCCGGCATGATCAATGTCGCCGAATTCGCACCAGGCGGGAAGCCCTGCATCCACCGGCTCGCGATGCAGCAGTTGTACCTGGTGCCGATCGAGAACCTGCCAACCCTGATCGCGCAGCAGGGTCCGGAACAGGTGCGCGGAGATGGGTGTGAACGGGGCCGCGTCGGGCTCCTCGGCGATGCGCGGACTGTCGAGAATCGGAGCAACTGCATACTTGCCGGTGCCGGTCACGCTCGGCAGGGCCGCCCAGGCGGCATGCTCCTGCACGTCGTACCCATCCGCGCGCAACGACGCAGCCAACCGGCGCCCGCAGTCGAAACGCAGACCATCGACAAACAACAGACACTCGTCCGGACGGGCATGCTTGGACCCGTCCCCGCGCTTGCGGCCGTCCCGGCCCGCCCGCCACACCTTCTGAAGGTAGCGCGCCGATTCATCGGCCCAGCGTCGGTATACGGCCCGGGCCGCGTGGAACACCGCCTCCTGCGCCTTGTGGTCGGTAATGCAGGCCAGTGCCCGCAGCAGGGCATCATCGGCCCTCCAGCCCTTGGCCACGTAGGCGGCCAGCATATCGCCGGCGTCCCCTCCAGCAAGCGGCTCGCTGGTCACCTCTGCCAGCGCGCGCAGGTGTTCCAGCGCCATGGCCAAGGGGCTCTCCCCCAGATCGGCCCAGAGCCATTGCCGGCGTTCACCGTGTCCGCGATCCAGATCCTCCAGCTCCGCGCGCGCTTCGTGAGCTGGGAGCTCGCCGATCCGGCAAAGGGCTGCGTACAGCTCCTGTTCCTGCCGGTCGTTCCACTGCGGCCAGGGTTCCACGTCGTAGGCCTCGGGGAACAACCCGAAATCCGGCATCGGCAGCGTGCGGATCTTCTCCGCAATTCCCGCGTAGCGCCGCGGGGCCTCGCGGTAGCGTTCCCAGATCCCTTTCCAGGGACCTTCCCGACGGGTCAGCAGACGGACGCCCTCCAACGGTGTGGATTTATCCGGGTCAAAGCGGAACTGGGACCGGCACACTTGGCGAAACGCCTGCCACACGTTGCCCGGCCAAGCTGCTTGCGTAGCCTCCGGCTGGTGGAGCCAGCCCAGCAGGTCGCGCACGGGGTCGCCACCGGTCAAGAGCGTGTTCAGCGCACTCGCGTCGAGCCGCCGCCCCCGCAAGGGCTCGACCTCTTCCTCCAGCAGGTTCGGCAGCGCCGCGCGCAGCGCATCGCGCGTTTCGTTGTCGCGCGGCACGTCGAGCCCGAGCCCGCCCTGGCTCGAGGTCAGGAACGCGAACGGTGTCCAGTCCTTGGCGTTGATCTGGGACCAGATCACGCCCCGGTACTGCAACTCGGCCAACGGCTTCAGCGGCTCTGGGCAGTCACTCACCGCTCGCAGGTCCTGGCGACTCACTCCAGGCAGGTACAGGATCGGCACAACGCCTGCGGGTAGATCCAACCCGTCCAGCACCCCGGCGATCGCGCAGCGCAGCCAGATCGCGGGCCCTCGACGCTGTTCCGGCCGGTACTCTCCGAGCACGAGCAACTCCGGCAGCTCCAGCTGCAGAAGGCCGAGCGCAGGCTCCCACAGCCGTTCCCGGTCGGGCCAGAGGATGCAGGCGGGAGGCACCTGGACCTCGGGGTTGTGCGCGGCGGCTCCAGCGACCGCGCGGGCCAACTTGCGGATGAGTTTCATGGACTCTGGGTTATCGCTGCTTGCGCCTGGCGCTTTTCGTCCAGGGCCATGTGAGAGTCGTTCATGCGCTTGCCTTTGCAGTAGCCATTTGCGTTGTGGTCCGGCCCACCGATGCCTTCGAAGCCTGTTTTTCGGCAAGCCTCCGCTTTCAGGCGGAGATCCTGTGACGGCATTCTCTTTCTGCAAGCTATTTGCAGCCTTCCTGCCTCGTCGATCTGCAGAAAGCACGGAGGAGCCCTATAAGTGACTGATCCATATCGAATATCACCGGAATGGCGTGTTCGATTCCAAGACATCGGGATCAAGATCATTCTGCAAGCTTCCAGACAGGCTTCCCCCGTGTTCCCGCGTTGTGAATACGTTTCCGTCGCCGCAGTTTGGTCAGCAAGTTACTGATCTTCGATTCTTTCTGTTCCATCGTCAGGGCCTCGCTGAGCTTGTCGAGCAGCAGCTTGTTGATCTCGGCGCGGCTCGCCTCGCCAAACTTCTCCAGATAGTCGGTTAGGAGCTTGGCGTAGAACTCGTCGTCCTGAGCTCGGGTTCGGATGTAATCCTCCTTGCTCGCCGTTGCCTTGGCCACGCTGGCGGATACATGGAAGTTCGGCTTGCGTCCCTCGATCAGGCCCGCCCGCTTCAGACGCGCTGCCGCCTCGTCAGGGATAGGCAGCTTTTTTTGCACGCGGTCCAGCGCCAATACGTCGGCCAATGGAAGATTGGTCTGCTGGATCAACAAGCGGCTGTAGGCCGGATCGACCACGCCACCATATACCGTCAGCCTTACCGCTCCAGCCTCCACCAGGTCGTAATCCGGCATCGGGAAATAGCGCCTGGCTTGGCGGGCGTGCATGTCGTAGATGCCATACCCCATGGTGTCGATCATGTTCAATTCGGCCATGGCCTGCGCCAGGAACGGATTACGGTACCGCCGCGGGATCTTGTTGCCCTGAAGGTAATCGTCCGGCTGGCCTTCAAAGAAGGAGCCTTCGTTCTCGAAGACCAGCCGGTCGGGCTGCTCAGTGACTACGATCCGCCCATTGCGGGAGTAGTCTTGATGTGCGATGCAGTTGTGCAGGGCTTCCAGCACAATCTTCTGGTCGTACTTCGATACCTCTACAAGCAACAATTCGTCCTGCGGCAGCAACCTGAGCTGGATGTTCCGAATGCGCTGATACAGCTTTGATGTGTTCAGCAGAAAGGGCGGACCAAAATGCTCGTAGGCACGCTCTGGCCCGTCCAGCTTCCACGTCATTTGGGCCGGATGCGGCGAGAGATGCCAAGCCGTCTCCGCCTTTCCAAGTAGCAACAGCGCGGTTCGCGTGATCTGGCCACTTTGGGTAATTCGAGCACGATCAAGGAAGGTCGCCAGCGGCCAGTTCGAAACTTCATTCATGGCGAAGCGATTGGCGTATTTCTGCGCAAAGGACTCCCGTGCCTTGTGCACGGCGGCATCGTCCAGGTCCGCGAGTGTGGCGTCCGCGACCAATTGCGCCGTCCAGTCCTGCGCGATGGTCTGTTGACGGATTTCATCGAGCTTGTCCAATCCAAGCGAGACCCGGCTCTCGTGGGCTCGGGCGTAGTAATGCCCTTTCCAAGCGATGGGCATCCCGCGTGGTGCTGGCGGAATCTCAAAGAGCACCACCCGACCTTCAGCTGTGTTCAACACGTGGATGTTACGCAGGCTGATGCTCGGTTCCGTGCATTGTGCAATCTGATTTTTCAAACCATGCAGGCGTTCCGGTTCCATCCGGTAATTCGTCCCCACCACCTTGCGGGTCTTGTTGTGGACGCCAAACACCAGCCACGCGCGTTCCGTGCCACGCAGGTTAGCTTCGTTGCTCAGCGCGGAAAAATACTGCCCGATCTCGTCCGTGTCGTAGTCGTTACCGGCCCGCTTGAACTCCACGACCTCGCTTTCCCAGGCCAGGAGCAATTGATCAAGCAGTGCTCTCAGTTCTGGCTGCTCCATGCCTTGGCTACTCATGCGCTGTTTGTTTCTGCAAGGGAAGGGTCCAGCGGATCTTCAAGTGTGATCAGAGTCGGGCCGTATCCGAATACAAGAACCAGCTCTGTGGCTTGGCGGAACGATTGCAGATACGGCGTCTTGTTCATGCTGTGACTCTAGTTCCGTGCCCGACGCTTCTCGTCCAGGCTCAGGTGATGGTCGTTGATGCGCTCGGCCTTGAACCGGTGGAACCAGGGTGCGGATTCCACGTCCTTGCCACGGTCCTTGTTCCAGTGGATGTTCGGCTTGTCGCGCAGGATGCCCGCGCCCTTGCGGCCGACGTCGTCGACGGTCAGGAAGGGGCGGATGTTGAGGCGCACGCCATCGTTCAGGTCGGGGTTCCAGCCGATCGGTTGTTCCTCGATGGGCTTCCAGCGCACGAAAATGTCGTAGGGGGCCTCGCCCTCCAGGATCTGCTCCAGCCGGCGCTGCAGCGCCTCGGCCGCATCGAGCTTTTCCTGGGCGCCGTCCACGCCTCGGGCGAGGTCGTCCCTCTGGCTGCGGATCCAGTCGCCGAGGTAGGTGTAGATCAGCGTCTCCAGGTTCTTGCGGCCCAGCTTGTGATAGTTCACCAGCACCGAGAAGCCATCGCGCAGCCCGTCCCAGATCTGCCAGATGAACGGGCGTTGCTGGAAGAGCTTGCAGTGCTGGGCAAAAAACTTGTCGCGCAGCCAGGATTCCAGCGACTTGCCGGCGTGGTCCGCGCTGGCGAGCAGGCGCGAGAGCGTGTCCGCGCTCCAGGCGTCGTCGTATGCGGCTGCGAGCAGGTTAAGCAGGCGTTCCTCAACCCGCGCCTCGCCGCGCACCGGCGGGATGCAGACGATGCCGTCGGTATCGGTCAGGGGCAGCAGCGCGTCGCACTGGCGGACCCATTCGCGCTGTTCTTCGGCCAGTTCCATCGCCGGGTCGACTTCCGCAGGCCAGCGATAGCCAAGCAGGCGCGCGACTGCGACTTGCAGCACGGTTTCATCGGTGCGCACCGGGCCATGGGCGGTCCGTTTAGTCTCTTCATCCCAGATAACCGACCCGCAGGGGTGGCCGTGGAAGATCCATTGGGTGGGATCGTCGGTATAGGGCTGGGGAAGGCCGTTAGGGTATCTTTCTTCAGCGACTTTGGTCCAGTGGTCGAGATCGAAGGGGACTTTGACCAGGGTCTTGTTCGTTACTGCTACCTTCTGGTCTATAGACCTGACAGAGCTTCTATATTGCTCAGAAGTACAGTAGCTCCATATGGCTGCAAGCAGTGATATATCAGAGAATGAAATTACGGCTGCGTTCTTTTCAAACAGGCCTCCTGCGTAAAGACATGCTTGCAGGCTGCGAACCTGGGAAACTAGTACTCCAGGTTTACCATGAGCCATTCCACCAGCTAGAATCGCCATGCCAACAGCAGATCGAGCCTGCAGCTCACCTCTACCGTTTTCCCACCAAACGATGCTTTCCATCCCACTCCACACGAAACCATCCTGAGTGGCGGATTGCATAAACTCCCAGTCGCCTCCGTTTGACGAAAACTCCCAAAAGTTTCTGATAAACATTAACGAGTCTTTGGTGCCCAAGCCATGTACTCCAGCAGCCAAAGATTCGAGTAACGGCGCCGCTTCCGTCTCTTCCAGCTTCACCCGCGCATCCGGGTTCTCCAACTGCTTCGCCTGCTGAACGCTCTTGATTTCCGCAACCAACAGTGCGGCGGCTTTTTCCGCTGAGGTGCGCGATGTGGATACGTCAAGGCCGCGAAGGGTTCTGGGCGCAACCAGTTCGTCGAATAAACGACCCGCGCTCCCACGTGTATTGCCGGCGCTGAGGTGTATCAGGATGGCTTTCACCACTTCGCCGCTGATGGTTTCGAAGGCGCCCGGACCTAAGCGCGCGAGCAGGTGCCACGTGTCGTCGGTCAGCAGCTTCTCTCGGAGCTTGCGGTAGCTGGTTAGGAACAGCCAGTTTTGCGGTAGTACGAGAGAGACGGTGCCACCGAGCATTAGGTCACCATGGCGCCGGGATGATTGCGGCTTGCGCACGAACTCGCGGCAGCGGTCCAGGAAGACAGTGGCGAGGTCGTTCTTCGCAGCGGGGTAGTGCCGCTCGCAGAATTGCCGCAGCACCTCGCTCTGCTTGCCGCGCGCCAGATAGGGAACATTGGTAACCACCCAGTGGTACTGCCCGGCGAGCAGCGGCGCGGCCTTGGCGAGACCGTAGGCCATCACTGCGCTTTCGCGCCCCTCGTCGCCTGTGTCCTCAGCCAATGCTTGTTCGAGAAAGCCTGCGAGGTCTTCCCAGCGCACGACCTTGGCAGCCGCGGTCGTGGCGGGGTTAAGAAGGCTCCCAAGCACCGGGGCATTACGGAACGTATCGTGCATCCAGTCGAGTGCGATGCTCAGGTTCTGTCGGCCCAACCCGAGCTGCTTCCATTCCTCCTTGCTCGCGGCGACCGGCAGCCCGGAGCACGCCAGATGCAGTTCGGGCAACGGCCGGTAACCGCCGGCACCGGGGTAGCGCCAAGCGGTTAGCGCCAGCGCGAACGCGGCGAGTTCAATGCAGCGCTGGTCGATCTCCAACCCGTGCAGGTTCTCACGCAGCACGGCGTCGATCGCCCCGCTCGCGGACAGTCCCTCCAGCTCCACGCGCATCGGCGTGAGCATGAGCAGCACCGCAACCAGGAAGTGGCCGGAGCCGCAGCAGGGGTCCAGCACCTTGAGTTCCGAAAGTTGCTCGGGCCAGGCGTCGAAGCAACCGGCCGCCGGCGTCCAGATCTCGCCCTCGTCCGGATCGGGTGACGGGGCACGCACGAAGCGCAGGTAGTCGAGGGGTACGCCGGGTATCGCGGCTTTCCGGCGGAGCTCTTCTTCACTGCTCGCGTTGCGACGGTCGGCCTCCGTAAGCCGCCGCGCGGCCCACCAAGCCCCCAAAGCGTTGTCGAGCAGGAAGCTGACCATGTAGGGCTCGGTGAAGAGCTGCGTGACCGCGGGTAATTCGCGGGCTCCGATTTTCACCTCGGACTGGTTGATCCGGTCCTTTGCGTCGGCTTGCCAGAACTGGTAGACCCAGCCGAGGCTGTCGCTAGCCTGGAAGACCTCCGGTGCAAGGCCGGCGAGCAGACCTTCCAACGCGCGCTGGTCGTCGGGCGCGAGGCGCAGCACGAACACCGGGCTGTCAACTCGGAACACCTGCGGCAACAGTTTCGCTGCGAGACGGGCCGCCAGCTCCCAGCCACTACCGCCGCCTTCCTCTGCCGCGAGTTCGGCGCATTCCTCCAGCGTGATCGCGACACCGTCGTACATCAGCAGGTCGTTCTCGGCCAGGAAGCGCGCAAACAGCATCCGGTGCCAGTGCTCGTAAGCGACCTCGGCGATGAGCCGCTCGGGCGCCGAACCACCATTGCGGAAGGTATCCCCCAGGCTGCGGGCATGAGCGCGCAGGCGCCGGCGCAGCACCCGCTGCTCCTCGTCGAGGTGAGGCGGCACCGAAGCGTCCGCAACGCCGAGGGCGTCCAGTGCGGCCCGCGCCGCCTGTTCGCCCACCCGCCGTGCCTGGCGCACGCTGCGTTCGAGTTGGCTGCGAAGCGTCCTTTCAAGAGGCTGCATGGCGTTCATCCTTTCTACAGTGGCGGGCCAGGACGCCCAGGGGACCCGGCTCCTGTGCGCGTCGTTAGTCTGGCGGCCTCAGAGCGGCCGTTTTCGAGGGTTAACAAGGGCTGTGGCTCACGCCACCTCCAGCACGGCCTTGGGATTCCTGGCGGCAATCCGCAGCAGGGTCTTGGCGGCACCGGAGGGTTCGCGGCGGCCCTGTTCCCAGTCCTGCAGCGTGCGCACCGAGACGCCCAGCAACGCGGCGAATTCGGATTGCGAGAGCCCCACCTGCCGGCGAGCCTCGGCCGCCGTGGTCAGCGGCACGTCCGTCACCCGAGCGGCCTTGCCCGCCTTCATCTGCCGCACCGACTCCAGCAAGTCGTTCTGGAACTGCTCCATTTCCTTATCCATGCTCCACCTCGTGTCTGAGTCTGGCGACGAATTACCGCGCTGAAACACGGCGGTCTCGGCGACCGTGTTCATCTTGTGGAGCATACGGCATTGCCGTATTCCGTCCAAGTCGAGCCCAGCCCCGGGTGGCTCATGCCGTTACCCCACGATGACCGGGCCGTCCTGCAGTGCCCGCTGTAGCGCGCCGCGGACCTCATCCATCCAGGCATCGATGTCCTCGTCGCTCTTCAGGGTGCGCCGCGGCAGGCTGACGAACTTGGCGCGGGGCTCCATGAGCTCGGCCGCGCCCTGGAGCACCTGGTCAAAGCGGCTGGACAGGGCTGCGATGCGGTCACCAAACGCATCCGGGCGAACGCGGTCGAGTGTGGCGAGGATCTCGTCGGTCGAGCCAAGCTGGATCACAGGCTTGTCGGCAGCAGCCAGCCGCTCCCGACTGAGCAGGTCGTTGCGCTGCTCTGGGGTAAGCTGCTGCCAGTTGTCGTCCGCGGCGAGGCGAGCCATGCCGGCCTGGTGCTGGGCGTCGTAGGCCT
>SL_5KL_010_SEDDRAFT_10001189_pt1 | contig 15976 bp, 11 predicted proteins | sample SodLakKL_010_SED_FD_9118 | JGI IMG/M metagenome (IMG submission 9118)
GGAATTAAACAGTCATGGAGATTACCGGATTGCCATGGCCCTGGCCACAGCATCCCTTAACGCAGCGAGTGAATCTACAATCAGCGGAGCGGAAGCGGTAGATAATTCTCTGCCCGGTTTTTATGAACTGTTAAAAGGGCTTACATCATAATGCCTGCCGAAAGAGCTTTAAGAATTGTATCATGGGGGCTCCGATAAGTAACGGGGCCCTCTTAAGGATCAACTTTATTCGGTAAAGCTCAGAAAATACTCTTTGATGCCCTCTACCATGGCCGCCGCAAATTGCTGCTGTCCCCTGGGGTGAAGAATGTGCCAGTTGTCTTCAGGATGCATCATGTAACCGGCTTCCACTAAAACACAGGGGAACTGGGTATGCCTGGTTACGGCAATATTTCTTCTCCAGGTGTAGAGAGCCGGCAGATCCATTTTTTCTGTTACCCTGTCGAGCATAATATCAGCCAATTTCTCGTTATGATCATAGTTGTAAAGGGTCATTATCCCATGGGTATTTACTGCATCTGCCCCGTGGCCGTGGGCATTGGCATGGACGCTTATGAAAAAATCGGTTTCATTTATGAATTCAGCTTTAGGGCGATCATATAGATCCACATCCACATCTTCAATGCGGGTCATGATCACTTCAGCCCCTTCTTTCAACAGCAGTTCCTGTAAATAAAGGCTCATTTCCAGGACCACGTCTTTTTCATAAAGATGGCCCGGACCGGGAGCCCCCAGGTCTTCCCCGCCGTGCCCGGGATCAACAACTATGGTTTTACCCTGCAGGGGATTTTCTTGATCTACAGAGGGCGGTTTAGCGATATCAACTATCAGGTTGTTCTCTTTCCAGGAAGGAGTAAAACCGGTAAAGGATCGGTCAAGCTGGATCTTCAATATATATGCTTCAGGTTCCCCTGCCATGGGCTCAAGGCTTAACTCTTGCACCGAACCGGAACTTTCCGCCATCTCCAGACCTTCATCTTTATCTATCCCGTACAACTTGATCGCCAGATGATCTGTGCCGCTTTCAACAAGGAAGGGAAATCTTTCGTCGGAATTAAAGCGCAGGCTTACCTTTTCGCTGGTTTCAGATATTTCAACGCTGGTCAGTGATGGGTCCAGGTGTTCTTTGTCTTCCAGTTCCCGGACTGCGTCCTTGTGAAGCAGGTAAATCTCATCTTCTTCAAGTCTTACCCGATAATAATTGCCGGAGGCTCCCACCGCTTCAAAGCGGGTCCCCTCAGTCAGGTAACTGGCTATTTTGTCGGGATGACCGGTGCCACCCGGGGTATTGGAGTAAATCTGGTAAGAATCGTCGCTGATCATTCTAAACCAGCCCGAATAATCCAAGGCAGGTTCTTCCCTGACCTCTAGAACCTTGTAGGGAACATCGGAGAAGAATGCCACCTGCCCCGGCAATTCACGGCTGACCTGTTGCCCGCCTTTATCCAGAATCACCCTGACAGGCATGGTTTCAGTCATCCCTTCAGCAGGAACATCATATGAGCTTACCGTGTGCACGGCAGTATAAATACCACCTCTACCCGGAGGGCCGCCTGGCGATTGTAACTCTGTCATTTGATTGTAGCTGCCCTCGCCGATTTGATAATAAGCTGTGGCTCCAGGGCTGCCCCGGGCTGCTATTCTCAAAGAATCTCCGGGGTTTAAAACCTGGTTTCCCCTTGGTATTACATGAGAAGAGTGAATCTCCAGGGGGTCTTCCGGCATGGCCTGCAGCCCTGCGGGGTAGATAACTGTTCTTTCAACTGTAGTAGTATCAACACCGTCAGTGGCTTCTATCCTTACGGTATATTCTTCGCCGCGGGGAATATCAATCATGGTAAGGAAGTTCCCGGTTTTTCGGTTTATCATGTCCACCGGTTCGCCGTTTACGATTACATCAACCTGTGAATAAGACCTGGTGGTTCCAAAAACAAATAAAGTATCTGCATAATAGTTAAACTGGTACGGGGGCGGATAAGAAGCATGTAAAAGCGGTCCCTCTTGTTCTTCTTCTAATTCCGGGTCAAATTCTTGTGGTGTTGAAATGATTACTTGTCTTGCTTCATCGTCCCACTCCACAAAAGCACCCAGGGCCTCCGCAGCCGGTGCTGCGGGAACATAAACTGTATCGTCAACCAGTATTACCGGCTCATTCCAGGCTACAGTTTCACCGTCAACAGTTACCTCATGGCTGTCGACGGGGAGATGAAGCTCATATTCCCCCAGGATGCCATGAAATACTTCGTTTACAGGATCCCATCTTGTGTAGGCCCCCAGCGTCTCAAAGACGGGATTTGCCGGAACGTACAGGACCTCATCTTCAAGCAGGACCGGGTTGTCCGGTTCAATCAATTCATCGTTAATGACAAGCTCAATATCCTTGTCCTGATCAAACATGAAAAAAGATATACCTGCAACGGAAATAATGATAATGACCAAAATAATCTTTTTCATTCATATTCACCCTCAGGAAAAAATTCAGCTTCCGGTATGTGCTGCATAAATAAAAATGAACCCTCTAGATTTTCTTTTTTGTAGAAGCTTTGAACCATGAAGCGGAATTATATATAAGCAGAAAGTGACCATATAATCCCCTGCTAAAAAAAACGAAAAGAAGCCGTCAACCTGTATGACAATGTTAACGGATTATTAGAAATATTTCAAGCATGCCAAAGGCATGTCAAAGGGACCATGTCAAAGGGACGGTTCTTATGACACATGTCAAAGGGACGGTTCTTATGACATACTTGTGTCACATTAATTCAACCCGGTTTGGCATCTGCAAATCTTCTTTTGCAGATCTTTAGCCTTATCATTTGACAACCATAACAGAAAATTGCTAATATTATCTCAAAAGATTACAAAAAATATTTTTGAAAGGAGCAGTTATTATGGGTTTTCCCAAAAATACCTACTCAAAAGAAGAAATAATGGACCGATTGAAGGAGTATGCCCGGCTTGATGCCGATCCTTACAGCGGCAAACTATTTACAATAGCATTCGAATCGGGATCAGAAGACATGAGGGACTTGTTGCATCGGGCTTTTACAATTTTCATGGACAAAAATATTCTTGATATCACGGAATTCCGCAGCGCGATCAAATTGGAAAAAGACATTATCGACATTGCTAAATCGTTAATGAATGCTGATGAAAATGCAGTTGGAACTTTCACTTTTGGTGGCACAGAATCTGTTTTCCTGGCTGTGAAAGCGGCCCGGGATTCATTTTTTATAAAAAAAGGTTTTCAGATGCCCGAAATCGTTATGCCTGTGACCGGCCATCCCTGCTATGATAAAGCAGCTGAATACATGGGCTTGAAAGTAGTTAGGGTACCGGTAGATCAGGATACGTTGGAAGGAGATCCGGAGGCTATCAGGGAGGCGATCACAGAAAACACGGCTATGATAGTTGGTTCTGTTCCCAACTGGCCTTTTGGCACTCTTGATCCAATTAAAGAGTTTGCAGAAATAGCCGAAGAGAAACAGATCTGGCTTCATGTTGATGCCTGTGTTGGAGGATTTATCCTGCCTTTTCTCAAAAAACTAGGGGAGCCAGTATCTGATTTTGACTTCAGCATTCCCGGAGTATCTTCGATCTCTATGGACCCGCATAAATATGCTTATTCCAGCATTGGCGCTTCCATCGTGCTTTTCAGGAAAAGCTTTAACAAAATGCTTTCCCAATATGTCAACCTGCGCTGGCCTGGCTACCCGATTGTCAATCCGGGCGTCCTGTCTTCAAGATCGGCGGGGTCAATGGCCGCTACCTGGGCCGCCCTTCATTATCAGGGTGAATCGGGTTACCTGGATCTGGCCCGCAGGCTTCTAAGCGCCAGGAATCTGGTGCTTGATAGTTTGAAGAATTTAAATTTCAATATAATGGGAAGCCCGAGATCGCCGATTGTTGCTTTCAGTTCAGAAGAAGTTAACGTTTTTCAATTGAGTGACGAAATGCTAAAAAAAGGCTGGTTTCTATTGCCGCAGCGGGGAATCAGTGAATTGAATATTCCTCGTAGTGTCCATCTGACTATTACACCCATTCATGAAAAATTATCCGAGCAGTTTTCAAATGACCTTAAACAGGGAAAACTGGCAGTTGGTAAAATGCCTCCATCTGAAATTGGAGAGATGGCCAAAGGATTTGGCATGATCATGGGAATGACTGCCGGGGAAATGGACTATGAAGCTCTGAGGCAGATAATGAATAAGATGGAGGTCTATATTGAAGACTCCGGTCCTGAATTGCTGAAAGCGTTTGGGCTTGAAGAAGGACTGCCTCAAGAGATGGCTATGTTGAATGAACTTTTTGATGCATTGCCACCTGAGATAATGGAATTGCTGGTCAACTATGTAGTAACCGAAATTTACCGGAAAGGCGTTTAACTGGGCCGGGATCATGATTATGGTCTGGATGCTGTCAGTAAAAATAGAGCCGCGTATGGCTCCGTAAGTTGTGTAAATTAAAGTTCCGGTCCCACCCCCTATTATTAAAGCATTTAGCAACAGGGGCAGGCCGGTTATCAAAGTCATGTCAAAAATACGGATCTTTTGATATTATTCTTCTCACAGTTTCTCTGTTTTGTTTCAGCATGGTTGCAATTTCTCGCAATGACAAATCGGACTGTTTTGCCAGTTTACGGACCAGATCTTCAAGTAAACTTCTGTTTTCTCTGTTTTTTAGCTTACTCATACTTATCCCGTTCATTTTAAGATAACTAGCTGCCATTATTTTGGCCTCTTCGGGGGAAAGATCTTTTACATCAATAAAGTTTTCCTCCATTATGTCTTCATGAAAATCAATAAATGCTTTTATGGCCTGATGGGGGTTATTTGATGATATTTGCAGAATTTCTTTTATGCCCGGTGTACAGGTGAGCCTTAAGTCCAAATATCTTTTATAGCTGCTCCATTTATACGAGTGTAGGTCTGATATGCCGGCTTTTACCGGATTACTGTGTACATAGCGCACTGCGGCTAGGAGGCGTTTCTCATTTTCGATCGCTTCGCTTTTATAACGATCTTGAAATACATGGCCAATTTTGCCGTGTTTTTTATTGTAATACAAGGCGTAACTGGTTCCTATCCTTTTCATGGTTTGCGAGATTAATGCATTACCTTCTCCTATGATCATATGCAGATGGTTGTCCATAATGCAATAAGCATAAAGGATGACTTTGTCAATCTCGACTTTTTCATAAATTATTTCTGTCATCTTGTTTTTTTCTTCGGCACTGCAAAATATCTTATGCCTATTGTTGCCCCTCATCATAATATGGTAAACTGCCGTTTCGCTTTTTATCCTGCCGATTCTTGGCATAATATTTACCTCCATGATAATTGTAAGATTGTTAAATCATGTCATAAGAACCGTCCCTTTGACAAGAACCGTCCCTTTGACATTATCAAGTTTGTCGGTCCAGGCTCCGATACTGTACTGCTTCGGCGATGTGGGGAACATCGATATTTTCTGAGCCATCCAGATCGGCAATGGTACGGGCCACCCTGATGATGCGGTCGTGAGCGCGCATGGATAGGCCCAGGCTTTGAAAAGCCTGCTGCAGGAGACTGCGCGCACCTGTAGAGAGGTTACAGTGTTCTTTAAAGTATTTTGCGCGCAGTCTGGCATTGGTTGCCGTTGTTAAATATTTGTATCTTTCTCTTTGTTTCAGGCGGGCCGTTTCCACGCGGCAGCGGATTGTTGCTGAAGATTCTAATGCTTCACTGCCTTGCAGTTGTTCATATTTAATGGCCGGAACTTCGACATGAAGGTCGAGGCGATCCATCAGTGGCCCGGATAGTTTATTCCGGTAGCGATGGATCTGGTTCGGGTTGCAGCGGCATTCCAGACGAGGGTCACCGAAGTTGCCGCAGGGGCAGGGATTCATCGAACCAATAAACATGAAATCGGCCGGGTAAGTAATCGTGGCCGTCAGGCGGGTAACGGTAACTTCCCTGTCTTCAAGGGGTTGTCTTAATGCCTCCAGGATTTCGCGGCTGTATTCGGGTATTTCATCGAAAAAAAGAACGCCAAGATGGGCCAGGGTTACTTCCCCGGGCCGGGGAGCTTTGCCGCCGCCGATAATACCGGCCATGGTGGCGCTGTGGTGAGGACTGCGGAAGGGTGGCTCAGTCTGAAGAGGACGGCTGGAATTAAGCTTGCCGGCAACACTGTGAATCCTGGTTATTTCAAGGATTTCATCCTCGTTGGGTTCAGGCAGAATGGAGGTTATCCTGCGGGCAAGCATAGTTTTTCCGCTGCCCGGCGGTCCGTAAAGGAGCAGGTTATGGGCTCCGGCAGCGGCTATTTCAAGGGCTCGCTTGGCCGTTTCCTGACCCTTGACTTCTTTAAAATCAAGTTCCGAATTAGAACCTTTATATAATTCCTTCGGTAATGGCCGGGCCTGCTCGAGGTTCTTTTCGCCGCGCAGGTGACGGACCAGCTGGGCCAGGGTTGTTATTCCGAATATTTTAATGTTGTTGGCCAGGGCCGCTTCCGGGCCATTTGTTTCAGGCAGGTAGAGGGTTTTGCCACGGTGGTTAGGCAGGGCGGCCAGAGACAGCGCTATGGCCAGGGTGCCGTTGATACGGCGCAAACTGCCGTCCAGCGAAAGTTCCCCGATGAAAACTCCTGCTTCCAGGGTTTCATTTTTGGGAATCTGCCCTGTTGCGGACAGGAAACCGATGGCAATGGCCAGATCAAAAGAGGAACCTTCTTTTTTTAAATCAGCAGGAGCCAGGTTGACGGTGACCCGTTTATAAGGAAAATCAAACCCACTATTGCGAATCGCTGACCGGACCCTTTCTTTAGCCTCTCTCACGGATGCATCGGGTAAGCCAATGATGTCAAAAGCAGGAAGGCCGTCGGTAATATCCACTTCTATTTCCAGCGGTACTCCTTCAATACCAACAATTGTGCAAGAATCTACTTTGGCCAGCATAGCCATCATCCCCCTGTTGATTATAGTATTAATTCATTATTGGAACTGGCAGGAAAATCAAATTAAAAATAGTAATATATATTAGTATCCCAAGTTATAACCCCTGAAAGGAGGTATATGCATGGATAAATGGGAATGCGATGTATGTGGTTATGTTTATGACCCCGCAGAAGGAGACAGCGATGGGGGTATCGCCCCGGGCACTTCATTTGAAGATCTCCCAGATGACTGGGTCTGCCCGGTTTGCGGGGCAGGGAAGGACGAATTTACGAAGCTGTAAATCATCTTTTTAACAGGTTTTACAGGTTAACAGGGGGGCTGGTCCGAGGGACTGGCCTCTCCTTTATTTTTTCCTTGTTTATATTCTGTTTGATCCTGGTTTAGACTCAGTTCTTTAACCAGGTGCACTACACCAACTACCTGTTTTAACTCCAACACGAAGGCAACACCTGTTGCCGGTTTATTTAGATTGCCGGCCTTAATTATGGCCTCCAGGACTTGCTCGGTTTTCTCTTCTTTAATAATTGTAAAGATGATCTCTTTTTCCGGTTCAATGGGGATACCGAGAAGTTGTTTCTTCTCATGGATACCAGTGCCCCGGGCTGGTATAATAGTTGCTCCTTCTGCTCCGGCTTCATTAGAGGCTTTGATGATCCTCTCACAGCAGCCTTTTTTGACGATAGTTACAATCAAATCATGTTTTGGTATCTGACTCATAACCGTTAACCTCCTCATCATAATGATCACTTTCTGTTAATTCATAACCCTCTTTTTCTGACCCAGGCTTTTTTCCAGCATCCCGGTTCTGGTCGCTTATGTTATCATTTAACTGCTCGCCTGGTTTTTCTTCATCAGGTTCATCCTGATCATTAACCCTTTCCAGAGTTGTTGGATTTTCAGGCGGCAAATTGTTTCCCGCATCAGGTTCAGACCGACCCGAGTTTATCCCATTATTATCTTCCTGCTGGTCTTCTTCGTCTGCATCGTTGTCATCAGCGGGATATAAAAATCCGAGCAGCATGACCATAATAATCGGGGCCAGGGCTACCAGGGCAATTAGTCCAAAACCGTCGATTACAGCATCTCTACCTTCTATGACGTCGGCTGCGCCCACCGCCAGGGCCATGATAAAGGTTACGGTCATCGGGCCGGTGGCGACACCGCCAGAATCAAAGGCGACGGCCGTAAAAGAGGGCTGCGAAAAAAACATGAGAATTAGAGCCAGCAGATAACCGGGGATAATGATGTAGTAGAAGGGGATGCCATAGACAATCCTGGTCATGCCAAGAGAAATAAAAATACCCACACCCAGGCATAAAGTATATAAGATTGTATTGCTTTTAATATAACCGCTGGAATTATCTTCAACCTGATTGCTGAGAATTCGAACAGCCGGTTCGGCCATTGTGGCTACAAATCCAAGGATAAAACCAAGTGGAATGAGAATCCATTTATTGGGCAGGCTGCCCAGAAGCGCTCCCATTTCGGAGCCGACCGGCATAAAGCCGGCTTTGACACCCTGGAGAAAAAGAGTCAATCCGACAAAAGCAAATAATACCCCTACCAGGAGCCTGTACAACATTTCTTTTGGTAATTTGTAAACCAGCATAAAAACCAGAAATAAAACCAGAATTGGACTTAAAGCAACAAGGACTTCTGAAACAACTTCGTCAAAACCCTGGAATATTTCAAAGAGGGTCATCCGTAAATCACCCCCAGAATCAAAACACCGATTACCGGCCCGATAGAGGCCAGCCCGATTAGCCCGAAGGTATCTGAAACGCCTGATTTCCCACCCAGTACCGAGGTGGTCCCCACACCCAGGGCTAGAATGAAGGGTACGGCCATAGGCCCGGTAGTGACACCACCGGCATCAAAAGAAATGGCTACAAAATCTTCGGGAACCCAAAAAGAAAGCACGACGATGGCGATATATCCGGCGGCCAGGAGATAGCGGATGGGAACACCGAGCAGGATGCGCAAGATGGCCACCGATACGAAAAACCCCACTCCAATGGAAACTGCGGTTATTAAAACACCTGCCTCAATTGCCCCTCTTGAGGCAATATCTACCTGGTGGGCTAAGACCCTGACATCCGGTTCAGCTACGGTGATTACAAAACCGAATATAAAAGCGGCGACTAATAGTATCGCAAGTGAACCGCGAGTTACCAGTTCTGAACCGATCATTTCTCCGATCGGCAGTAAAGCCACCCTAACACCGACCAGGAAAAGAAACAGGCCTGTTGTGACCATAAAAGCTCCAGCTAAAAACTGCCAGAATAGGCTCATCGGGACCTGGAGGAATAGCAGCAGGATCAGTGAAACCACAACTACAATGGGGAAGGTAGCCTGAAAAACTTCAAGCAGTATTTCTTTTACATCTTTGATCATATAAACATCACCATTGTGCCAGCATCTTTGCTGGCCATCAATTCGAAATACTAATGCGCAGTTTTTATCATTGTTATAATGGTATTATAACCAGCTTGCTCTGTCCAGTTGCAAGATTGGCATATTAGACAGGTTTAAAGCTATAAACTGTTAATTTATATAGTTTTGAGATAATATCTAGTCATCTTTATTTGAGCGGCTGTTAAAAAAACGACCTCTGAGTAAAAACCAATTTGATTAACTGCTGTTGCCAGTCTTGGTTATTTATGTTCAGAAATGTTAAAATTAATAACCCTTAACAGTATAACGATCTTATATTATTTAAAATTATGAACTCTGTCAAGAAATATATTTTTAATCCATATTTGTCGCGATGTATATGCTTTTATCAATACAGAAAGCAATAATTACCTGAGGCTAGTAGTGGAAGAGGGCTAAAAAATATGTTACGATGCACTCTAGTATTATGCTCACAAAGAGAGGACAGACTGCATGGACGACTTTTTCTTAGCTGAAGATACCCTGGCTGAGCCCGATCCGCAGTGGACGGAGTTCCTGCGCCGCGAACTGAATTCCCCTCAGTATGAATTTGCCACCTCTGAAGACCCGGCCCTCCTTGGTTTGGCCGGCCCCGGTTCCGGCAAAACCAGGGCCCTGATTTACCGGGCCGCTCACCTGATCAAGTGCGGTGTCAAACCCGAGCAGTTGCTGTTACTAACTTTTACCAACAAAGCCGCCGGGGAAATGAAGGATCGATTAGAGACATTGCTTGGCTTTTTGCCCCGGGATTTGTGGGCCGGCACTTTTCACAGCACAGGCGCGCGTATCCTGAGAAGGCATGCCGATCGCCTGGGGAGAACAGCAAACTTTACCATTCTCGATGAAGATGACAGCAGGACGGTCTTGAAGCAAATCCTGGTTGCATTGGATATCGGTGATGAAGATCGCAAAATGATTATGAAGCGGAACCTTTTGGCCAGGATTATCAGCCAGGCTCGCAATTCTGGACTTGCCATCCGGGAAGTTATGGAAGAGGACTATCCATACAGACTGGAATACCTGGAGACGATTAACCGGGTCGCCGAACTTTACGAAGAGAAAAAAAGGGAAAGCAACGCCTTCGATTTTGATGATTTACTGCTTTGCTGGCTGGAGCTATTTGAGAACTATCCTCTGATCAGGGACCAGTACAGGCGGCGCTTCAAGCATGTCCTGGTCGATGAATTCCAGGATACCAATGTAGTGCAGGCCCGGATAATTGATCTTTATTCCGGTTCCAGTTCGATTTGTGTTGTCGGCGATGATGCTCAGTCCATCTATGCTTTTCGCTATGCCAATATCGGCAATATCTTATCATTTCCGGAAAAATATGAGCGCTGCCAGGTAGTGCGCATGGAACAAAACTACCGCAGCAGCCCGGAAATTGTGGAGCTGGCCAATACCTTGATCAGCTATAACCGGGATCAGCTCCCCAAAACCCTTTTCTCCAAGAACCCGCCGGGAGAAAAACCGGTAATAGCTAAAATTTATGATGCCCGCCAGGAAGCTACTTTTGTCCTGCAAAATATATGGGAGCTGCAGAATAACGGAGTCCCTCTAAGGGAAATTGCTGTATTATACCGCAGCTCTTTTCTAACTCCGGAGGTGGAGTTCGCCCTGTCCCGAAAGGGCATCAGTTACCGGACTTACGGGGGAGTCAAGTTTTTCCAGAAAGCCCACGTAAAAGATGTCCTGGCCTATTTAAAAGTTCTTTATAACCCGCATGATGAAAACGCATGGCGCCGTATTGCCATTCTGCAGAAGGGGCTGGGGCAAGCATCTTTTGATAAGCTGTGGTCCAGGTTGAAAAATAGTGCCAACCCGCTTGAAGAGGTCCTTGCCGGCCATGTTAAACCATCCCGGGGCAAAGAAGGCTGGGAAGCCCTGAGAGGGACCCTGGAACTGCTTAACAGATGGGGGCAGGAGGATGTTCCCACTCTGATTGACACCGTGCTGGAAGCCAACTACGACGAGATCTTAATGCAAAATTACCCGGATCAATATGAGGATCGATTCCGCGGCATCGAAAGGCTGGCCATTTATGCCGGGCGTTTTGATAACCTGCCTGCATTTTTGGAGTCCCTGGCCCTGGAAGAATCTGTTTTTGCCGATACCAGCGCAGCCGGTTCGCAATCGGATGAACAGCTGACCCTGTCAACTATTCACAGCGCCAAGGGCAAGGAATGGGACAGTGTCTTTATTATCGGTATGAACCAGGGCCAATTTCCAAGCCAACAGACCGGCCAGGCAGGCCTGGATGAAGAAAGGCGCCTGTTTTATGTTGCGGCCACCAGGGCCAAACGCTACCTGTTCTTGAGCACATACATCGAGGATTACCGTAATTACGGAGCTGTATCGGAAGGCCCCTCTCAGTTTTTAAGAGAACTGCCCCCGGAATGCTACCGGTTGGTAGATTTTGAGAATTCGTTTTGATCGACTTTTCCTTATCGCCATTGCCGAGTTTGATGGAGAGAGCCTGCCGGCAAAAAAGGTCATTTTTTCGGCCATTTGACCCGCAGTAGTTTTGAGTAGCGTATCTTGTTGCTTGATGCCTTTCTTTCATTACGTCTTTAACCATTTTTCTTATATTACGAGTCTCCGCGGTTCTAATCGTAATCTTCGCAGCAGATACAAAAATGAAGACCTGGCGGCCGCGTTTTGCCAGTTTCGTTTTATAATGTTATTAGAGCGGTTTACACCCCTTACCTTTGGATACCAGCTATATTAAATAATAAATCTATTGGACACTTTTAGTAGAGGTATAGTATAATACCTATTAATTTTACTGACCGAAGCTGCAGGAGGCCCGGAATGCACACAGTTGATATTTACGATACGACTTTAAGGGATGGTTCACAGCGGGAAGGGATATCACTTTCGGTATCCGACAAGCTGAAAATTGCAGAAAAGCTTGATGAAATTGGAGTTAAATATATCGAGGGCGGCTGGCCCGGCTCCAATCCCAAGGATATTGAATTTTTTAAGAGAGCTTCTTTGATTGAGTTTAAAAATGCCCGGATCTGCGCCTTTGGCAGCACCCGCAGGCCCGGTGAAGCGGTAGCCGAAGATCCAAATATCAAAGCTTTACTGGAAGCGAATACAAAGACGGTAACTATTTTCGGGAAGAGCTGGGATTTTCATGTCTACGATGCCATAAAGACAACTCTGGAAGAAAACCTGGCCATGATCGAAGATAGTATTGCCTACCTGAAGTCTACCGGTCGCGAAGTCATTTATGATGCCGAGCACTTTTTTGACGGCTACAAGGCCAACCCGGAATATGCCCTGGCCACCCTTGAAGCGGCCAGCAGGGGAGGGGCCGAAGTGATAGTTTTGTGCGATACCAACGGCGGCCTGATGACCTGGGAGCTTTCCGCCATCCTTTCTGTAGTTAAAGACAAGGTCAAGGCGCCGCTGGGTATTCATGCTCACAATGATGCCGATATGGCAACGGCTAATTCTTTGCTTGCGGTTCAGGAAGGAATTACCCAGATCCATGGGACCGTGAACGGCTACGGGGAACGCTGCGGTAACGCCAACCTGTGTACGATAATTCCCAACCTCCAGTTAAAAATGGGGTTGCAGGTAGTTTCTTCAGAACAGCTGCAGGGCATAACCAGGCTTTCCCGCTACGTGGCCGAACTGATCAATATTGCCCCTCCCGATCAGCAGCCCTATGTCGGGTTTAATGCCTTTGCCCATAAGGGCGGAGTCCATATCGATGCCGTCAGTAAAAAGCCGGCTACCTATGAACACACCAATCCGGAACTGGTGGGGAACCAGCGCCGGATCCTGGTTTCAGAACTGGCAGGGCGCAGCAGCATTACAATTAAATCCAACGATTATGCTTATCACCTCCGTAAGGATCAGCCTGAAACGGCTTCGGTACTGCAAAAAATCAAAGAAATGGAGCATTATGGTTACCAGTTTGAAGGCGCCGAAGGATCTTTCGAACTGCTGGTCTTGAAAATGATGAAAGCCTACCGCCCTCTTTTCAAACTGGAAGGGTTCAGGATGATTATTGAAAAGAGGGAGGACGGCCAGCTCTATTCGGAAGCGACAATTAAAGTGCGGGTTGGCGATGTGCAGGTTCATACCGCAGCTGAAGGAAACGGCCCCGTAAATGCCCTGGACAATGCCCTGCGCAAAGCCCTGGAAGAAGTTTACCCGGACCTGAAAAAGTTCAAGCTTACCGACTTCAAGGTGCGGGTTATCGACGGGGTTGACGGCACCGGGGCCCAGGTCAGGGTGCTTATTGAAACCAGGGACGATCAAAAAAGCTGGGGCACAGTAGGGGTCTCTCCCAATGTTATCGAAGCCAGCTGGATTGCCCTGGTGGACAGCCTGGAATACGGCTTGATCTGCCGTAAGCTTCCCGAATATAAAGAAGCCCAGGATGTTTTGGAAAAACTTAAAAAGGGCCAGACCTGAAAAGTTCATCGGCCCTAATCCGGTATATTTGATATCGCTTTTTTTTGTGATGTTTTCCCGGACCCTGATTGCGGTCCGGTTATTATTGTTTAGCGCAGCCCGCTTCTATCATAATGATGAGGTGCCTTTAAGATGAAAACAGCGGAGCAGGAAAATCTTTTTTATCTCAATGCCTTAAACTGCCTCCCTTTCCTGGGCCCCAGACGTATTACGGCCCTGGCTGAACATTTCGCATCGCCAAGAAAAGCCTGGGAAGCTTCCGAGGAAGAATTACGGTCGGTTGAAAGCCTGCATAGTTTTGCAGGCAGGTTGGTCCGGGAACGAGAAAAACTAGACCCTGAGCTGGAGTGGGAACGCCTCGAAAAAAGCGGCCTTAACTGCCTGGGTGTAGATTCTTCAGCATACCCGCCCCTGTTGAGGCAGCTCTCCTGTCCGCCGCCGGTCCTTTATTGCCGTGGACACTTGGATTTAGAAGACAGCCCCGCGGTTGCCATTGTCGGAAGCAGGCGTTCCACCTTCTATGGCAAAGAAGTGGCCCACCGCCTGGCCGGTGAATTGTCCTCAGCCGGAGTCAGTATTATCAGTGGTATGGCTCTGGGCATTGATACGGCTGCTCACAGGGGCTGCCTGGACCATAACGGCTATACCGTGGCCGTCCTGGGCTGCGGGCTCGATCACTGTTATCCGCCCGGCAATTCTGATTTAATGGAGCAAATTGCTGCAGCGGGCGCCGTGATCAGCGAATTTCCCCTGGGAACAAAGCCTTTGCCCGGCCATTTTCCCCAGCGCAACCGCATTATCAGCGGGATCTCCCTGGGAACGGTTGTAGTAGAGGCTACAGCTAAAAGTGGCTCATTGATCACGGCGGATATGGCCCTGGAACAGAACCGGGAAGTATTTGCCGTTCCCGGAAACATAGGCAGCCCGTACAGCCGCGGCTGTCATCAACTGATCAAAGAAGGAGCACACCTGGTCGAATCAGCGGCTGATATACTAAAAGAAATCTTGGTTGAGCAGCCTGCAGAAGAACAGCTATCTTTACAAACAGCCGGTTTAGATTTCTCCGGGGCAGAAAAAGCGCTGCTGGCTATAATACCTTACCAGCCCATGCATATCGATGATATTGTCCAGGCCAGCAAAAGCCCGGCTTCTGAAGTAATCACCACCCTTCTTTCACTAGAATTAAAGCAAGCTGTCCGCCAAACACCGGGTAAATATTTTTGCCGAATTTGACAGGTATGTTAAAATACCTTGCGGAGAGATGATTTGCCAAATCCTTTTTTGATTTGTAAGGAGCGTTAAAAAATGAACCTGGTCATAGTAGAGTCTCCGACCAAAGCCCGGACCATAAAAAAGTTTCTTAGTAAGAATTACCAGGTGCTAGCTACTCAGGGGCACCTGATCGATTTGCCTAAAAGTAAGCTGGGCGTTGATATCGAAAATGATTTTGCCCCTAAATATATAACGATCAGGGGTAAGGGCAAAATTTTGAAAGAATTAAAAGACAAAGCTAAAAAAGCGAAGAAAGTATTCCTGGCCGCCGACCCCGACCGCGAAGGGGAGGCTATCTGCTGGCATATCAGCAGGGCCTTGAATCTCGACCAGAGCATGCCCCACCGGGTTGAGTTTAATGAGATTACCAAAGAAAGAGTTAAAGAATCATTTAAAAACCCCCGTTTGCTAGAAGACAATAAAGTTGATGCCCAGCAGGCCAGGCGCATTCTCGATCGCCTGGTTGGTTACTCGATCAGCCCCCTGTTATGGCGCAAGGTCAGAAGTGGCCTCAGCGCCGGGAGGGTCCAGTCGGTGGCTGTTCGATTGATCTGTGACCGGGAAGAAGAGATTAGCAATTTTGAACCCCAGGAATACTGGAGCCTGCAAGCCCACCTCAGGGAAGAAAAGGACAAAAATCGTTTTAAAGCAAGCCTGGAGCGCCACAACAAGAAAAAAATCGAACTGAAAAACAAAACCGAAACGGATAGAGTTATAGATGCCGTCGGCGGCGAAAAGTTTATTGTTGAAAAGATAAGCCGCAGCAGGCGAAAAAGAAAACCTTACGCCCCTTTTACCACCAGCAGCCTCCAACAGGAAGCTTCCGCTAAACTCGGCTTTACCAGCCGCAAAACGATGAGTATAGCGCAGCAATTATACGAGGGGGTCAGTATCGGCTCG
>SL_5KL_010_SEDDRAFT_10001190_pt1 | contig 15973 bp, 16 predicted proteins | sample SodLakKL_010_SED_FD_9118 | JGI IMG/M metagenome (IMG submission 9118)
TAAATAGTGATACTGACAACCACACCGGGTGAAGTGCATGTTGGTGCAAAGGTATTTTGTGCAAAAAAACACACCGTTGAATAAACTTGAGGTTAAAATTTGTTCAAATTTTAACTTTTTTCATTGACATGTCCGTATGCTCTTGGCTAGAGATTCATTCAGTCTGCCTTGACAATAGAACCGGCTGTTTCCCAATTCAAATGTCTAACAAAGGAAGTAGGCCGTCATGAGTGTATCCTGGCTACACGTAGCTGTCATTTACTTCTTCATTCTGGGCGTGATTTTTTTTGCTGTTGTCCCCTTTCTCCTCTCCCATCTCCTAGCCCCCAAAAACCAGGCCAAAGAGCTGAGAATGCCATATGAATGCGGCATGGTCCCCTACGGTTCCGCATGGGTCAAGTTCGGAATAAATTACTATTTTTATGCCCTGATATTTCTGGCCTTTGATGTGGACGTCCTGTTCCTCTTTCCGGTGGCTGCCTATTATTCCGAGAGCCCCGACCTCGTATCCTTCATTAAGCTGTTGATTTTCATAGTTATTCTTTTTGCATCGGTGATTTATTTCTGGAAAAAAGGAGTCTTTACATGGCCCAAGAAAATCAAGACCTAATCAGGCCATTTGCAGATACCGCAACTGACGAACCAATAATCAATCAAGCGCCTGTGCAGAAAATTCTGAATATCTGCCGGGCCATGTCCCTGTGGCCCATGACCTTTGGTCTGGCCTGCTGCGCCATTGAGATGATGTCCTTCGGCATGGCCAGGTTCGATTCCGCCCGCTTCGGAGCCGAAGTCTTCAGGCCTTCACCCCGCCAGTCCGACCTGATTATCGTGGCCGGGACGATTTCACGCAAAATGGCTCCCCTGGTCGTGCGCCTCTACGAACAGACCCCGGCTCCCAAATGGGTTATTGCCATGGGCAACTGCGCCATTTCCGGGGGACCCTTCGTATACAAAAACCAGTACGGCATCGTGGAGGGGGTGGACCTTATCATCCCGGTGGATGTCTATATCCCGGGTTGCCCGCCAAGACCCGAAGGCCTTCTGGAAGGTCTGTTCCAGGTCCAGAAGAAACTGACCGGCAGGCGCTGGTGGCCCTTGCCTGAACAGGCCAGAACAAGCGATAAATAGTAGACAGCGGACAACTGCAGGACTTGACTGCAGCCAAAAGATAAGCCTTTGACGGCTGTCTCCTCACCCTGACCAAGGAGGTAAGCTGATGAGCGAAGAGAACGCCAAGCCGGAAAAAGCTCCTGATAAAGAGAAAGAGGTCAAGAAAAAAGAAGAACCTCAGGTTCCAAAGTACACCGGATATGATTATGACTGCTTTCTTGCTCCACAGGAACTTTTGAAAGCGGTAACTAAGCTGGATCATGCCGACTTTTTCCTGGAAGACGTATCCTGCGTGGATATGCAGGAAGGCTTTCAGGTGGTTTATCACTTTGACCGTTTTAGCCAGCCTGGACGGGTGGTCCTCAGGGTGATGATCTCCAGAGAAAATCCCGAAATACCCTCCATCTACGACATCTTCCCCGGCGCAGCCTGGCATGAAAGGGAATGCTTCGACTTTTTCGGTGTGTGCTTTACCGGACATCCCAACCTTATTCCCCTGCTTCTGGACCCAGAACACCAAGGACCTCCGCCGCTGCTCAAGGAAGAGACTGCGCTTAAGGATCTGAATCAACTGTACCCGGACAGGGTGCATACCCCTGTTTCACCTGACAGTGAAGAATTCGTCAAAGAAATTAACAACTGTTCCAATCAAAAAAGCAGGAATCAGTCATGAATCTGGATCTGAGACTAGACACCAGCGGAGATTTTTACGCCCGCAAATTTCAGCCCACCAAACGTGAGGACACCCTGATCCTGAACATGGGACCGCAGCACCCCTCAACTCACGGGGTACTGCGCATCATTCTGGAAATCGACGGAGAGTACATCCTTCGGGCTGAGCCGGTTCTGGGCTACATCCATCGCATGCATGAGAAAATGGCTGAAGTGATGAGTTATCCCCAGTACCTGCCAAACCCGGCCCGGACCGATTATCTGCACGGCCTGGCCTGGAACTGGGCCCATGTGGCAGCAGTGGAAAGGCTTATGGGTCTCGAGGTTCCGGAAAGGGCTGAATACATCAGGGTCATTACCTGCGAACTGAACCGGATCACCTCGCACCTCTTGTGGTGGGGGGCTTATCTCCTGGACCTGGGGGCCTTTACCCCCATTATGTACGCCTTTGACGACCGGGAAAGAATCCAGGACATTCTGCAGCGCATCACCGGATCCAGGCTGACCTACTGCTACTACCGCTTCGGCGGAGTATCCAACGACATAGACGACAGGTTCATTGAGGAGACCCGAAAGCAATGCTCCAGAATGAAGCCGCGTTTCAAGATGTTCAAGGACTTGGTCACGGACAATTTTATCCTGCGCAAACGGGTGGAGGAAATTGGTGAAATTCCGGCTGACACCTGCCGCAAATACGGGGCCACCGGTCCGGTGCTTCGAGGCTCTGGTGTGCCCTATGATGTCCGGCGGGCAGAGCCCTACTCCGTGTACGACCGCTTTGACTTCAACATACCCTCCTATGACACCTGCGACGCCATGGGCCGCTACCTGGTCCGCATGGATGAAATGCAGGAAAGCATAAAAATCATAGAACAGGCTTTGGATACCCTTCCCGAGGGGGATTATATCATGCCCAAGGCCCCCAAGAAGCCCAAACCGCCGGCAGGCGACGTTTATTTCGCCCTGGAAGGGGCCAGGGGCAAAATCGGCTTCCATCTGGTAAGCGACGGGGACAAGTCCCCGTACCGCCTCAAACTGCGCGCCCCGGGATTCTCCAATCTCAGCCTCTTTTCCGAAGTTTCCGAGGGGGTGCTGATTGCGGATGCAGTATCCATTTTGGGAAGCCTTGACCTGGTCATACCGGAGATTGACAGATGATAGAAGCAATACCTACCCAGTTTATCATTATTTTTGTGGGACTGCTGGCAGTCATGGCTTTTGTCGGCCTCAACGCCATTGTTCTGGTGTACCTGGAAAGGAAAGTGGCCGGCTTTATTCACAGACGTCCCGGTCCCTATGAAGTGGGTCCCCCATGTTTTCCACACGGCATACTGCAGCCTTTTGCCGACGGACTGAAGCTTGTGGGCAAGCAGCTCTTCACCCCCAGAGGAGCGGACAGTATCCTGTTCTGGCTGGCGCCAATGATTTCCATAGCCCCGGCCATAGTCTGCTTCATCGTCATCCCCTTCGGACCCCACCTGCAGATAGTCAATACCAATGTGGGCCTGGTGCTCATACTGGCCTTCACCGGGATCAATGTCCTGGCCCTGTGCCTGGCCGGCTGGGCCTCCCAGAACAAGTACGGTCTCATCGGCGCTGCCAGGGACATCTCCCAGGGAGTAGCCTATGAAATCCCTCTGCTCCTGGTTGTTCTGTCTGTAGTCTTCATGACCGGTACCTTCAACCTCTTTGACATCGCTGATGGACAGGGCGCCTGGCCGTGGCAGTGGTACATATTTTATCAGCCCCTGGCCTTTGTCATCTTCTTCATCTGTGCCCTGGCCGAAACCAACAGGAACCCCTTCGACCTGCCCGAGGCCGAAAGCGAACTTACTGCAGGGTTTCATACCGAGTACTCGGGAATGGGCTTTGCATGTTTTTTTCTGGCGGAATACGCCTATATGGTGGTGGCCTCATGCATTATTGCCATTCTGTTTCTCGGCGGATTCCAGGGACCCGTCCTCCCGGGAGTATGGTGGTTTCTGGCCAAAGTCTATGTACTACTGCTGATCATGATCTGGATCAGGTGGACATTTCCAAGGGTGCGTTTTGATCAGCTGCTCAATATCTGCTGGAAGTGGCTGATCCCTCTTGCCGTTCTTAATCTACTAATAACCCTGGCGGTGATTGCCATATGATAGTCAAAAGCTTGCGCGAAACCATGTTGGGCATGTGGAGTCTTCTGGTGGGGATGAAAGTGACCGCGGTCAACTTCAAAAGTACCCAGATAACTGTTCATTATCCGCGGGAGGTAGTGCATTCTCTGGAAGGCTATCGCGGTCATATCGAGCTGGTACCCAGTGATGAAGATCCCTACAAGCCGAAATGTATTGCCTGTAACAACTGCGTGCGCATCTGTCCGTCTGCATGCATCAGTCTAACAGCCATCAAGCCCAAGAAAAAGGCTGCAGAAAAAACCGAAGCTCCTGATTCTGCAGACGAAGTCAAGACCAAAGGCAAGAAGGAGGCCCCCGCCAAAAAGGCCAAGCCTGAACTCGAGTCGTTTGTGTGTGACTATAACTACTGCTGCCTGTGCGGATTGTGCGTACAAAGTTGCCCTACCGGGGCACTGAGATATTCCAGTAACGTCTACCTGGCAGGTTTCACCAGGCAGGAGTTTGTCCTGGACCTGCTGTCCAGGCTTCAAAATCAGGCCCAAAAAAAGGAGCAGTAAATGGAAAACCTGGAATATGAAAGACTGGCCTGGGCTCTGCTCTACGGTCATATCGCCATCATCGTGATTGGTGGATTCATCACGGTCCTTTCCCAGAACCTGGTCCGGGCCCTGGTTGGCCTGATAATGACCCTGTTTGGAGTAGCAGGGCTTTTTTTCCTGATGGCAGCCCCGTTCATCGCCTTAATGCAGATCCTTATTTATGTCGGCGCAGTCAGCGTGCTTATATTTTTTGCCATCATGCTTACCAGTGCATGGCCGGGTGGAGACGAAAGCGGAACAATATCAGTCAGAAAAATCATATTCGCCGGACTGGCTGCCATTGCTCCGGCAATCTTTCTGGGCATGGCCGCCATACTCAAACCTCCGCCTTCCTTCCTGATCCCTGATGAGATCGAGGTGGGCATTCTCGGCCGCTTCTTTCTGGAAGACTTCATTCTGCCTTTTGAATTGATTTCTCTGCTTCTGACTGTGGCCATGGCTGGAGCTGTTGTTCTGGCCTTTGAAATGAGGAGGAAAAAATGAGCGTAATGACCATCTATCATCTGGTGGCCATATTTCTGTTGTGTATCGGCATATTCGGCATAGCATACAGAAGGACACTGATAGGAATAGTTCTGAGCATAGAACTGATTCTGAACGGCGCCGGCCTGAGCATCATGGCATCAGCCCAGCTTACGCCCACTCCCAACGAACTGGGCCAGGTAGGCACTCTTCTGGTAATGGGCATCGCCGCTGCCGAGGCTACTCTTCTGTTGGCCATTTTTCTGGTAGTCTCAAGGCGCTTCAAAAACGTTGAGGCCGGCAAACTGATCACCATGCGAGGTTAGAAATGACTGAGTTTGTCTCTTCCTCTTATGTGCTACTGCCACTGGCAATAACACTGGTTGCACCGTTCATCATCCTGATGCTCAAAAATCATATCAACCTCAGGGAAATGGTGTCATTTATTGCCGGAGCGGCAACATTCATCTCCATTCTGTATATGGTGCCCTCAGTCCTTGACGGTACCATCTACACATTTACCCTTTTCACCCTGCTGCCCGGCATTACCGTTTCCTTTGCAGTGGACGGACTGTCCCTGATTTTTGCCTTGCTGGCATCTTTTCTGTGGATCATTGCCACCAGTTACAACATCGGCTACATGCGCTCCCTCAAAGAGCACGCTCAGACCAGGTATTACTTCTGCTTTGCAGTGGCCATATTCGGGGCCGTTGGTGTAGCTTTCAGCGCCAACATCTTTACCCTGTATCTCTTCTACGAGATTATTACAATTTTTACCTACCCCCTTGTGGCGCATCATCAGGACGAAGATGCCTACAGCGGAGCCAGAAAATACGTGGTCTATCTCATGGGTACCGCAAAACTCTTTCTGCTCCCTGCAATGATCATGACCTACGTCCTCTGCGGAACCCTGGACTTTCACCTGGGAGACATGGTTCAGGGGATATTCCCTGAGGATGCTCCCACACACTGGGTGGTTCTGACTTACTTTCTGTTTCTGTTCGGTCTGGCCAAGGCTGCTATCATGCCCCTGCACAACTGGCTGCCGTCCGCCATGGTCGCGCCTACGCCTGTATCAGGCCTTCTGCATGCTGTGGCGGTTGTCAAGGCCGGTGTCTTCTCCATAAGCAGGGTGATCCTCTCCGGATTCGGCGTGGAAACCATGGAAGCCCTGCACCTTGGAATCATTACGGCTTATCTGGCTGCCTTTACAATAATTGTAGCTTCCATCATAGCCCTGACCAAGGATGACCTCAAAGCCAGGCTGGCCTACTCCACAGTAAGCCAGCTTTCTTATGTGATTCTGGGCGTGGCCCTGCTAGCACCCCTGGCGGTAGCGGGCGGGAACATGCACATAGCCCATCACGGATTCAGCAAGATCACCCTGTTTTTTGCGGCCGGCGCAATATATGTTGCTACCCATCAGAAAAAAATCAGCAAGATGTCTGGACTTGGCAGAAAAATGCCCTGGACCTTCGGGGCGTTCAGCGTGGCCGCACTGAGCATGATCGGCGTGCCGCCCGTGGCCGGGTTCATCTCCAAGTGGTATATGATAACAGGGGCCATGGATGCTGGTTACATAATCTTCGTGTTCGCGCTCATGGCCAGCACCATCCTCAACACGGCCTACTTCGGCCAAATTATCTACAAGGCCTTTTTTGAAGCACCTGCTCCCGGGGTCAATATAGAGAAATACCGGGAAGCACCCCTGTCCATGGTAGTGCCCATCTGCATTACCGCTGCCATATCGGTTTACCTGGGATTAAATCCCACTGTTTTTTATCAATTCATTGAACTGTTGATGGGCGTATAAGCCCTGGACAACACCATATCAAGGGAGTGTTGAAATGGATCTGGCCAAACTTCTGGAGTATCTAAAAGAAAGGACCGACATACTGGTCAAGCTGTCCTATCTGGTACTGGGACTGCTGTTTGCTTACGATGCCCTGCTCCTGGACAAAACTCCAGCTCACACCTGGATCGAACATTTCCCCGGATTCTGGTCAATCTTCGGTTTCGGAGCCTGCGTGATAATAATCCTCGTTTCCAAGTGGTACGGGAAACTGGGCATCATGACCAGGGAGGACTACTATGATAACTGATATCTGGATACATCCCACCGCAGTCCTGCTTCTGGGTGTTCTGCTGATGCCTGTGTTCAGAGGTCAGGCCAGACCGGTTTTCCTCCTGACGGTACCCATTCTGGCCTTTGGGGCCGTGCTCACCATGAGTCAGGGAATATACGCAGAATACCAGTTCATGAACTGGGAGCTGGTATTCGGCCGCGTGGACCGTTTAAGCCTGGTATTCGCCCATATCTTTACCCTTTTCTGCATCATTGCCACCCTTTATGGACTGCATGTCCGGGAAAACGGCCAGCTCATGGCAGCATGGACATACGTGGCCGGATCCCTTGGAGTAACTTTCAGCGGCGACCTGCTGACCCTCTTTGTTTTCTGGGAACTGATGGCCTTTTCTTCGGTCTTCCTGGTCTGGTACCGCCGCACAGACGAATCCATTTCAGCAGGCTTCAGGTATCTACTGGTCCATGGATTCGGAGGGGTGGTACTACTGGCCGGTATTGTTATTCACTACAATACAACCGGTGACCTTTCCTTCGGCCAGTTCAACGTGGCTGAACCCACTCTGGCCATTTACCTGATCATGATCGGCTTCATTCTCAATGCCGCGGCAGTCCCGCTGCATGCATGGCTGCCTGACGCCTACGGCGCAGGAACGTTTATGGGTTCAGTGTTCATGTGTGCCTTCACCACCAAGACCGCGGTCTACGTTTTGGCCAGGGGCTTCGCCGGGATGGAGATACTTATCATCCTGGGCGTAATCATGGCCCTGTACGGGGTTGTATACGCGGTCCTGGAAAACGACCACCGCAGGCTCCTGGCATATCACGTAATCAGCCAGGTGGGCTACATGGTCGCTGGAGTAGGCATTGGAACCCAGCTGGCCATCAACGGGGTAGTGGCCCATGCTTATGCCCATATCCTTTACAAAGGCCTGCTTTTCATGGGCTGCGGCACGGTCCTGTACATGACCGGGAAGAATAAGTTTACCGAACTGGGCGGGCTGTACAAAAAAATGCCCTGGACGTTCGTTTTCACCTTGATTGGAGGCCTGTCCATATCCGCCTTTCCCCTGTTCAGCGGATTTGTCAGCAAATCCATCATCGTCTATGCCAGTTTTGATGATCATCTATACTGGGCCGCATTTCTGCTGACGCTTGCTTCTGCAGGAACATTTCTGCATACAGGCCTTAAGGTTCCCTATTTCATCTGGTTCGGCAAAAACAATTGCAGCCAGGAAACATGGGACAAGGCCAAGGATCCGGGCTGGAACATGATGACCGCCATGGCCATTGCCTCAGTGCTGTGTATCTTTATCGGCATCTATTATCCGTGGCTGTACAATATGCTGCCCTATCCCATAGACTTTCAGCCCTACACCGCTTACCACACCATGGAAGTGATGCAGATCCTTCTGTTCACTGCGCTGGGTTTCTTCTTGTACCTGAAAAAGATCACTCCTGAACCCACCATTGCCATAGATATGGACTGGTTTTACCGCAAAGGTGCCAGGAGATTTATGGCCCTGGCTAAAAACCCGGTGGAAGCAACCGATACCTTCTGGGGCGAAGTCTACCGCAGAGTCGGCCTGGCCGCGCTCATGGGATCCGCCAAAAAAACCGTGGATTTCGACACCAAGGGCATTGACGGTGTTGTGGACGGATCGGCATACGGCGTTATGAAAATCGGCAAAAATATCAACAGGACTCAAACCGGTAATATTCAGGAATATCTGGGGGCAGGAGTATTCCTGGCATTGATTGTGGCTGCTTATGTCTTTTTCTATTACTTCTGAATCCGGATTCATGGTCAACTGCTTAAGCTATACAAAACCGTTGTGAGCCACATGAAAGAACAGGCATGCCATTATAAACGCTCAGCTGAGATTGAAGGCCAATTCCTGAACAAGGAACGAATTTTCCTTGAATCATAACGAATTAAACAGTTGGAGACTTTACCAATGAATGCTAGTTGGCCGGTACTAAGCACCTTGATTTTCTTCCCCCTTGCAGCGTCTGTGCTGATGTTGTTCTTGCGCAGAGATACAACTGTGCGCTGGGTTGCTCTGGCCGCGGGCCTGATCGAAATCATTCTGGCCTTGCCATTGCTCAGCTTCAAGATTGGATACGCAGGTTTCCAGTTTGTTGAGAAATATACCTGGATACCGCAGTGGAACATCAGTTATTATGTAGGTGTTGACGGGATTAGCTTTCTTTTGGTGCTTATGACCGTGGCCCTGTTGCCTTTCTATGTACTCTGCTCCTGGTCATACATCAAGACCAGGGTCAAGGAATTTCATATATGCCTGATGATCATAACCTCCGCTTGTATTGGAGTTTTTACGGCCCTTGACTTTGTTCTTTTCTTCATCTGCTGGGAAGTACAGCTTGCGCCCATGTTCCTGCTCATTGCAGTGTGGGGAGGGAAGGAACGTATATATGCCGCCATAAAATTTCTGGTGTACACCCTGTCGGGAAGCACACTGCTGCTTGCTGCCATTATCGCGTTTTATATTCACGGCGGCACCTTTTCCATACCTGACCTCATAGTACATGAGTTTTCATTCCAGTTCCAGGCATGGACATTTCTGGCCATGGCGCTGGCCTTTGCCGTAAAGGTCCCCATGTTTCCATTCCATACATGGCTTCCTGCAGCTCACGTTCAGGCGCCCACCGCTGGATCCGTGGTCCTGGCATCGGTCCTTTTGAAGCTCGGCACTTACGCCTTTATTCGCTTCTGCCTGTCCATCACTCCTGATGCCAGCGTATATTTTGCACCCCTGATGATCGGGATTTCACTGGTATCCATTATATACGGCGGGCTGGTGGCTCTGGGACAGTCGGACATAAAAAAGCTCATTGCCTATTCCTCGGTAGCGCACATGGGTTTTGTAACCCTGGGTATATTCATTTTCAGCATCCGGGGCATGGAAGGTGCCATACTGCAGATGATCAATCACGGCATCGTCACAGGCGGTCTGTTCATGATGGTGGGTATCATCTACGAGCGCAGCCACAGTACTGCAATCAAGGATAATATGGGCGTGGCCAAGTTTTTGCCTGCATATATATTCTTTATGGGTTTCTTTTCCTTCGCATCACTGGCGTTTCCGGGCACCAACAGCTTTGTGGGCGAAGCTCTCGTCCTCATCGGTGCTTTTGAATACAGCCTGATCATAGGTCTTGTGGCAATACCCGGTGCTCTTCTGGCCGCCGCCTATATGCTGAGACTGCTGCTGTACATGAGCTATGGGGAACCGGTTGCTCCAAAGGTCAGGGAATGGCATGACCTGAACCTGCGGGAATGGATATACCTGACTCCCCTGGCGGTACTGGTGCCCTATATCGGCCTTGCTCCTACTCTGGCCTTGAGCACTATGAGTCCTTCCATAGAGAAGGTCCTTGGCTATATCGAGTCAGGAAAAACTCAAGTCAATATAATGGAAGTTCACGAAAAGGCTGCGGATCAGAGGCTTGCAGAATTTCTCCATGAAAAGAACCTGATTCTTGAAGATGAAGCATACCCTGATGAACTGCGCATTGGCAGCAACTACTAGCCTGTCGGCAACAGTGCAATCAGAACCAGTGATTCTGACAAGATAAACAGGCTATAAATCCCGGAACCCAGGGCTTTAAAAGTAGCAGAAGTATAAAAAAGGAGACAGGCCTTGCTTAACTTCAATCCACAACTCATAATTCCTGAACTGTACATGGTGGCTCTGCTGGCGATCTTGTTTGTCCAGAGCATCAGCCAGAGACTTAAGGACAAGATTACCTGGGTACCATTCGCCGCCCTTCTCGGAGCTGTAATCGCCGGGTTTTCCACTACAGATCCGGAGTTTATGTTTTATCAGTCCTACAAGATCGACGGCCTGTCCCAATTCTTCAAGACCATCATCTTTCTGGGTCTGGCCGTCTGCGCAGCCAATTCCGTGCGGGTGGGATCACTGGGGCAAGCTAACAAGGCGGACTATTTCTTTTTCATGTTCATGAGTGCCTTTGGCCTGCTTCTTTTGTCCAGCACTGTAGAGCTCTTCACCATTTACATCTCGCTGGAGCTGGCCTCTTTCAGCCTGTACATCATGCTTCCCTTCAGAAACAAGGATCCAAGGGCGGTTGAAGCTGCTGTCAAGTACATACTTTTTGGTGCAGTGGCTACAGCTGTGGGGCTGTTCGGCATTTCATACATTCTGGCCGGACAGCACACCACCTATGTAAACGAACTTCTGACCATGGACTGGTCATTTTCACAGCAGCCCATGGCCTTAATAGGGCTGAGCATGTTTCTGCTGGCCTTTATTTACAAGCTGGCTCTTTTTCCGCTTCACTTCTGGGCCCCGGACGTCATGCAGGGATCCAGCAATGAAACTGCAACCTTTGCAGCTACATTGCCCAAGCTGGGTGCAATAGTGATCATGGTCCGTCTCATGGGCTTTGATCCCGGAATTGAACTCAAAGTCCTTCTGGGCGTTTTCGCTGCCCTGTCCATGACCATAGGGAATCTGGCCGCCCTGAACCAGACAGATATAAAAAGGATGCTTGGCTATTCCAGTGTCTCGCATGCCGGTTTCGTGATTGTGGGATTAGTAGCCGGAGGAGCATACGGACTTGCTGCAGCGTCATACTATGCTCTGGTGTATATGGTCATGAACCTGACCATATTCTGGGTGATTACCCGCATCTCCAGAGAAGGCAAAAATGTTTATCTCAATGATCTGCGGGGGCTGCATTCAAGTTCTCCCCTGCTCGCCCTGGTTCTGGCAGTATCTGCATTCGCTCTGGTGGGTTTGCCGCCCACAGCCGGATTCATAGGGAAACTGTTTTTGTTTGGAGCAGCCTGGGGTGAGGGTTTCTACTGGCTGGTCATCATCGGGGTGATCAACTCAGCACTTGCCATCTTCTACTACCTGAACCTTGTCCGTCATGCCTATACCATGGAGCAGACAGTGCCTTCCAGAATCAGCTTGACTCCGGCAGGCGCCATAATAGCTGTCATCCTGGCTCTGGGGGTGATTTACCTGGGCGTTCTGCCCCAGAACATCTTTGATTTTCTGATGCAGGCCAGCACTGAGTTTTTGTCCTGATCACAGCCTGGACTTGAATATTCTGATCTAACAGTTTGAAGCTCTGAAAACCGCCCTGCACGCCTCCTGTGCTGGGCGGTTTTTTGCTTGCAGACATCTGCAGTTATATTTTATTTATCCGGTGCCGGTTAAGTTAACCCCTGTTTTTTTGTTCCCGGGATGAAAAGCCGGGAAAACAGGCCGGACCGGAGAAAGGCATAAAGCTGCCAAACAGCGGACATTAAAGACGCCGGCTCAAACTTGAACACGGAACAGAATGATATGCACATAGGAAAATATGAATTCAATGAATTTATGGAAGTGGTCCGCAGCTTTCACGGCAGTCCCGCTCCGGGAATCATTATTGGCGGCATCATGGTGGACATGGCCAGGGATGCACTGCCGCCTGAGACTATATTCGACGCAGTGGTGGAAACACCCAAGTGCCTCCCGGACGCGGTCCAGCTTCTGACTCCGTGCACCGTGGGTAACGGCTGGCTGAAGATCGTCAACCTGGGCAGGTATGCCCTTACCCTTTATGACAAATATACCGGAGAGGGCATCCGGGTCTTTATTGATCCCAGGAAACTGGCAAACTGGGACGAAATCCAGGGCTGGATCCTCAAGCTAAAACCCAAGAAGGACCAGGATTTTGACCGGCTCATAAGCCAAATCAAAACCGCGGGCAGAGAATTTCTTACAGCCAGGCCCATACAGGTTAACCTGGAGCAGCTTACCAGGAAAAGGATGTCCGATATAAACGTTTGTCCCATCTGCAATGAGCCATACCCCTCTGACGACGGCGCTGCCTGCAGGGGATGTCACGGGGACAGCCCCTATGTAGTCGAAGGAGGAGATTTGACGGAACCTGAAATGGAGCAGGTTCCGCTTCAGGATGCAGTGGGCCGGAGGGCAATCCACGACATGACCGGAATAGTACCAGGCAAATCCAAGGGAGCAGTCATCAGGCGCGGTCAGGAGATAAGCATCTCGGACATCTGCCGTCTGCAGCAGATAGGCAAAAAGAATCTGTACACCGGACCGCCGCCTGAAGTAAAGGACTGGGTGCACGAGGATGCGGCAGCTGAAAGCTTTGCCAGGGCCATGGCCGGGAACGGGGTGTATCCACAGATACCCCCCATGGAGGGCCGGGTCAATCTCAAGGCTTCAGTAGACGGGATGCTCATGGTGAACAAGCAGAATCTTCTGGCCTTCAATCTGATTCCCCAGGTCATGTGCGCCAGCCGCCAAGGCTTCATGCTGGTGAAAAAGGACACGGTCATTGCCGGCACCAGGGCCATTCCCCTTTACCTGTCCCGCTCCGCCTTCAACAAGGCCATGCAGGTATTGAACCTGGGGCCCTTGTTTGAAGTTCTTCCGCTGATTTCAAAAAAAGTCGGTCTCTTGATCACCGGGACAGAGATATTTGATGGAGTCATACAGGACCGCTTTCAGCCTATCATCACTGACAAAGTACACAAACTGGGTTCGCAAGTTTATAAATCCGTAATCTGCCCAGACGACCAGGAAAGAATAAAGAGCGAGCTGCTGGAACTGCTGGATGCCGGATGCGATCTAATTGTCACCACTGCAGGTCTGTCCGTGGACCCTGATGATCTGACCCGCAGGGCCATCCAGGAGGCGGGAGCCATGGATATACTGTATGGCGCTCCCATACTACCCGGGGCCATGACCATGCTCGCCTGGATTAATTCAGTGCCGCTGATCGGAGTTCCGGCCTGTGCTCTTTATTTCAAGACTACAGGATTTGATCTGCTCCTGCCCAGGATCCTGGCCGGACACAAAATAACCCGCCTGGACCTGGCCCAGATGGCTGAGGGCTCCCTGTGCCTGGCCTGCAAGTCCTGCACGTATCCCAAGTGTCCTTTCGGCAAGTAAGATGGCTGAAATGGATTCCCTGGTCTGGGGCGGCAGGCCATAGCATATGAGCCTGAGCAGCGCTCATTTCAGACGGAAAATCTTCGGATAGTGTCCCGGCAGGCCTTTTTTTGCAGCATAAGCCGGAGACGTTCTTACGGTTGATTTTCTCTGACAATGGATGGATGCGTCCACCTGGGACACTCCTTGTCCGACTTGTGCTCATACTCAAGCCTGAAAAACGGGGACCTGCGGCTGTCAAAGCCTCTGCGGTCGGTGAGGACAACCTCGGCCTGGAGAGCGGCTTTTTTCATGCCTGTTTCCTTGCTCAGGCTGAACACGGTCCTGCCCCAGGAAGTGATGAGACAGGAATGACCTGCCAGCTGACCCAGTTCAGAGTCCCCTGTGCCATTGCATCCCAGCACGTAGCATTGGTTCTCGATGGCCCTGGCCTTGAGCAGGGCCTGCCAGTGCTCGATTCTGGCCATGGGCCACTGGGCAGTTACAATGAAAAGGTCCGGCTCAAAATCATGCTGATGCAGGAATAATTCAGGGTAGCGCAGATCATGGCACACTGCAAAACCCATGGTGATCCCCTGCCAGGTGAAGCCGCAGGGGGCATGATCCCCGGGCTCAAAATACAGGTTCTCCTGCCCGGGCCTGAACAGGTGGAGCTTGCGGTAGGGATCGATGCGACCCTGGTCCGGAGTGAAGAGCTCCAGGGAGTTGTACAGGGCCCCTGCTCTCTCCTCCCAGAAGGTGCCGGCCAGAACATTTCCCGTCCTGACAGCGAAATCCTGCATGATGGCCCGGACCTTCCGGTTCATTTCCAGGCACCTGTGCCTGCGGAAATAATCAAATCCCCCCATGAACAGCTCGGGAAAGACCCACAGGCAGGGAGATTCAGTGTCCTGTATGCGCTCCAGCCAGGAATGGATCTCCTCCACCTCGCGCATGACCCTGCACTGGCATACACCAACAGTAATTGTTTCCATCATCTTTATCCGCTATACATTGTAATTTTCCAGGGTCAGGATCATGATGCCCGGCAGAGTTCAGCTTGCCTCACAGCGTATGCCATTCAGCTTTTCCCTGTCTATGCAGTAAAGTGTATCCAGAAAAGCTGTGGCCAAGCTTCCCGGGCCTCTGGCAACCCCGGCGGCTTCTTCTCCGGCCAGACCCATGACTGCCATGCCCATGGCCGTGGCCAGAAAAAAATCATCATGCACCGCCGCAAAGGCAGCAGCCAAGCAGGTGGCGGCACAGCCCATGCCCGTAACGAGGGTCATCATGGGGTGTCCGTTGCAGACCTCAAGCACCTGGCCTCCTGAAACCACCAGATCCCTTTCTCCGCTTATACAAATCACGCATTCATAACGCATGGACAACTCACTGGCTGCCTCCAGGGCAATGTTTGAGGCATGCAGGCTGTCCACTCCCCTGGGTTTTTCCATGGACCCGCCCAGAGCCATTATTTCCGAGGCATTGCCCCGGACGATCCTTATCCAGCCCTTCCTTATGAATTCCATGGGGGCATCAATTCTCAGCCTGCTGGCCCCTGCACCCACAGGATCCAGGACCACAGGGATGTTCAGCTGTCCGGCCCTGGCCGCAGCCAGACGCATGGCGTGAACCTGGGACATGCACGGCGTGCCAGTGTTCAGAACCAACGCCCTAGACAAAGAAACCAGCTCCTCTACTTCATGTTCCGATGTGGTCATAGCCGGAGAAGCTCCCAGAGCCAGCAGCACGTTGGCTGTAAAATTGGTGACCACTATATTAGTGATGTTGAGCACCAGAGGTCTTTCAGCCCTTAACTGCTGCAGTCTCTTCCAGATATCTTCAGCATGGATCATCCTGACTGTCCTCCAACCTGACAAGTTTGCCTTTATCTAGTTTTCATCCGGAAACGGTTCTTTTTCCTTTTGGCTGCGTCAATCTGCACAATTCTTCGTCAACGTATTAAGATACGCCTCCTCATAATTGCTT
>SL_5KL_010_SEDDRAFT_10001191_pt1 | contig 15948 bp, 16 predicted proteins | sample SodLakKL_010_SED_FD_9118 | JGI IMG/M metagenome (IMG submission 9118)
TGTTAAATGCCGCAAAGCGGCCCTGCTTCGCAGGATTTAACAGGGCAAGTTTTTGAGCCCTTTTCACAAAACCCCGGAGCCGGAAAGATATAGTATAAAGCCATAACAATTCCACAGCATACGTCGAAGAGTCAGTATTTGTATGCATGTCTGATCCGGCTTTATTTATCACCTTCCTTTCTTGAACAGGATAACCCCGGTAAAGATCAGGGCTATGGGCAGGGCCACGAAGATTCCTCCCAGCAGGCCTCCCACAATGCATAAAATCAGACCGGCTTTGGCGTGACGGTGCATGCCGTACATGCTGCCCACCAGATAAGGAACAAGTCCGCAGGCCAGGCCGATTAAAAAGCTTACAAGAACGAAATACAGAATATGTGTGTCCGCCATTGTGAGACAGCCTCCTGGATGTAAATGCATGAAACCCGGCCGGATATACTCTTTCTCATGTTCATTCGGCCTTGATTATGCCCGCCACGATAAATGCGGTTGCCGGCAGGAGAAGAAACACTGTGTGTACGGTCATCAGCAGCATGAACAACTGCTCCCTGGCAAAAAGTCCCAGCACCAGCATGGGAAGAAGGTTAACCACCACGCCCAGCATGGTATAGTTGTAAAACGTCTTGATTTTTCGGGCTTTTTGCTCCTGTTGCTCAGGAGTAAGTTCCTGCCGGGAAGCTGGCATGGACAGCCAAAGCAGTACATAGATCAGCACCGGGGCCAGGGCGGCTGACGGCCCCAGTGCAGGAAGAAAATTCAGCAGTACAAAGGCCAGGAAGAACAAAACCCGCAGGGCGGACCTGTTGACCTTAAGGTGTAGGGCCAGTCCGGCCAGGACTCCGCCCACAAGGGCTTCATCAACTCGTCTATGGGCTTTAAGCATATTGTTTCGGAGCCGGCCGGAACAGGGGCTTTACCTGGAATGTTTTTTTAAGGAGGACAGTTTCTCAGGACCGCGGATCCTGATGCGCCTCGCTAATCGAAACGGTAATGTTTGCTCACGGCCCTGGTTATCTTCCAGGTGCAGGACATTCCCCTGGGAAAGGTGACCAGGTCCCCGGCCCGGATAAGCACCGGCTGGCCTCCCTCAGGGGTTACTTCCACCTCGCCCTGCACTATGTAGCAGGTCTCCTGCTCATCATAGTGCCAGGGAAATTCTGACTCTTTCTCGCCCCACATGGGCCAGTCCTTTACTCCCAGCCTGTCCAGCTCCTCCTGGGACGGGTTGCGCTTGATTCTTATTTCCTGCATGACGTCCTCGCCAGGTTTTGTGGTTCATCCGATTCGGGGCATCAGGGTCCATTTTATGTGCCAGGCCCCATCTACCTGCTCCAGGCAGACAATGCCGCCGTTTTGAAACCTGATTACCCTGATGTCAGGCTTTCCGGCTACCAACAGAGAAGCCAGGCGCTCCATGAAGGGCAGGTGCCCCACCAGCATCACCCGGTCAAGTCCGGCTGCCTTGTCCGCCCAGCTGTGAACATTGTCCATGGGTTTCAGGTTTTCGCCTTCCCGGACTCCCTGTTCAGCCTTCAGGTGCTCGGCCATGATTTCCGCGGTCTGGACAGCCCTTTTTTTGCCGCTGTGCAACACTGTTAATACCGGAACCCCGTAATTGCCTGCTGTTTCTGCAATGCGCCGCACGTCTGCCATACCCTCCGGCGACAGGGACTGTTCAGGATCTTCTTCCTTGGGTCTGCTTTTACCGTGCTGTACCAGGTAAATCTGCATGATTGATCCTTGGGTTGCAGGCATGAAAACAAAATGTGATCAAAGCCTGGATGTCTTTTAATGTCAATTCTTAGCCAAAGGGTTCAGCCCATGTCAAGCAGGAATGAAGCGGGTGCCGTTTTCTTGACTTTTGCCGCGTCCTGTGAGTTGTAGGGGTGATGGATGAAAACGGATTGTCTGAAATAAAACAGGGTTTTTCCCTGGGTCAGATTATGCTTCCGGACATGAGCCTGATACTGGCCAGGGCATACGTGCCGGAGCATTCGGTCAGGTTCATGCGGGCCATGTCCACGGGAGAGCCATTTCTGGTCAATGATTACCTTTTTCTGGCTGCAGAAGACTGGTTGATGGCCATAGGCTATCCTCTGCAGGGGGATTTTGATCCCTCACAGTTCGAAGGGGCGGTAAAAAAGGCTGTACAGCGTACAAGGCCGGTGAAATGCTGGTCTGTCAGTCCGGAACTGCCGCCTGCTTTGTCCGGATCCGGCCTGGAGAGTGATCAGTACTATATTCTTCGCACCAGTGCCCGGGTGCAGCCGCGTCTTTTGCGTCTGGCAGAGCGGGCAGCCGGGTCCCTGCAGGTGGAGTACAGCCGTATTTTCACCCCGGAGCACCAGCGTATGTGGGACGAATTTGTCCAGGAAAAAGACCTGTCTTCCAGGGTGCGCTCCATGTTTGACCGGACCAGGCACGTCCTGGCTGGTGTGCATGACCTGACCCTGCTCAATGCATGGGATGAAAAAGGCAGACTGGCTGCATGCCTGCTGCTGGACCATGCTCCTTACAGATTCACAAGCTACCTTATCGGGGCCCGGTCCCGCAGCAATTATACCCCTTACGCCACTGACCTGTTGTTCAGGGAAATGCTTGCTTCAGCCCGCAGGCAAAACAAGGAATACATCCATCTGGGTCTGGGGGTGAACCCGGGTATCAGGCGCTTCAAGACCAAATGGGGAGGAGAGCCTGTCTGGTCCTTTGAGATGGCTTACTGGCAGGAGAAAAGATCATATCCGGCAGGTGTTTCAGGGGACAGGGCCAGCCCTGAGCCGTTCATGGAGGATAAGCACAGGTTTTTCCTGGACCTGCCTGAGCAGCGCAAACTGGCCATGCTCTGGGAGCTTGAAAAAAAAGGGCGCAAGAGCTGGATTGCAGGGGCTGCCCATTTCTGCCGCTGCAGTTTCCGGCTGCACATGCGCAGGCTCTTTGAGGAGGTGGATACAGTTCTCTGCGAGGGTCCTCTTGACCGGGTAAGCATGGATTTTATAGCGGATATAGGAAAGAATCCTGATCCCGATTCGACCCGCCTTGCCTCTTTATTGACCGAGCCGGAGATCCTGGAACTGGAAAGAACCGTCCTGGGCCCCAAAGGATTTTGGGCTGCTTTGTTGAATATGAACGTCCAGGATGGACCGGATGTACGCTATCACCTGGCCCATACCAGGCACTGGCTGGCTTTTTTCGCCATGTGGTCCGGATTTTTGCGGAGGCATGGATGGGATCAGTCAGTGGATATGGAGGCCTGGAACACTGCCAGGGACATGGACAAATACGTGCTGGGCATGGAAACCATTGCCGAGCAGCTGGCCACCCTGGAAAGCATCCCGGTGGAGCGCATTATCAGCTTTTTCAGAGACTGCCGCAACTGGGGAAAGCTCATGAAACGCTTTGAAAAGGGCTATCTCAAGGGGAAGCTGGAATTCATGTTCGGAAGCAGCGTTGAGTTTCCTTCCAGGACGGAAATGGTTATCAACCGCCGTGATGAGCGATTCCTGCACCGCATGCTCCCATTTCTGGAGCAGGGCCGCTGCGCCGTGTTTGTTGGCACGGCGCACATGCTTAATCTCAGGCATATGCTCAGGGCCCAGGGGTTTTCACTAAAGCTCTGCAGCTGATTAAAAGTATTTTATGGTCATATCCCCAGTTTTTCCAGTGCTTCCCGTATCCGGCAGGCCCGGGGCACGCAACAGTCCACATGGCCGTGCCCGTCTGTGGTTCCAATGAGTACGGTATACATGCCCAGTTTCTTGGCGGTTCTGAGATTGTCCGGCAGATCATCAACCATGACGCATTCAGGTCCGAACAGCTCAAGCCTCCTGAGAATCTCAAGATAGGGCTCACTGAAAGGTTTTGGCGTATACCCGGCAGTACGGATGTCAAAGATATGCTCAAACAGATCTTCCAGGCCCAGGGCCTGCAGTACTCTTAAGGCATGTTCCAGGGAGGCGTTGGTGAATACCACCTTTCTTCCGGGCAGGCTGTGCAGAACGGACCGCAACCCGGGGTTGGGTTCCAGGAATCTGGTCAGATCCAGATCGTGTACGTATGCCAGAAAATCCTCCGGATCCACCCTGTGATGGAGCATGAGCCCCTTCATGGTCGCGCCGTAAAGTCTCAGGTAGCGGCGACGCAGGCTGTCCACTTCTTCAGCAGGTATCTTAAGATAATGCGACATGTAGGCATTGATCCTGGCATCAATGAGCGGGAACACGTTCTTTTCCTCAGGATACAGGGTATTGTCCAGATCAAAAATATATGTCTTCATGGATAAGGCCTCTTATCTGATCATTTAAACTATAAATGTTATTGCAATGAAACAGAATTGTCCACCCCTGGGAACCGGGTTTTGAGCATGCGGGATCTTTGTCCGGAACCGCAGTATTTGACCGGTTCCCGGTTTTGGATTATTTTCCATGTCTGTGAAGATTCTGTATATTTTTCTGGCCCTGGCCGCCGGGGTCATGATGCCCGTGCAGGCCGGAATCAACGCACTCCTGGGTGCGCAGGTCAAAAGCCCTGTTCTGGCGGCCACGGTATCCTTTACCGTGGGCACCTTGTTCCTTGTCCTGGTCTGCCTGCTGATGCGCATATCCGTACCAGCCCTTTCTGTATGGGAAAAACTCCCCCTGTGGATGTGGACAGGAGGCCTGCTCGGAGCTTTTTTCGTAACCACGACCATTATTCTGGCCCCGAAGCTTGGTGCGGTAGCCCTGCTGGCCTCGCTTGTCACTGCCCAGATGACCGCGTCTTTGCTATTGGACCATTTCGGTCTCATCGGGTACCCGGTTCAGCCTGTAAATCTTTGGCGGATTATCGGGGTCATGTTTCTGATCCTGGGAGTGGTTCTGGTTCAGAAATATTAGATGACAGCTTAAAAAATCATATACCTTGGAGGTTTTCATGAGTCTGGAATCGCAGGTAAGGCAGGTTGCTGAAGAGGCCAGGAGAGCGGGAAGACTGATGTCCCGGGCAGATTCAAAACAGAAGGATCAGGCCCTTGTTGCCATGGCCTCACTTCTAAAGCAGAATCAGGACAAAATCCTCGAGGCCAATGCCCGGGATGTTAAAGAGGCAGAGCAAAGGGGNCTGGATGAAGCCAGGATTGAAAGGCTGAAATTAACCCCGNNAGCAATACAGTCCATGTCCCAGGCCTGTCTGGATGTAGCTGCNATGCACGATCCTGTGGGTGAGATGGAATCCATGCACAGAAGGCCCAGCGGAATCGTGGTGGGAAAAATGCGCATACCCCTGGGGGTGGTGGCCATAATTTACGAGTCCCGGCCCAATGTGACCATTGACGCGGCCATTCTGTGCCTGAAAGCAGGCAATGCAGTCATCCTGCGTGGAGGTTCCGAAGCGGCTCATTCCAACCGGGCATTGACCGGGATCATTTCCAGAGCCCTGGATGAAAGCGGTCTCCCGGAACACGGAGTTTCCGGACTGCCCAGCACAGAGCGTGAGGCGGTGCGGATAATGCTCAAGCAGGATGACTGCATTGACGTGGTCATACCCAGGGGAGGAGAGGGACTGATCCGGGCCGTGGTCCAGGAGGCTGCAATGCCGGTTCTCAAACATTACAAAGGGGTTTGTCATATATATGTCCACAGGGATGCCCTTCTGGACCAGGCCCTGGAAATAGTGCACAATGCCAAGGTGCAGAGGCCCGGGGTGTGCAATGCCCTGGAATGTCTCCTGGTACACGCTGATGTGGCTGCAAAATTCCTGCCTTTGCTCAAAGACAGGCTCAGGGCCGACCAGGTGCAGTTCAGGGCCTGTGAGAGATCTCTTCCCCTCCTCGGGGAAACCGCCCGGCCGGCCGTTGCAGAAGATTTCGGGCATGAATTTCTGTCGCTGACCATGGCTGTAAAGGTGGTGGACAGCCAGGGACAGGCCCAGGAACATATAGACAGATATGGCTCAGGACATTCCGAGGCCATTCTGACCAGGGATTATTCCCGGGCTCTGCGCTTTTTGCGACAAGTGGACGCGTCTGCAGTATTCGTAAATGCCTCCACCAGATTTAACGACGGCGGCCAGTTCGGCCTGGGCGCAGAGATCGGCATCTCCACATCCAAGCTGCATGCTTACGGACCCATGGGCATCAGGGAGTTGACCAGCACCAAGTTCGTGGTCCTGGGGGAAGGACAGATCAGGCAGTAATGAAAAATGATTCTGAACAGTTGAAAGTCCGGGCTGAAGAGCTGCGCCGGGAAATCAATTATCACAACTACCGCTACTATGTTCTTGATGATCCGGTAATCAGTGATGCTGAATATGACCGGCTTGTGGCTGAGCTCAAAAATCTGGAAAATGAGTATCCCTGGCTGGACCACCCGGCCTCGCCCACAAAAAAGGTCGGTGCTGCTCCGGCCAGGGCCTTTTCTCCCAGAAAGCACTCCCTGCCCATGTACAGTCTGGAAAACAGCTTTTCCCTGCATGAAGTCCGTGATTTCGTTCACCGGGTGCAAAAACAGATTGCCCATACAGACCCCACCTTCTGGGCTGAACCCAAGCTTGACGGCCTGGCCGTGGAAGTGATCTATGAACAGGGAATTTATACCGCTGCAAGCACCAGGGGTGACGGATATGTGGGCGAAGACGTTACAGAAAATGTCAGAACCATAAGAAATCTCCCCCTGTCCCTTTTTCATCTGGATTTTCTTCCCCGGTACCTGGAGGTCCGGGGAGAAGTGGTTATCCCCAAAAATGAATTTGTCCGCCTGAATGACTTCAAGGCCCGCAAGGGCGAAAAGGTTTTTGCCAATCCCAGAAATGCGGCAGCCGGATCAGTGCGTCAGCTTGATCCCGCCATCACGGCTTCCAGGCCTCTTTATTTTTTTGCCTACGGCACAGGTCTGGTGAATTTCCCGGAAGACCTCGGCTGGAATACCCAGGAGGAAATTGCCGGAGGACTTAAAGAACTGGGTCTGCCAGTGGTTCAGGGAGGTCGGATTTGCTTTGACCTTGGCCAGATAGAGGCCTGCTACCAGGAACAGCTGAAAAAAAGGGAGCAAAGCGCCTTTGATATTGACGGCCTGGTGCTCAAAGTCAATGAACTCAATCTGCAGGATCTCCTGGGTTTCACCTCCAGGGCCCCCAGATGGGCCCTGGCCCTGAAATTTCCGGCTCTGCAGGGCAAGACCAGGCTGAAGGACATCCAGGTCCAGGTTGGACGCACCGGAGTGCTTACTCCGGTGGCCATCCTTGAGCCCCTGAGCCTGGGCGGGGTTGTGGTTTCCAGGGCCAGTCTGCATAATGAAAACGAGATCAGAAACAAGGATCTTAAAATCGGGGATTCGGTTCTGGTCCAGAGAGCAGGCGACGTGATTCCAGAGGTGCTGAGGCCCTTTAAACAAGAGCGCACCGGAACCGAACTGGATTTTGTCTTTCCTGGAGACTGCCCGGCATGCGGCAGCCAGGTAGCCCGGCTGAACCATGAAGTTGCCCTGCGCTGTCTTAATCTGTCCTGCCCGGCCAGGCTGGAACAGGGCCTTATATATTTCGTCAGCAAACAGGGCCTGGATATTGAGGGCCTGGGACGCAAATGGATCAGGATACTGGTGGATAAAGGCCTTTTGCGAAGCCCGGCAGACATTTTCCGTCTGAGCAGAGAGGATCTCCTGCCTCTGGAACGTATGGGCGAGAAACTGGCCCGGAATATCCTGGACTCCATTGCTCTGGCCAGGCAGAATGTCACCCTGCCCAAACTTATCGCGGCCCTGGGCATCAGACATGTAGGAGCTCAGACAGCCAAAAAGCTGGCTGAGCATTTTCCAGACCTGGACATGCTGGCTGCTGCCGATGAAGAGGCCCTGCAGCGGATAGAAGAGGTCGGTCCTGAAGTTGCGGGCTCCATTGTCAAGTTTTTCAGGAATCCGGAAAACCAGAAACTTCTGCAGGAATTAAAAAAGCTGGGCTTATGGCCGGTTTACCGGCCCAGGGGACGAAAAGACCTGCCCCTGCAAGGAAAAAAAACAGTTTTTACCGGGGCTCTCAAGACTCTCACCCGGGAAAAGGCCAGGCAGAGGGTAGAGGACCTGGGAGGAAAGGTGTTGAGTTCCATAACCGGAAATGTAGATCTGGTGGTTGTAGGTGAGAACCCGGGCTCCAAACTGGCCAGGGCACAGAGCCTGGGAGTGAAGACCATAAGCGAGGAAGATTTCTTACGCCTGATTGAAGATTCAGACTGATCAAGCCAGTGCCTTGCCGATTTTTTTGTTTTCAGCTAGGAAAGTACATATTGCCGGGCTCTTCGACGTATGCTGTGGAATTGTTATGGCANTATANTANATCTTTCCAGCTCCGGGGTTTTGNCAAAAGGGCTCAAAAACTTGCCCTGTTAAATCCTGCGAAGCAGGGCCGCTTTGCGGCATTTAACAGGNCNANNAAAAGGCCCTCTGTCAAGAGACAATATACTTCTGTTGCAAGAAATTTTGGTTTTCTTGCTGAGGACGCGTTAGCACTTGGCCGACGAGCCGCTTAGCCGATCTTTGACATATTCCTGTTATTTCTTTTTACTGGTTGCAGCTTTACTTTGCATGACTGCACCAAACACCCATCAGGATCTAGGCAAGATCCGGTCAGTCAATGACCAGACAGGCCCCATTCGTCATGTCGACGACCCAGAAAATCTTCAGTTCCATGGCATGTCCAATTGTTCAGGGTTCATGGGTATAAACCAGTTATATCGTGGCTCATGACATGGGCAGTCAAAATGCCGGCTTACGGCAAAGTTTTGGAAGGGATGGTGCTAATCAGGGCCATGGTTTTGCCAGTTAAATACCTAGCTGGCCATCCCTTCCAAATTCAAGAAAACATCCTTTGGGGATTATAGGGAACATTATCACGCATGATGTAATATGCCGCACGAGCCATCTTGTGAGCCAAAGAGCCATGGGCAACCATCCTATTTTTCTGGGACATCTTTTTTTCAAAGAAGCGTTTTGCTGGTTCGCTGAACATCCGGGCATGCTCAGCTGCTTCAGAAAAAGCCCAGGCAAGGTACTTGTTCCCGTTTTTCTTATTACCTTTTCCTTTGTTTTTATTGTTGCTTGTCCACTTGCTGTCCACCTTACGGCAATAGGAGGCGTAATTGCCCACCTGCTTAAACCTGCTTACAGGGCCGGTTTCAAGCATGATGGTCAAGGACAGGATGGGGCCTACTCCGGGCATGGTCAAAAGGTTTTGGTATTGCGGCTTTAACTTGTGCTGATTTGTCAGAATCTTCTCCAGATCTTTGATCTGTCTGGTTGTATTGTCTATGGCAACCTTGCTCATAGCTGCCGAGAGCATCAGGTTATCATCTTTATTGACCAGTTCAGTAATGGCCTCCTGGGGTAATGATTTAATTTTGCTAGCAGATATTTTTTGACCGGTGTTTCTGGATATTATGCCTTGCAGACTCAAGATGAGAGATGTGCGTATCCTGACAAACTGCAGTCTCTTTCTGCACAGGTCCCGGATCGGTCTTTCTTTTTTCGGGTATATGTAACCCTGGGGCAATATCCCCAATTTGAGCATTTCGGCCAACCAAAAGGCATCGTGATTATCGTCGGAATGCTTTAAGCCGGAATATTTTTTCATTGCAACAGGATTGGCCAGGTAAACCGGGTATCCTTCATCCATGAGCAGATCAACCATCCAGTACCAGTTGTAGGTGGACTCCACTGCAATTCCGGCCAGGTCAGGTTTGAAAGGTTCGAGCATCTTTAAAATTTTCTGTGGGTGACATGGTATTTTCTTGGAAAAGATTTGCTTGCTGTCATTATCAATGATGCTCCAGTAATTATTTGTTGAATGTAGATCACAACCAGCATACAATTGCATAAGGCACCTCCCGGATTAGAGTTGTTGTTTGTCTCTTTGTATAGCCGGCTTTTGGTTGCCAGGCTATACTTGGGAGGTGCCTTTTAAATGGTTATCAGGGCGAGCTCACAGGCGGACTAAAGCCCGCACTTTACCAGGATTCCAGCATGTGCACAGGAAATAACGTGCGGGCTTAAGTCCGCCTNGCTCGCTTCAGACAGTTTGAGCCGCTTTTGCCAAAACCCCGGAGCCGGCATTCTGAAGAAAGCTATTTATTTTTAACTGGATATAAAATCCACACGTTGCGTCGAGGAGCCATATTGCCGGAACCATATTTTTTAATGTCCAGACCGGTAGTTTACTTAAGGATTTCAAGGAGGCAGCATGCAGACCAGGGTAATAGTCATGGGCGCCAACGGACGCATGGGCAGCACCATAGCCGGGCTGGCCATGAAGGATCCCCAGATGGAGCTGGCAGGTGTTGTGGAAAGACAGGACAATCTTGCCGGGCTGGAGAAATGGCCCTGCAGTGGGGACAGCGATTTGTCCAGCCTGCTGGGCGGTTCAGGCCGGGAAGTGGTTATTGACTTTACCTCTCCTGAAGCCAGCCTGGATACTGCAGGCAAATGCGCCCGGGCCAAAGCTGCAGCCGTAATCGGGACAACCGGATTTTCTCAAAAACAGCTGGCTGAACTGGAAGAGCTGGCCGGAACAACCAGGCTGTTCTGGGCCCCCAACATGAGCGTGGGAATCAACGTGCTCATCCGGATTCTGCCTGAGCTGATGCAGAGTCTGGGTGATATGTACGATCTGGAGATCATGGAAATACATCATAAGTTCAAAAAGGATGCCCCATCCGGCACGGCTGTCAAGCTCGGCCAGATACTTGCGGAAGCCAGGGGACTGGATCTGGAAAAGAACGGAATATTTGCCCGCCATGGAATCATCGGAGAGAGAAGAAAGGATGAGATCGGAGTGCAGACCCTGCGCGGCGGAGACGTGGTTGGAGAGCATACCTTCTATTTTCTCGGCCCGGGAGAGAGGGTTGAGGTGACCCACAGGGCGCATTCCAGGGAGACCTTTGCCCAGGGAGCCCTCAGGGCGGCCAGGTGGCTTTCCGGCCAGAAACCGGGCAGACTTTATTCCATGGCTGATATGTTTGTATGATGCAGCTGGCTGCTGGTTTTTGAGCTTCTTCTGCTTGGAAAATTTTTTGCATACGTATTATGTGCAAATCAGTATTTAAAATATTATTTTTTATTGTTGCTCTCCTGGGCCTGATCGCCGTGCACCAGGATGCACGCTCCCAGAAACTGGACCTGTCCAGTTTCCTGGTCGATACCCAGGAAGAATATCTGGTGGCCAGGCTTTCTCTGCATGTTTACGACTTTGAGAATATCAAACACATTCTTGATAATGGCGGAAAGATGACCATGCTCTGCACTGCAACCCTGTTCAGGCAGAGAACTCTTCTCTGGAACAGAAAACTGGACAGCAGGGAAATAGAGATAGATCTGCAGAAGGATCTATTGACAGGCGAATATATTTTCAAGCATCCCGAAAAAAGAATCCGGATGCAGAAATTATCTGAAGATGATTTTTTGTCTTTGTTTGAGCAGGTAACAATAAAGATTGCGCCCTGGAGTGAACTGAGGCCCGGGCAGAAATACAGTCTCAGGGTGAATGTCAGGCTTATTTCCAGGGACGTTCCGCAGTGGATCAAAAGAATCCTTTTCTTCTGGTCCTGGGACGTGGCCAAGGGTGTGCAGTACGAAACCGGTTTTACCCTTTAGGACAAACATTATAAACAGTGTCATCCGGTCAAGGTGAGTCAGGATATTACAGCCGTTTCCGGCCAGGAACCCAGGGAAAAACGCAGAAGGCTGAGAGAGCTTTATCTTATCCTTGCTGCAGTGGGTCTCATCGGCCTTTTAACCTGGATCGAGCTCCATTTTTTCGGCCTTGATTCCTTCCTGTTCCTGGCCTTTTTCAATCTCAATCTGATCCTTCTGCTGCTGGTCCTTTTCCTGGTCATGCGCAACGTGTTCAAACTGATCATTGAACGCAGGCGCAAGATGCTGGGATCAAAGCTGAGAACCCGCCTGGTTCTGACCTTTATTTCTTTGTCCATTATTCCCACCCTGCTCATGTTTTTTATTGCCGTGCGTTTTGTGCACACCTCCGTGGATTACTGGTTTCAGGAACAGGTCGGCCAGTCCATGGACCAGGCCCTGGAAGTAGGGCAGGTGTTTTATGCATCAGTTAAAAAGGGTCTGGAAATCCGATCTGAAGTAACTTTGGATCAGATCCGCAGCGAGAGCTTTTTGTGGGGCGGCAGGGGCATGGACGGTTTTCTGGAAAATAAAAAGAACAGCGAGCATGACCTGTCCCTGATGGGTGTAGTCAACCCCTCTCTTAAGGAGCAGAACTGGTATGCGGATGAGGAGTGGACAGACTACTGGCCGCAGATAAAGCAAAATATTCCCTGGAACGATCTCCTGGAACGGCCCGAATACTGGACCGGCATGTGGTCCAGCGAAGACGCAGGCGATCTTGTGGTGGGCATTATGCCGGTGGATCAGTCCAGAACAGGTTTCCTGGTGATGGGGAAAACTCTTGAGCCAGGCCTTCTGTCCAGACTGGACGGAATAGTGCGGGGCATAGAGGAGTACCGCAAACTGGAGGCCATAAAGAACCCCATGAAAGCCGCACTGTACACCATACTGGGGCTGATAACCCTGATAATCATCTTCGGCTCCACCTGGCTCGGGTTCAAGCTCTCCAGGGAAATATCCGCTCCAGTGCAGGCCCTGGCTGAGGGCACTGAACGTATTGCCCGGGGAGATATGGGAGTGCGCCTGGAGGACCAGTCTGATGATGAACTGGGATTGCTGGTCCGCTCCTTCAACAGGATGGCCATGGACCTGGAAAAGAGTCAGAACAGCCTGACCGAGGCCTATTATCGTCTATCCCAGCAGAATCAGGAACTGGAATCCAGGGGCAGATACATGCAGGCGGTTTTGGATAATATAACCGCAGGGGTAATCTCCATTGATCATGAGGGCAGCATTACCACGGTAAACAAGGCTGCTGAGTACATACTGGGAATTGACAGCCGCAAGATCCTGGGCCGTTACCCTCTGGATCTGGTGGGCGGGGAATACGGAGCACTGATCAGGGATGTTCTCAATCAGCTTCATGATCTTCCTGAATCTCAGTGGCAAAGGCAGCTGGATCTGGAGGTCAAAGGCAGGATGGTCAAGATCCTGGTCAATGCGGTTATTCTTCGGGGTGAAAAAGGTGACGACTATGGCATTGTAGCTGTTTTCGAGGATATCACCGAACTGGACAAGATGCAGAGGCTTGCCGCATGGAGGGAGGTGGCCAGGCGCATCGCCCATGAGATCAAGAATCCTCTGACTCCCATCAAGCTTTCAGCCCAGAGGCTGGAAAAAAAGTTTGCCTCCAAGGTCAGTGATGCCTCTTTTGAACAGAGCACTCAGCTGATTATCAGACAGGTGGAAAACCTGCAGCAGATGGTCAGGGAATTTTCTTCCTTTGCCAAGCTTCCCGAAGTAAGGCCAAGACCGGACCGGATCACCAGCCTGGTGCAGGAAGTGCTGGCCATGTTTGAGCAGAGCCACAGACATATACGCTGGGAACTGACCATGGCCGATGATTTGCCAGATTTCAACTTTGACCGGGATGCACTGAAAAGGGTTTTTCTCAATATTTTTCTTAACGCGGCTGAGGCCATTGACAACGATCCCCAGGGACGCGTGGATATAGATCTGGATTATGACCCCCAGCTGAAAAGGGTGTTTGTCCAGGTGGCTGACAATGGACCAGGACTCAGTTCTGAAGAAAGGGCCAGAATGTTCGAACCCTACTACTCGAGCAAGAAGGAAGGCACAGGCCTGGGCCTGGCCATTGCCAAATCCATTGTTGCCGATCACGGAGGATATGTCCGGGTAAAAAGCAATCAGCCCAGTGGAACCATTTTTGTGGTTGAGCTGCCAGTGCGCAACAGAGAGAGCATAGCTGTCACCTGATTGCTCAGTACACCTTTGCAGTTTTACGGTCTTTTTCCTATAGAAGCACAGGAGGGAAACAGGGTCAGTGCGCATTATTGCCGGAAAACACCGCGGCAGAACAATAAAAACCGGCAGGGGTCCTGGGTATCGTCCTGCCACCGGCAAGGTCAGAGAAGCTGTTTTTTCCATGCTGGATTCTCTCGGTGTATCCTGGCCCGGGGTAAATGTTCTGGATCTTTTCGCTGGCAGCGGATCTCTGGGGCTGGAAGCTCTGAGCCGCGGAGCAGCTGGAGTGGTATTTGTGGAGCAGGATCCAGGTGCGGCCAGGATTCTGCGGGAAAACCTTCAAAGCCTGGGCATCAGCATGGATCATGCAGATGTCGTCCAGCAGAACGTTTTCATTTTTTTGAAGAGGCCTGCCAGGCCTTTTGAACTGGTATTTGTTGATCCCCCTTACGGACAGGACATGCTTGAAGCAGTCCTGCCCCTGGTTTTAAACAGAAAATGGCTTCGGAAGAGCGGGTTTTTGTGCGTGGAGGTTGAAGGCGGCCTGTCTGTGGATGCTGACAGGTATGATGAGCTCAGTCTTTTAAAAGACAGGAATTTCGGTCAAACAAGGATACTTTTGTGGATAAGAAAAAGCTGATTGCGGTTTATCCCGGAACCTTTGATCCTTTGACCAACGGGCATATCAGCCTGGTCAAAAGGGGGCTGGATATATTTGAGGAGATAATTCTGGCTGTGGCTCTGCATTCACCCAAAATCCCCCTTTTCTCTCTGCAGGAAAGGGTGGACATGGCCAGAAAGACCTTTGAACATATGGACAATGTTCTGGTAGAGCCATTTGAAGGGCTTTTGATTGATTACGTGCGCAGCAAGAAAGCAAGGGCCATCCTCAGGGGAATGCGTGCAGTGGCCGATTTTGAGCTCGAATTTCAAATGGCTCTAATGAACCGCAGGCTGGATCGGAATATTCAGACTGTTTTTCTGATGACCGATTACAAGTGGCTTTATATCAGCTCCACCCTGATCAAGGATGTAGCCAAGCTCGGTGGGGATATTCATGGAGTAGTGCCCGAAAATGTTCAGAAAGAGCTGTATAAGAAATTCGGGCGAATGGTTTAGTTTGCCCGGGACATATGCATGGCTTTATCATCCAAACTCAGCTCATTGCCAGGTATTGCCTGTATCCTGGGACCCACCGGGAGCGGCAAGAATGACCTGGCATTGAGGCTTTCGGAGAATTTTCCAGTACATGTTGTAAATTTTGATTCCAGGCAGGTGTACAGACACCTGGCTATAATCACTGCGCAGCCCGCAAAGAATGACCTGCATAAATGCCCGCACCACCTCTACGGTTTCCTTGAGCCTTATGAAAGCATGACCGCCGGCAGGTTTGTGGAACTGGCCAGGGAATGCATATTCCAGGTAAAAAAAACAGGGGGTCTGCCTGTTCTTGTCGGAGGTACCGGTCTTTATTTGCGGGCCCTGGCTCGTGGCCTGGCCCCGATCCCTGAAGTTCCCGGGGATGTGCGCAGGGAAGTTCAGGCGCTCTGCGGTACACTGGGCCCGGAAAAGCTGCACCGAAGGCTCCAGGAGATTGATCCCTGTTATGCGTCCAGAATCAGTATCAGGGACAGGCAGAGAATCACCAGGGCCCTGGAGGTGTATCAGGCTACCGGCAGAACCATGAGCAGCTGGCATGAAAACCATGCTCCGGAAAAGGGAATTGAATTGCTCAAGCTTGGCCTGGAGCTGGAATGGGAGCAGCTGGTCCAGAATATATGGGCCAGAATTGAACTCATGGTGTCCATGGGTGCAGTGGAAGAGGTGCGCAGGGTGTGGACCATGCATTCCTTTGACAAAAATTTGCCGGGTCTTACTTGTATAGGATGCAGAGAAATCATCGAGTATCTGGAGGGCAGGCTGGAGTGGGAGGAATGCCTGCAGAAGTGGTTCAAGAGCACCAGAGATTACGCCAGAAGACAGCTTACCTGGTTCAGGAAGGAGCCGGGAGTTCACTGGCTGAAACCCCATCAGGCTCCGCTGGCAGCTGAACTGCTCAGGGGGTTTATAAGATGTGCCTAAAAAGTTTTCATCC
>SL_5KL_010_SEDDRAFT_10001194_pt1 | contig 15934 bp, 10 predicted proteins | sample SodLakKL_010_SED_FD_9118 | JGI IMG/M metagenome (IMG submission 9118)
CAGAAACCTGCCAGACCTGCAGCTACAATGCCGGCTTCCAGGGATCCAATCAGAAAAGCTGCCACAAAGGTTCCAAAAACCGTTCCCTGTCCTCCCTTCATCGAAGTTCCTCCAACAAAAACTGTGGCAAAGGCTGTCATGAAATATCCCTGTCCCTGAGTCGGCCACCAGGTTCTCAGCCTGAAAACATCCATTGTCCCGGAAAGGGCGGCCAGCATACCCATGATGACAAAGACAGCTATTTTAGTTTTGGAAACGCTGATGCCCATCAAATCGGCGGTGTGTGAGTTGTCTCCCACAAAGAGCACATTATCTCCAAACTGATGACGGTATAAAATAAAACCTAAAAATACCGAGAGGAATAAAAACCAGACGGTCTGCATGGGGATGGTTAGGAAGGTGCCGCTGAAAACCGGATAAAGCGTATGATCGCCCAGGGCTCTGAGAGAAATGGCCGAGCCGTCGGTTGAGAGAGTAACAAATCCCCGGAGAAAAAACATCATACCGAGGGTGGCAACAATTGAAGGCATCCCCACCTTGGTAACCAGAATGCCGTTGATCAGCCCTACTACCAGGCCTCCGGCCAGAGCGGCCAGAATACCCAGCACAATGCTATTGGTGGCAGCAAAGGTCAGACCAAAACACATACCGCCCACTGCCATGGTTGAGGGGAAGGAGAGATCTATCTCTCCGATTGCCAGCACAAAGGTCAGACCAAGAGCCAGCAATCCTACAAAGGGAACGGTAGACATAAAGGTTCGATATATTCTGGGACTTAAAAAGGTTCGCGGGCTGGTGATGATAAAGAGAATCCAGACCAGGATAGTAATTACCATTAAACCTATTTCCAGACTGTGTCGGCGGGCAAATTCTTTAACTTTATTATTCAAGATTTATGATACCTCCATTCCTTTGTTAACCAGTTTTCCTTTCCGTGGCCAGGATTAAGGCTTCATTTAGCTCGTCCAGGCTGCATTCATCCTTCAAATACTCTCCCACCTTTTCACCCCGGTCCAGAGCGACAAATCTATCGGAAACAGGATAAACATTGGTGATATTATGAGATATATAAACACAGGACTTGCCGCTATCTTTGATCTTCTGGATAAATTTCAACACCTTATCGACTTCCTTGAGCGATAGGGCCATGGTCGGCTCATCTAAAATCACAAGATCGGCATCAAAATACATGGCTCTGCCGATGGCAATACCCTGGCGCTCTCCGCCAGAAAGGGTGGAAACCCGGGATTCAGGGGAAGCCCCTTCCCCGGTCAGGCCCATAATCTCTCTCATGATTTTCTGGCTTTCCTGCTTAACTTTATCAACATCAATAAAACCAAAACGGTTGGTGATATGGCGGCCGATAAAGATATTCCGCCAGATGGGCTGTTTCTCTCCCAGGGCTTTTTCCTGATAGACTGTCTCTATCCCCAGTTCCCGGGCTTTGTTTACCGAATACTCTCTGGGATTAATTTTTTCACCGCGAATATAAATTTCTCCCTCGGTGGGAGGCATTACCCCGCTTAAAATTTTGATCAGGGTGGACTTGCCTGCTCCGTTATCTCCCAGGAGACCAACAACTTCATTCTCGCCTACTTCCAGGTCGACTCCTCTCAGAGCCGTTACGCTGCCAAACTTCTTTTTGATGTTTTTCATTTCAACTAAGCTGATAATGGTTACCTCCTTTGAGAATTCCCGGGTTTTAAAACTTGACTGGTGCTGAAGCTAACTGCTGCTTAGTCTAACTACTATTGAACCTGACTACTATTGAGAAATCAAAAAGAGATATTTATAAATCAAATCTGCCTGAACAATCAAACATTTTTTGAGATGATAAGTATCTTTACTGAAGATAATAAATATCTTCGCTGAGAAAACAAAGGCTTTTTTGAGATAAGAATCAGTGGTTTGCCCGCAGAAAGTTTATAATTGATCCTGGCAAATTATTCCTTGCACTATATTCTTGGCATATTATGCATAGAACTCAGTTTATGGCAAACTCTTTATGGCAGGTTGTTTATAGCTCATTATTAGACTTTAGTTCAATTTTATACAACACATTGTATGATTTTGTTGTATTACTTTGTTGTATGATTTTGATTTTTTAATTTTCGAAACAGGTCTTTTACAGACTAACAGCTAGACCCCTCTGGAGGACAACAATAGATGATAATACAACCGTATATTTTCAAAATAAACCGCCCTGCCCATCTGGGGCACAACAATAGATGAAAATTTTTCTGCAAATTTTCAAGGTAAACAATAAGCGGTTGAAAGCAGCAGGTTCTTTGCAGATTGCAAAAAATTATTCTATATTTAACCGGTTAACTATTTTTTCTTTGTGTTATATTAAGTTCTTGAAAACTTAAAAAACTCCTGCCAGACCTCAGAAAAATAAAAGGCTAAAAACCCTGCATATTAAGTTTTTTCAGCTAAAAGAGTTTTATGCTTTTAAATCCAGTTTCAAAATTATCAGACTATCTTTACCGGAAGAATTGCAATAATTCTGTCCGGATATATCAGTCTAAGTGCCAGATATATTTTCAATCTAAAGGGCATAATCAGTAAGAGTGCCAGCAGCTATACCTGTCAGAATATAAGCCATAATAAGTCGGCGTAACGCTATAGAATAAACTCAGAGAGTCAAGAAATATTGAGTTAATTATCCTGAAAGAAAGCTTAGCTGGCAGAATATTTTTGTTATCAATATTTCTGTTATCTAATTAATCAGCTAAAATGCCCGCTGATAACAAGAGGTCTAAGCTTTATTAAAAGACCTGTTTCAGGGGATTTTGAAAAATATCTCAGAGTTGCCTTAAAAACATGCCTGAACGAATGATTAACCTAAAAATCATAATAAACATTTTAAATATTTAAATCAGGATATATATCCTGTAAGGCAGGATATAGAGATCGATATACCTGGTAAAAATGTCGATATTTTTTGATGTTTTGCTGCCTGGGCTCTACAGTATTCTTGATTTTAATCAGCTTTTCATCGACTTCCTGCAAATTTTGAAAGAGGCCGACTCCAACACCTGCCAGCATGGCGGCGCCATAGGCTGGACCTTCCTCAACTTCAAGCAGGTCAACCGGCACTTCAAAGATATCGGCTACAATCTGCTGCCAGAGATTGCTTCTGGCGCCTCCCCCGATAGCTCTGACCCGGTCAATTTTAATGCTTCTGTCTTTAATAAGCTCCAGGGAGTCTTTCAAGCCAAAGGTCACGCCCTCCATAACGCTGCGGGCCAGATGGGCTTTGCCATGTCGGGCTGAGAGGCCAAAAAATACGCCCCGGGCATTGGCATCGGCATGTGGTGTTCTCTCTCCATATAGATAGGGAAGGAAGATCAGGCTTTCACTTCCCGGTGATATTTGAGCGGCGCGGTTATTTAAGACATCATAGTTCCAGTTTTCCGGCAGGATTTGATTTTTTACCCAGCTTAGCGCCTGACCTGCTGCCAGCATTACTCCCATGTAATAATAGCTTTCAGGGTCGGAATGGTTGAAGAGATGAAGCCTGCCCCGGGGGTCAATCTCGAATTTATTAGTTGGTGCCAGCACAACTCCTGAGGAACCGATGCTGACCATAACCCGTCCCTCTCTAACCAGACCGCTGCCGGCTGCTCCACAGGCATTATCTGCCCCTCCTGCTACTACAGGCGTTCCTGAAGCCAGACCGGTCAGTTCAGCTGCTTCTGCGGTTATTTTCCCTGTTATATCAACCGAGCGGCAGAGCGGAGGGAGAATATTTTCATCAAGATCCAGGGCAGCAGTTACCTCAGGGTGCCAGCGCCTGTTTTTGACATCCAGGAGCAGGGTTCCAGCAGCATCGGAATAATCCATATTCTTTTCGCCTGTCAGGCGCCAGCGGATGTAATCTTTGGGCAGCAGCAGAGTACGACAGCGCTGGTAATTTTTTGGTTCATTATTTTTCAGCCAGAGGATTTTAGGGGCGGTAAATCCCTCCAGGGCTCTATTACCGGTAAGCTTAATCAGTTTTTCCCGGCTGCCGACTCTCTTCTCAATCTCCTGACACTCAGCGCTGGTTCTGGTATCGCTCCAGAGAATTGCCGGTCTGATCACCCGATCCTTTTCATCGAGAAAAACCGAGCTGTGCATCTGTCCGGAAAAGCTCAAGCCGGCTATATCAGCGTCATTGTCCTGTGCCCAGCTGCTCAGTTTCTGGAGGACTTCCAGAGTTGCCTGCCACCAGTCCTCAGGGTCCTGCTCGGCCCAGCCAGCCTGAGGATTGGCTACCTGATAACCGGAGCGAGCCTCGCTTAAAACCTCTCCCTGCTCTGAAACCAGGAGTCCTTTTACTCCGCTGGTGCCTATATCAAGACCAATTATGTCTGCCATGTAATTATTCCTCCTTACCGGAAACCAGTAATTTAAGAGTTCCTGAAGCCTGATGAGAGAAAATAAAACCTGAAATAAGAAGTTTGAAATAAGAAACTTGAAAGCGGTGAGCCCCTGGTGTTAAGCTCTTATCAAACAGCCCATTGTTCAGTAAACTACAGCCAATCAAACCGCCGCTGTCAAATGCTTATTATCTTCTCCGGTCCTGAGAACAGGATTAAGTCTGCCCGGATAAATTATCCAGCTTTACATTAGCAATAAAAGCAAATCTTTCAGCCATACTTTAGCAATAAAAGCAAATTATCCAACTTTACCTTGAAAATATGCTGTTGTATTTTTATCTATTGTTGTGCACCGAAGGAGCATGATAGTTTATCTTGAAAATAAGTCGTGATATTTTCATTTATTGTTGTGCTCCAAAGGAGCATGGGAGTTTACTTTGAAGAAATAAAAGCAACTAAGAAGAAATAAAAGCAACTAAACAATAGAAACAACTTAGAAATCTATATAACACAAAAGTCATTTACCAGAGGTGGTGAACATCTTCTCTGATATATTCATCGTAAATTCTCTTAACTTCCTGCATAACCTCATCTGAGAGAGGGGGAGCTTCTGAGGCCCTGGCATTATCACGAACCTGCTCGGGATTTTTGGCTCCAGGAATGACGCAGCTGACCGCCTCATCCATTAAAATCCATTTAAGAGCAAATTGTGCCATTGTCAGACCCTCTGGCTTGATTTTTTCAAGTTCTGCCACAGCCTTCAGGCCCTTTTCAAAGTCAACTCCGGAGAAGGTTTCCCCTTTATCAAAGGCCTCTCCCTGGCGGTTAAAATTGCGGTGGTCATCTTCGGGAAATTCAGTCTCCCGGGAAAATTTTCCGGTTAATAGACCACTGGCCAGGGGTACTCTAACGATTACTCCCACATCCTTTTCTTTAGCCCTGGCAAAGAATTCATCTGCCGGTTTATGTCTGAACATATTGTAGATTATCATTACACTGGCCAGATTATCATAATCTAACGATTTCAGGGCTTCCTCTACCTTTTCGACGCTGACTCCGTAATGGCTGATTTTGCCCTGAGCAACAAAGTCTTCCAGAACTTTAAAGACCTCTTCCTTGTAAAAAACTTCAGTGGGTGGACAGTGAAGCTGCAGCAGGTCAATCTTTTCAATTCCTAAATTTTTTAAACTTCTGTCGACAAAAGCTGTCAGGTTCTCTCTATTATAACCTTCAGCTCGATGGGGATCCAGTCTTCTGCCGGCTTTGGTTGCTATATAAATTTTGCTGTCTGTCTGCTTTTTCAGCTCTCCAACCAGCCTTTCACTGCGGCCATCGCCATAGACATCGGCTGTGTCGAAAAAGTTCATCCCCTGTCTGACTGCTTCCTGGAGTGCCTGTTTGCTGGTCTCATTATCAACTGAGCCCCAGGAGCCACCGATGGCCCAGGCGCCGAAGGAGACTTCTGAGACTTGGAAATCTGTTTTGCCTAATTTTCTGTATTTCATTAGTTTCTTCCTCCTCGATATTCAAAAATTATGATCACAAAGTTTCAGCAGTTTTGTTATTAAGCTCCAACAGACTTTTCAAGATGGCGGCGGCAGCTTAAGCCCGCAGCAGATGGCGGTTAACTATAGCTTCCAGTTTTTCCTGACGGCCGGAGTCAAGCTCCAGATCCGGCAGTCGATAATCCAAGGCTTCAGCCGCCAGTTCCTTGAGGCTGATCTTTCCTTCTCTTATCTTTTTGCCTATTCCCTGCTGGTAGCTCTGATATCTTTCAGCAATAAATTCTTCAATTTCTCCAGATTCCAGCAGACTGTGAGCTGTTTCCAGCCCCCGGGCAAAGCTGTCCATGCCGAGAATATGACCGTAGAAAAGATCCTCCGGTTGATAGGAAGCTCTCCGCACCTTAGCATCAAAATTCAATCCGCCGGGTGCCAGGCCGCCAGCTTTTAATATTTCATACATGGCCAGGGTTGTGCTGTAAAGATTGGAGGGAAATTGATCGGTATCCCAGCCCAGCAGAAGATCTCCCTGGTTGGCATCAACGCTGCCCAGCATATCGTTAATCCTGGCATAACGCAGTTCATGCTGAAAATTATGTCCGGCTAAAGTTGCATGATTGGCTTCAATATTGAGTTTAAAATAATCCTCCAGCCCATAGCGGCGCAAAAAGGCAAGAACACTGGCGGAATCGAAATCGTACTGATGCTTGGTGGGTTCCATCGGTTTGGGCTCAATTAAAAGTTGACCGGTAAAATTAATTTCTTCAACGTACTCCAGTACCATTTCAAAAAAGCGGGCCAGATTATCCTGCTCAAGCTTCATGTCTGTATTCAACAGGGTCTCATAGCCCTCTCTGCCGCCCCAGAAGACATAGTTTTCTCCACCTAACCTCCTGGTCACTTCCAGAGCTTTTTTTACCTTGGCTGCAGCACAGGCAAAGACCCGGGCATCGGGAGAGGTTGCAGCTCCATGCATATAGAGAGGACGACTGAAAAGATTGGAGGTGCCCCAGAGCAGTTGTATTCCTGTGGCCTTCATCTGCTTTTCTATTAAATTTACTATTTCATCCAGGTTTTTATGGCTTGCTCTCAAAGTATTTCCTTCAGGTGCTACGTCAACATCATGAAAACAGAAAAACTCCAGTCCCAGTTTGGTCATAAACTCAAAGGCTGCTTCAACTCTGGCTCGAGCTCTATCCATGGGATCTTGATATCTGTCCCAGGGTCTAATCATTGTCGGGCTGCCAAAGGGATCGCTGCCGTCCTCTGTCAGGCTGTGCCAGTAAGCCATCGAAAACCTCAGGTGTTCGGCCATTGTTTTGCCAGCAATTTTTTTCTCAGGCTGATAATAATTAAAGGCCAGCGGATTTTTAGAATCGGGACCTTCATATTCCACTTTATCAACAAAATTAAAATAATCAGACATTTTTTTGCCTCCTTTTTGTGCCTCCTTCAAGTTGTCACAAATATTTCCTGGCAGCTCCTCAGCAAAATTTATCAATCTCTTCCCGGGCAATCCTGCACCATTTTTTGACATTATCGGGATTATTGCCGATAGTATGATTATCTTTCATGATAATCTCAAGATGGCATCCCTCAGTCTGATGGAGAACTTCCCTGATATTTTCTCTAATTTTTTCTTCATTTATCTCAGGCACGGCCAGATCAGCAGGCATGGGCTTATAGGAAAAAATATAATTGTCTTCTAAGTGCCCTGCCATCTCAGCCACATCAGCCCAGGGAGAAACAGAAACTCTTCTCAAGTTGGGTACCTGTTTGATATACTTCCATCTTTTATCAAGCGGCTCACAGCAGCCGTAACAGTTAAGGCCAAAACGTTCTAAAATAGGGAGCTGATATTGAAAGACAAATTCGGCAAACATTTCAGGTGAAACGCAGGTGGTCTCCTGGCTTTCAGCAAATCCCCACATATCAACAGTCCTGACTTCACCTGCAAAATCATCCCGGGGCAGCTCTCTGGTATAGCCAAATCCTCCTGAGCCCACATAGGTTCCATCGTTATTGAGGCTTAAAAGTCCATTCTCTTCCAGGAAATCCAGTTTGGCAAGGTGGCCATCTCTCAAGAATTTCATCAAGCGATGGAGATAATCGGGGTTTTCGTAGGTGTCCAGCATGAACCTCTCCAGTCCCCTGAGGTTAATGGCAGTCCAGGTCATTCCCAGAGTCCACCAGAAAGATCCCTTGATTCTGACTTCCAGAAAATCCCCTAAAATTTCTTCTGCAATCTCCTTGATTCTCTCTGTTCTGTGATAATCCACTCTGATCTCGGGAAATTCCAGCCGTTCAAAATCTTTCTGATAGTCTTTTAAAGGAGGATCCCAGGAATAGGAACCGCCATCTTCTCCTCCAATTTTTCTCTCCTTCATGCCCCAGCCGGTTTCCTGGTAGGAGTAGTTAATATCGAAGACAGGCTCTGCTACTCTGTCATCTCCCATTTCTGCGGCCCAGAATATTTCTTTGCGAAGCCGCATTTCCCAGTCCCGGGCCAGTTCACCCTGACATTGAAGGTCCTCTGAGAGGATAATTTCGTTCCAGCCATTTTCAGGATCACAGAAAATTAAGGGCCTGGATCCTGCCAGATCATTATGCCGGTACCATAATTTTCTTTTATGCTGCTCACTTTCCCGGTCTGCCAGCTCAGCCAGCCGGGCTGCTAATTCTCTTAAAATTTTCTCATCAGCAGGTGATATCTCCAAGGCAGCCAGACCTTCGCTTTTCTGTGACAGGGAAAAAGCACTCTGATCGCTCATAGGCATTATCAGCCTCCAGTAAATAGTTTATCATAGGGGTGTATTTTTTATCGTTTCAATCATGGCCCAAAAATTTTCCAGAGGAGTATCAAGCTGGACATGGTGAGTGGGCCCGATGATTAATCCGCCATCTTTGCCGATAGTTTGCAGCCGGCTTTTCACTTCCTCTCTAACATCATCAGGGGAGCCAAAGGGTAGAGTCTGCTGTTCATCAATTGTTCCCCAGAAAGAAAGCTGATCTCCATATTCCCGGTTGAGTTTCTCAGGATCAATCGATTTAGGCTGAATGGGATTTAAGACATCCAGACCAATCTCGATCAGGTCTGGAATAATGGGATAGATATCTCCATCGGAATGATAGGCAACTTTAAGGTCGGGATTTATCTCCTTAATTTCCCTGATTAATCTGGCCATCCGGGGCTTGAGAAATTTTCGCCAGGTAGCAGGAGAGATCAGCATGGAGTTCTGCATGCCAACATCATCTCCCAGCCAGATCATATCAACTCCCATCTCAGCAAGTTTTCTGGCAACTGTCAGATGATACTTAAAGGGAATAGCTAAAATCCTGTCGGCCAGATCTGGTTTTTCCAGGAGATCCAGCAGTAAACGATCCAGACCTCTTAAGGCCCAGGCCGTTTCAAAAATAGTGGTCACTACTCCCCCGCAGATATAATAATCGTCCTGAAATTTAGCAAGAGTCTTCCGGGCCTCCTGATAAAGCTCAGGTCTTTCCGGGTCAGGGCTTTGATAACTTTCCACCGCCTCATCCTCGGCTAAAGGGTGGTCGACTACCTCGGTATATCTGCCCTGGCCGTAAGCTGTCTGATACTGAACAGATCGCCAGCCTATACCCCATTCATCGGTATAATCTCCCGGTTCCTGATAGTAGGAGTTGGCCCAGCCTACCGAGGTAACCAGCAGATCCTGGCCCAGAGCTGTTTCCAGCTGATAAAGATTGCCTCCTCCATGAGGGTTATGCGCTTCTGAATCAGCATTTAGCTGTAATTCCTGTTTCAAGCGTTCGGCAAATTCCGGGGTGAAGCTGACAAAAAATGGACATCTATCAGGCTTTTGGTGAGAAAGGGCTGCTTCTACTCTATCCCTTGGTTTCAATCTAATCACCTGCTTGCATTTAATAAGTGGAATTAGCAGTTCTTTTTATCGAAATTTATTGTGAAGATGAGTATTAAGTTAATCTTATTCATTCAGCTAGTAATCCTTAAGACAAGCCTGTCAGGCTTAACTTGATATTATGCACTCCGCTGTTTAGCAATCTGGACATTAACAATAACTGCTATTACAATCACCAGTCCTATCAAAGCCTGCTGCCAGTAAGCTCCTGTTCCCATCAGCACCAGTCCATTTCTGACTACACCGATAATTGAGGCACCCAGAAAAGCGCCCAGGATAGTTCCTGCCCCTCCAAAAAGATTTGTGCCTCCAACTACACTGGCAGCAATAACCATCAGCTCAAAACCTTCCCCCTGGGTAGGAGAAATGGATCCCAGATACCCCAGAGCAGTTAAAGCAGAGATGGTGGCTGCTCCGGCTGTTAGAATAAAGCCGATAATCTTTACTCTGTCAGTGTTGATACCTGAAAGCTCTGCTGCCTCTCTGTTGCCTCCGGTGGCATAGACTTTATAGCCAAATTTTGATTTTTGCAGGATAATATACCCTATTATTGCAATAATTACAAACCAGACTGCCTGCATTGGTATTATCCAGACCCTGCCTCCAAAAACTCTATAAAAGCTGGAATCGGGAAGTCCTGAAATCGGCCAGCCATCTGCAAGAACAAGGGCAAAACCGCGAAAGAGCATCATTGTACCAAGGGTTACAATAAATGAGGGAATTCCGAATTTGACCGTGATCAGCCCGTTGATAATCCCGATCACAACAGCAATACCGAGACAGATCAGTGCAGCGATCCAGATATTAATCCCAAGGTCTCTCACCAGCAGACCGGCAATAACAGCATTCAGGGCATAAACCGAGCCGACGGATAAATCAAATTCCTGGGAAGTTATCAGGATTGTCATGGCTATTGCCATGATACCAATTGTTGAAGTTTGTCTTAAAACGCCGAAAAAGTTTCTAACTGTAAAAAATCTTCCTGTCATAATACCAAAAAAAGCTGATAATAAAATTAAAGCAATAAATATCCCAAACTCCGGCTTGGTAGCCAGTTCTTTCAATCTGGAGTCCTCGTCTTGCCTGCTATCTTTAACATTCAAACTCTGTTCCGAAGTAGAATTAGCCATTAGCTTATTCCTCCCTGGCATAAGTTTGTTGACTACTATCTGTACAAAATTTTTATTTGTTATAAATCTGCAACAGCAGAATTCATGATTTTTTCTTCGGTTGCTTCTTCATGGGTTAATTCTCCCGTAATTTTTCCCTCACTGAAGACCAAAATTCTATCGGCAATATTCATTACCTCCAGCATCTCAGAAGAAATTAAGATAATTGAAAAACCTTCCCGGGCTAATTCCATGATTAGTTTGCGAATTTCAGTCTTGGTGCCAACATCTATCCCGCGGGTGGGTTCATCCAGTATCAGTATTTTAGGCTGGGAAGAAAGCCAGCGNGAAAGGAGTACCTTCTGTTGGTTTCCACCACTTAATTCTGAAATGTTCTGGTTTATCGATCGAAGTTTGATATCAAGCTTGTCCTGGTAAACTTGAGCCAGCCGATCTATTTTTTTTCTCTGAACCAGCCCAAATTTTGACAGCTTATCAAGCTCTAATATGCCCAGATTGCTCTTAATATTAAAATTGAAAAATAATCCAAGGCCTTTCCGCTCTTCTGTCAGATAGCCTATACCATATTCTATGGCATCTGAAGGTGACTTAATCTCTACTTTTTGATCTTCAATGTAAATATCACCACTATCTTTTTCTGTAAAACCAATTATAGATTTAATAGTCTCAGTCCTGCCAGAACCACGGAGACCGGCAAATCCTAAAATCTCACCTTTTTTTAGTTCAAAGCTAATATTTTCCAGGCCTAATTTTTCGGAATTCAGGTTGTCAACTTTTAGAATAGCATCATCAGAAATATTATTGTTCTCCAGTTTATCAATAATTTTTACATCCCGTCCTACCATCATTCTAATCATCTTCTGCTGATTGGTTTCTTCCCTGCTTAATTTGCCGACAAACTCTCCATCCTTTAAAACACATACCTCCCGGGAAACCTTGACAACCTCTTCCAGGCGATGACTGATAAAAATAAAGGTCATGCCCTCTTCTTCCAGGGTTTCAATAACATCATATAAAACACTGACCTCAGCCGGGGAGAGGGCAGAGGTAGGCTCATCCATGATTATCAGTCGGGCATTTTTGCTGATTGCCTTGGCAATCATTACCAGCTGACGCTCACCAATACTGCAATCTGCTATTGATTTTCCGGGATCGATACTGACATTAAGTCTAGCAAAAAGCTCTTCAGTCTTCTTTTTCATAAACTTCTTATCAGGAAAAAACAGGCCCCCCGGAAGATTGGGACCTAAAAAAATATTATCCATCACACTCATGTTATAACAGAGAGGCAATTCCTGGTGAACTACACTAATGCCCAGTTCTTCAGCCTGTTTGGGATTCTTAATTTTCTGGGGCTGGCCTTCAAAAATAAGCTGGCCCCGATCGGGTTGATGAATACCATCACAGATTTTTACCAGAGTGGATTTGCCTGCCCCGTTTTCTCCAATCAGGCCGGTGGTCTGGCCCTTTTTAACTGTAAATGAGACATCATTGAGAGCAACAGTACCCCCAAAACGCTTGGTAATATTCTGGAATTCCAAAATATTTTCACTCATAGACTTGCTCGCCTCCTTCGGTGAAGAAGCAGGGGGCTGTAGGCAAGCCCCCTGCAAAATTTGCTATTATCTGTAACCATCATCAGCAAGATCAATTACCAGATCAACATTATCGGCGTCAATTATTCCACCACCGGTATCAATATCTACAGGCTGAATGCCGTATTCATTATAGAGATAAAGGGCGTGAACGGCATAATATCCCTGGAGATAGGGATGCTGATCGATGGTAAATTGAGCATAGCCATCCTGGATGCCAGCCAGGGTATCAGGAGTCAGGTCAAAACCTCCAGCATAGACCTCACCGGCAACACCCAGATGCTCAACTGCATGCACTCCAGCTTCTGTTGCAGTAGCACTAACACCAAACCAGCCATCAACATCAGGATTGCCAGCGTGATAGTCCATAATAGTTTCCAGAGCCGTTGACAGGTCGGTAGTTGTGTCAAGGAGATCAATCTCATAGTCATAGTCTTCTAGAACACTTTCAGCACCATCAATTCTTTCTTCCAGAGCGGTATGACCAGGATCTTCAACCGTCAGTACAATATTTCCTTCCTCACCCACATACTCCAGGATTTCATATGCAAGATCCTCTCCAGCAGAAAACTCATCCTGACCGATAAAGGCCATCCTGTCATTGTCAGGAGCATCGGCATTAAACCCAATAATGGGAATGCCATCATCCAGCGCTTCTCTCACAATGCCATCATAGGCACTTGGATCTGTCAGGGTCGTTGCGATTCCGTCTTCCTCACCGATAATCAGGCTTTCAATAATACTTACCTGTTCGGCATGATCCATTTCAGCGGGTCCGGTAAAGGTTACATCAACGCCAAGCTGTTCTCCAGCATCTTCCATGCCTCTCTGGACCGGACGCCAGAAAGCGATTGCTGATGAATGAGCAACCAGCGTGAAGCTATAGTCCTCTTCGGCCTGAACCACCTCTGCTGATAAGCCACCAAATAACAGTGCCAGACTAAAGGTGAGAATTAGCGCATAAATTAAACCTCTCTTCATTTTTTCAGCCTCCTTGGATTTATTTTTAGATAATTTGCCAGCTCTTAGCCGGCAATTATCTACAGAATTTCTATCTGCCTGACTACCACTGCAGATACTGAACAGNTTGAAGAAAATTTTAAACGACTGCTTTAGATTATATCTTTTTCAGTTTATATCCTTTACTGAATCTCGTTCAACCAGCTCGGGTTGAAATATGATTCTGTCGGTGCTGAGCTCATCTTCCTCAAGATTTTTCAACATCAACTCAGCGGCTTTTTCTCCGGCCAGTTTTTTGGGATGGGAGATTGAGGTGATTCCAATATTATTCAACTTAACCAGTTTGGAATCATCATAGCCGACAAGAGAGATATCATCTGGAACTGATCTGCCCTGTAAGCTTAAATATTCTTTTACCTCCACAGCAACCTGATCATTAAAGCAGAATATGGCAGTAGGCAGAGGCTCCTTTGAGAAAAGGCTGTCTAAAATCCTATCTATTTCATCTGAAAATTTATCAGGGGTTTCCAGTTCAGAGAAATGATAGCTTTTGATATACCTCTCCTGCAGCGGTATTCCAGCAGCTTCCAGAGCTTTTTTATAGCCCAGAAACCGCTGTCTCCCGGGAAGATGAGAATCTTTGTAGATAATTGCTATTCTTCTGTGCCCCCGCTCAATTAAATAGGAAGTTGCCAACTTCCCCCCCTGAATATCATCAACCACCACATAGGAGAAGCTGTCATCAGAGAATGAGCTGTCAAGGATTATGACCGGTTTGTTTTTGTCTCTAATTTTATGAAAAATATCTTTATTGTTATCTTCATAGGAGCTTTTAGCCGGCTCAATAATAAGGCCGTCAACATCTCGCTTAAGCATATTATTGATAATTTCTGCTTCTCTCGCAATGTTATCCTTTGAGTTTCCCAAAAGAAGCTGATACCCGGCATCATGGAGAAAATCATCAATTCCAGTTAGAATATCGGCAAAAATATAATCCTGAACACTGATGCTGACAAAGCCTATCATATTGCTGCATTTCTCTGACCTGCCTCCATAGAAGGTGCCCACTCCCTGCTCTTTATAAAGGAGACCTTCCTGCAGCAATAAATCTAATGCTTTCCGGACAGTATGGCGGCTGACATCATGCTTTTTTGCTAACTCATATTCGGAGGGGATTTTTTCCCCTGGCTTAATCTTATGCTTCTTAATCAGCTCTTTGATATCTTTTTTTATTTTTAAATATTTAGGGAGATAGCTGTCCTGGTCCATGTTAGACCCTTCCTTTATTATTCATACTGCCGCTTGATTTTTTTCAGCCTCTTCATGACATCATTTTCTCCTCTGCCAAAATAATCATGGAGTCTTTCATATTCCTGATAGAGCTTATTATAGATGGAGCTGGCTTCTTCAGCCGGGAGATATTCTTCATCCTTTAATCCGGCCATGTTTTCACTGGCAGAAAAAATATCGGGATAACCTCCCCTGTCCTTTCCAGCGGCCACCGCTCCATGCATGGCCGAGCCGAGGGCAGGAGTCTGTTCTGAGGCAGCGATTTTGATTGGTTTGCCGGTAACATCAGCATATATCTGCATCAACATTTTGTTTTTATAGGGTAAGCCCCCGCAGGCATAGAGTTCTTCAATCTCGACCCCGCTGCTTTCAAAGGCTGTTATAATCTTCTTTGTACCAAAGGCTGTAGCCTCAATCAAAGCCCGATAAATCTCTTCCGGGCTGGTGTTTAATGTCATCCCCAGGATTAAACCGGTTAAATCAGCATCGACNAGAATGGATCTATTGCCATTCCACCAGTCCAGCGCTAACAGGCCTGATTCTCCCGGTTTTAATCTGGCAGCTTTCTTCTCCAGCAGTTCATGGATTGAGATCCCCTGGTTACGGGCTTCAGCCTGATATTCTTCCGGCACACAGTTATCAACAAACCAGGCGAAAATATCACCAACTGCGGACTGACCTGCTTCATAGCCATAAAAACCGGGAAGGATGCCATCTTCAATGCAGCCGGTCATGCCTTCCACAAAATGTCTTTCCCTGTCCAGGACCATATGGCAGATCGAGGTTCCCATTACCATAACCATCTTACCAGGCTCACTGACTGTCACTGCTGGTACTGAGACAAAGGAATCGACATTGGCGACAGCCACTGCCACATTCCGGGGCAGCTTAAGTTTTTCAGCCATCTTAGGAGTTAAATTGCCGGCTTTCTCTCCCAGATTATAAATTTCTTCTGAAAGTTTATCTTCAACCAGATCTTCCATTCTTGGGTCAAGGGCTGCAAAAAACTCTCTCTCAGGATAACCGGTTGCTCTGCTCCAGATAGCTTTATATCCTGTGACTGAGATATTTCTTTTCTCAACCCCGGTTAACTGCATGATCACCCAGTCCGCTGCTTCCATAAATCTATCAGCGGCATCGTATACTTCCGGGGCCTCTTCTGCTATCTGCCATATCTTGGGGATAAGCCAT
>SL_5KL_010_SEDDRAFT_10001195_pt1 | contig 15914 bp, 24 predicted proteins | sample SodLakKL_010_SED_FD_9118 | JGI IMG/M metagenome (IMG submission 9118)
CATATGCACTCACGGTCGGCGCTCATGTCTCGCCCTCCTTTCGTGTTACAATGTGGTTCCAATATCTACAAGCATGGTATCATCTTCCCAAACTACAGGATGTCTCATGGATTCTTCATAACACGTATAGCCATGTATTCTTGAGAGGATTTGCTTGGAGTATATTTCGCAATAACTTTTGCGTCCTACTATCTTCCAATGATTGCCTGGGAAAAAGATGAGTGTTTTGCTTTGTGGGTGTATTTCTGCCGAAAGAATTTCGATATTATTTTCCTCGATCTTTTTGGTACATTCAGGTGAAAACCTAATACGATAACTTGTATTTCCGTCATGCATAAGAGCTGCGTAGGAGATTGAGGCGTATTGCTTATCCTTCAGGGTTTTTTGTTTGGTAGTCTCTGGCGCAATTAGCACCCCGTTGTTGTCGGTTTTGTCTTTAACGTCGTTATATAGGACAGGTTTGCTTGTCATAAAATACTTTTTTCTACAATGGGCGCAAGTGATATCATTTATAGTGCAACCCTCCTTAATTTCAACTGGTTCCAACCCAGATCCGGTACTAACATATTGTCTGTCTCCCGTTTTCTGAGTTAGAGACCGTACATGGTTGCAGTAGTCTTTGTATCCTAGAAATCCTTCTTGCTTGAAGGCTATATGTGTTTTTCTGGTGGTGGGGTGGGTCATTCCAATTATCGTCTTTTCCTTCTCCTTGTTCTCAAACAATATTTTTTTGAGTAGCTTAAACACGGCACCCCCGCCTTTCGTCGGTTTTCCCAGCTGGAATTGCCTCTTCGTCGTTGATGTCCTTATCGCAGCGCGCACACTTCCTGATTCTGTCCGGCGCGGAGCTGTAGGTGTATGCTCCGCACTGATTACATCGTTTTGCGTACATTGTTAGCCTCCTTCTCCTTCGGGATTTGGCCGGGCTAGGATTCGAACCTAGTTCTCCGCCGTAACCCATGGGCAAGCGACGGAACTCGGCAGCCCAACTTAAGTCGTAAGCAAAAAGGATGAGGGAACATCCCTGGCCCATGTTACCGGCTGAACCACTCAGCTTCCCGGCCCCTGTTTGTGAAGCCTCATTTTGCGAAACTATCCATATAATCATTAATTACACTCTCAGTACCCCAAGCATAATAACCATCTGCTGGAATTTCATCTCCTGGAGGGTTACTTACCTTAATAGGTTTTTGTCGAAAATCAAATTCAAGTAAATCATCAAGGCTTCCCTTCCACATCTTGCGAACTTCTCCTATATATCCTACAGGAGTCATGTAAATTATGATTGTTCTCTTTTCTTGTTTTAACGCTATATCATCACAGCCAACATCCTCACCATATACTAATGTTACAGCATAATTGCCTTGCTTTTTAATATACTCAAGAACATCTTGTAACTTTTTAATAGGTAACCCCTCCTCGTAAAGCTCCTGTTTTACCACTCCTGTGTTCCTGATTTTGGTTTTGTGGGCCGGGACAGGACTCGACCTCCGACCAAGGCTTGTAATCCTTACACCTAGCGGCCGGTGTCCAATCAGGATTATCCTCACAACAACACTGATCATGACTATCAAGAAACAATTCGCACCAGTGCGTTTGATACTCTATATTACCAGTGTGATGCCGACAGTTCCAGCATTGCCCTTTGTCCGGCAGTTTATCCATAGTCGGCCTCCTCTTGCATTCTCCTTACTTCTCGAAGAACGAGTTTGCGTTTTTCTTTGGCCAGATATAGCACCATCGCCTCAAGCATCTCCTCCTTGTCCCAGCCCTGAGAAGATGCTGTCATGTAGAGGTTCATTAGACCGTTATCCTCGAAGACCGCCTCGTGTAAGCTTTCACTGATGTTCATTCTCGACCTCCGCCTTTCCCCAGCTACGGCTGCGTCGGTCAATACTTATGAAATAATCCTATCAATTAAATCTAAAAGAGGTGAACACAAGGGAACAAAGACTGTATCAATAACCTCTTGCACTACTTTACCATACCAAAAATGTACTTCTCTTCTCTGACAAAAAACCCTGTCTGTATACCTGCAGTCTTTTCTTAGCACTCTGCTATCACTTTCACCACACATCTTCCCCACCCCGCGCGTTTGTCACATCTCTTCCACATCGTCGGCAAGCCGCTCAAAATTCTTAGCAATTTCACGCAGCTGTGAGACCATTTCATTTGTATCCAGTTCTAGAGACAATCGCAACCCCAGCACTCCCTCTGTTTGTGTTATCTCTGGCTCTTCTGAATATGGAAAGTCAAAAGCCATACACATAGCAGGCTCTTTTTCTCCTCGACAGTAAACATATGCATGTGCTCCCTCCTTTTTTCCCATCACCTCTACCCGTTCTACTGTTTTCTCTTGGTCAAACCCGGTCCTTGTAAGCCAATCCAGTACCCGCTCCCTCTCCGGCGCGCTCATTTTGTTGACGTCATATACGCGTCTTCTCACGTTTGTCAGCCTCCTTTTCATTTTTAGTCCTCCTTAAATTATACCTTCCAGGATTGCTCACAGAAAGATGGGGATGTTTTATGGTCTTTATACCTCCCTTGTAGATATAAGATGGTTGGAACAGGATTCGAACCTGTACGCGAGTTGGAGGGTGCTGTTGGGTAACGAGGTAGCAACCCACTGGGCGTCACCGGAGACTCGCTTCTCCTGCCGCTTAACTTGTCACCTCCATTAGCGTCTGCCAATTCCGCCACCCAACCCACATTTGGCGACTCGATCCCCTCCTACCGTGCCGCGACAGTTCCCCATCTGTCTTTATGCCTGGAAATGCCTGGAACCGTCTCCCACAGACTGAATATTTTAGGACAGGTCATCCTTTTATTTTCAGTCTACCCCCAGCTGGGCCCCGTCAGGCACCGGCCTGGGATTTCGCACCGGTTTATCTGCTGGCTTTCTATCGCGTTACAATATCCGCTAATGCGTCCTTAATCTCCTTCATGTCTCGTGATATTTGTCCCTGCGAAACTCCTATATGTTCGCCTATCTCTTGTTGTGTTAGTCCAAGCCTGCGAAGCCGAAGTATCTCTTTAGCACGTTCGGTATTGTTAATTTCTCCGTTATCCAATGCATTCATAATTGATGTATTTATCAAAGCCTCATCAAAGTCCTCCTCCGTATCAGGCGTAACTAGTATTGAAAGGAGAGTATCCCTATTCTTACTATTTGAGCCGTCACTAACAGGAGAGCCAATACGTGTTTCTAAACGGCTAACTTGGGCTGTCGTATAGTATTCGCGAACTACATCTGTCGATACTCCTACCCCAGATGCGATTTCATAGATACCGGGTGTAGTACCATGAGTATTGTGGTAATCGTCGATAAAGGTATCGATCTCCTTTATTACGTTATGCAGCGCCCTACTCAGCCGTATGATACTGTTATCCCGTATATAACGTCTAATCTCTCCGATTATACATGGTACAGCGTACGAACTGAATCTGACATCATAAGTCAAATCGAATTTCCTAACGGCTTTCATTAATCCTACGCAACCCTCTTGAAAGAGATCATCAACATCATACGGGCGATATCTAAACTTATCTAATACTATATGTGCAACCAATCCGATGTTACCCCAAGCCGCCTTTGCATACTCTCCATATTTGATGAACAGTTTTGTTTCACAATCCCACAGACGTGGCAGGTCTTCGTATTCCCATCCTGTTATGGTGACGCCGTTATTCATAGTGTGTAGTTCCTCCTCCGATGGTAATAAAAGACCTAGTAGAAGGAGGTGATACTATGCTGTTTGTCTACGCAACTCTCCGGTAACTGCGTAGTCCTCCTTCTACTAGGTCCACTTTATTACATGCTAGCTACAGCATTGTGGTGCTCCGCTACGGTCACTTATAGCAAGCTGACGTACTTATTACCCATCCAAGAAGTTTTCTTCGTCAGAAGGAGGCAGAATATCTGTAACATCGTTAGTAGGATTGCCTTGATAAGTGGATACACGTACTTTGGCTCTACACGGCAGTCCCAGAGCACGACCTTCATCGCAGAACGTCTTAGGATTGAAGCTTGTCAGCTCTACATCGGGACATACGCGTACCAGTAATTTCTTCAGACGCCGCTTACCCGACTCCTTATTAACTACGGTATGGTAGAACAGGAATCTGTTTTCATACTCAGGCTCGATTACCCTCAGTGTCCACGTAATCATCGGGTTTCCTGAGCTAGAAGAACCGAATTCGTGATTCTCAACTACGCACTCATGAATCCCTGCGGGTAGCGGTTCTCGTTGTACATCATCACTTACATCGGACAAGTCCATAGTCATACTATCGTCATCGACATCTTCATCAAACATGTTCTGTACATCAGGATCTAAATTCTCGTCAGCAACCATTTCGTATTCCTCCTGATATTTTTATTATCATCCCTACCAACACAATTTGAAAACCTATTACAAACTTATTAAAACCTCACGTAACACCTAGTACTTGAGGTTATTTACTCTCTACCTGTACGAGTTCCCATAGATCTCGCATAGTCGGGTTATCAATGTGCCTATCTTCAAAGCTATTGAATCGATTCTTAGCATCGAAGGTGTCGCCGGGAGTGAGCCAAAGACGTCTCATAAAATCACCGTCGCCTGTTACTCCTCCGACGTAGAACCCTACGAAGTCTACAAATCCCTGAACCTCTTTCGATAGGGCTTTTGATAATCCAGGTACATAATTAGTGCGATTCTTGTTATCCTCTGATGTACGAGGACCGCATACAATAATAACATTCATCGGTAAATTTCGGAACAATCGAATAAGCAATCGGATTTGTTCGGTGTTAGTCCCCCACTCGCCCCACTCTGGGCTATCAGGCTGTATATCGAGAGTGTAAGTTGAGAGATCAATACCTAGCAGGCTGTACATACCGAGTTTCTGTACCTCAGATAGGCTATCAATAATTACCGTTTTATAGTGGCGTGGAGTTTGTATAGTATCGTCATCTTTAAGGTATCGTTCTAACTCGAGAAGGCGCTGCTGACTATCTTCGTCCTTCTTGTCACGCAGTTTGCAGTGATTCCTCAAGAACTTGTGTACGTGAGCGAATTGCCTGAATGATGTAGGAGTGATTACATCGATATCTTCGAAATGATCAATAGATAAATCCCCAGCTTCAACATCTATAAAAAGAACATCCTTCATGTCAGGTACGGTAACAGCAGAGGCTGCAAGAGTAGTTTTACCTACTCCATATTCACCATATATAATACCCTTCAAATATCGTACTTTCTTCCGCATCGCGTATATAGTGAACGGCCTGGATCTAGGCGAAGCTTTCTTCTTCCCCGCCTTCTTACTTTTGTCATTACTATCTGCTCCGTTATTACCCTTAGGTTTCGCACCTAAGTCTTTTCGCTCTTCAGCCATAATTTACCTCCCTTTAACCGTTTGCACTTTCCGCTGCGACATATACATGTTCCTTCCATGCATCACGTGGCGGACTCTCTTCGTACAACTCATCCATTATATACTTCCAATCACTTCCATCATCCATCGCGATACACAATGTACGGAAATCGCAGTCCCAAGAGCAGTCGCGTGTCTTATTGGAGTAAATACGCCCGTTTTCGACTGCATCGAACATGTCGCGGATCTCCATGCATATATGCTCGTACTCAGAGTAGGCCTGCGCTTCATTCCGCCACACCTGATCGCGGCGTATGAAATCGTCACCCTCAGGAGATTCCTTTTCACGTAAGTGTGCTAGCATCTCTACGTACTCATCCGGGAATGCTCCATCTGGGTAGCGCTCCATTAACTCTTCGCGGTATAAATCGAAGGTTGTCTTCTGGTTCTTCGCAATACTCAGATTACCGCTTTTCAGTATACGTGGAGGTTTGGGTACATCCTTTCGAAACTGTGTAAACAGTACACCTTCAAAAGGTACGCCATACCACGATTCAGCAGCCCATCTGTATACGGATATCTGAGGATCGGTTTCAAGTTTGCTGGTATCTATACGCGCTGCAGTTTTGTAGTCCTCTACCCATAAATCACCCATTGGGTCCGTAACCACTCTGTCAAATGTTCCTTGATACGTAATCTCTACGCCTAAGTCTTCACTGAGCGCGGGTAGGTCAACTACGAAATCCACTTCTACTTGTGCTTCGCCGTCTAGGTAGTATGTCTCAAACTCCCCATCTCTACGGGGTGACCAGTAATTGATGTAGTGGTTAAACATACCCTCCGCCAATTCGATCATTTCGGGAGCCTCTGCAGGAAGTTCGTTCTCAGTAAATGTATCTACATAGGCCATAAACGCCTCCATAGGCGTGTCAAATCGCCTATAGCTGTGATAGTCCTCTAATGCGAAGTGGAATCCCGAACCAAACCAAAGGTGCTTACTTGATTCGCCTTTAGGTTGGAGGTTTTTTATATCACGTAGCCACCATTTACGGCGGCAGCGCTTAAAAGCCTTTCTACCCGAGGTGTGTACTTCGCACAGCCTCTCCAAAACGTCACTAGACAATAACATCCCTCCTTTCTTACACCGCGTAATATTTTTGCACATCTTTTATCATCTTTATATAATATTATATAGCATATAAAAATGATTTTCAAGGGCTGCTTGGCGTATTTTTTAAATTTCAACTGGGAAGTACAGTCCCACACAGGAGACATTCTATCGCATCTGCTCCTTCAGTCGCGCTAATGCGGCTTCGGGAGTTAATGACCAATTAACAGCCATCTGCTTAGCATTCAATTGCTCTACTACTACATCATCTACAGTATCACGATGCATCAAGTATTTGATACGTACAGTATCCTCCTGTCCTATACGATGAATCCTGTCCTCAGCCTGCAGATTGTCAATTAAACTCCATTCCGCGCTGACAAAGAACGCAACGGGCGCTTTATGCGCTGTAAACGATGCACCACTCTTAATTACACATATTAGCGCTCCTCTATCATCCTCCTCCTGAAATCCTCTACGTACCTGCTGATCGATGTCGCGTGCACTCATACCTCCTGTAACAACATAAGTGTTGGCCCCTAAGTTTTGTAGTATCTCTTCTATATATGGTACAGGTTGCCTGAAGGGGGTGAATACTACAATACAGTTCCCATTATCGAACTCTTCCTGTGCGAGTTGCTTCAACGCCTTAAGTGCACCGCCCTCATCGTCTACATCGAATACTTTAGGGGTGGCCAACAACTGTCGGAGGCGAATGATTTGTGAAACGACATTCGGAGTAACTAACAGTCCCTCGTCGCCTAAATCCATCATCATAGTCTCTTGCAAATCTTTGTACAGGCTAGCTTGTTTACTCGACATATCGACCCGCACTACCTGACGTACCTTATCAGGTAGCTCGTCCAGTACATTACGTTTCAACCGACGTATCATATACTGGTCCAACATACGTTTAAACGGTATAGGCTTCTTAGGTCTGCGCTCTATACTCTTACCGAAGCGTTCGTCGATCACAATACAATGCTTATGCACGAATCTCCAGTAACTACCAAATCGATCAGGGTCGATATGATGTAGTGGACCCCATAGATCATCTGGTGTATCTCGTACTGGCGTACCTGTTAGAAGAAACAGGCTCCTACACGATCGAGTAACTTTACGTAGTCGCTTGAATGTTTTAGTTTTCCTATTAAGAAGGCCTGCCATATGGATCTCGTCACATATCACCGTACCCCACTTAGTATCAAGGTTTACCACCTCCTCTGTGAAGGCGTAGTTAGTGATCATATATGGCAGGCCCATCTCTTTGAACTTAGCATACTCAGCCTTTCGTTCGTCGGGAGGTCCTGAATATATAGCAGCAGGAACATCAAACCACTTTTCTAGTTCGTCCTGCCAAACGTATAGAGCTACCTTAGGTGCTATTACAAGCACAGGATAGTCTTGCAACTCTTGCGACGCCTTAAGTGCTACAACAGTCTTTCCAAGTCCCATCTCATCCGCAAGTAGCACACGCCGTCGGCTTGTTAGAAAGTCTACTCCCTCTTTTTGGTAGTCGCGTAGTATTAGCTTCTCCCTCGGCATGCTGCAGTCACTCCCTCTCTTGTCCCGGGCTGCGCTTACTATTCTCCATGGTACACACCGAGCATATCTTCCCCTACTTCCAATGAGTCGTAATTGGTCGACATGTATTCTTGTTTCGACATGTGATTTCGATCGTCCCATCCTTCAATAGTCTTTGCTATCGCCTTCAACACTAAATCCAGCGCGCAGCGTTCAACATCTAACACTGTTTCACTTTCTATAACATCACGTAAGTGTGCATAGGCTCCACATACACGCATTTTGCAGTAGTTACGTTCTCTAGCCCATCTTTGAGCATCAGACACGGTTACACGCCTCCTAATCGTTGTTATGGTCTAGTAGCGCCTCTACTATATCCTTCGTAGTAATCTCCTTCTGATACCCATACACGTCTTTGTGAGCCTGTTCCCACGTACGTTTGTACATCTTAATTAGTGTCCCTAGTACCTCAGTAAACCTATCCACTTCTGTTACTGTACTGATGTGTAGTTCGTCCTCTGTGATACCTACTGCTATAAACTCCTTGAACTCCGCTACAATACGTTCACGTTCTTCCAGTATACACTTCATACCCGAATCATCTTTATCCTCTAATAACCTAACCTTGTCAGAGTCAATTGGCATCACGTTTTCCTCCTATTAATGTGTAGTGAATTACTCTTTATCAGGATTATAGAATAGTAACCAATAACACCCGTGTCGAACTGCGTCGCGTATGTGGGGTTTACCTGTTGTATAGAATCCCCAGTCTCGAAGCTTCTGATCAGAGCAGAAGCCTTTCGCACTCTGAGCCATTTGCATATGCATAGGTATATCGTTTAGTTCAGCCGTAAGTTCAATTGATCCTATTAAGCGTGGTGTGAACAATTCAGACCAAGCATGCTGTTTAGCTTTCCATCCATATATGCGATAAGCTTCCACAACCAAGACATCGGGATCGAAGTCCATTATAACCTCATACATTTCCACCATGGTGTGCTCAGGACCTGCTTCTCCAGATTTCCCAAAAGTTCCATTATCAAATACCGCCCACCCTGCGGTCTCCCCAGGATCAATCGCTAACAGACGATTAGGAGGAGACCAACCCTCTGGACCCCTCCGATCTCGTACGCCTTGAAGCAGCATGTCAAATTCCACAGTGTCATCCTCCCTTACTCTTGTGTAAGTTCCATTCCTAGTATATCGACTGAAGAGAAGTTTATAACGCCGTGTTCTTCAAGTAGTCTCCTACCTTTAGGGTACTTTTTCAGACGTTTAATAACCCCCGCTCTAACGTACGTCGTTGCCCATCTACTATGACCGTGTTTGAGTATCATTTCGGCACATCTCCTACTTACATACAGATTATCAAATCCGGATATGAATTCCTTGTCAAAATCGGCTTGCCTGTATCTATCCCACATGTTTGGGTTGTTCAGCACTTTATCCGACGGTAAATCTAACCCATCTAGTATGTGGTACTCGTCGCTGGTGACTAGCGCATAGTGTCGGCCTCCTGTCCTCTCTTGGGCTTGGGCCTTGTGTACCTGTAAGTACATTATTATACCCCTCCTTGGGTAGCTGTTACGATATACGCTCCAGTACCTCCTCCACAGTCTCCTTGATGAACACCCTACGTAGTAGTGAGTGTCCATACTTGTGCATGTAACGTGCACATCTGGGTGTTACATCTAACCAATCAAACCCTACACGAAAGTCTCTGAATAGTAAAACTTGTGTAATCCTAGTCCATCTGCGGGGGTGCCGCCTACCTATACCTACGTTACGTAGCCTGAAGGTGTCTTCGTCGTTCAACGTCATAGCGTGCCAACGCCATCCGTCTCGTTCTACTGTATTGAATCGGTAGGTTACCACATACAGTTGTTCACTCATGCATACCCTCCTCTCTAACAGCATTAGTACCATGAGAAGGTGGTTAGGCGCAGCATTGATGTAGTGGGGTAAAGGATGGCTCAGTAGTTACCGTATTGTGAGGTTAGCGGATGGGGGAGTTGTCGCCGTCGTTATCGTTACCGCCTAGTGTAGGATCTTTCGCGTCTCCAGCAGACATACGATAGATGAACGATAGGAATAGTATGAAATCGTGTAGCACCTCAAATGCATTATCGAAGTGATCCCAGTACTCCTCACCCACCTGGTGTTCGGCTTCGTTTATATACTCTTCCAGACTAGTATTGACTAGATGCCGAAATGCGAACTGCAGTTGGTGTTTCTCATTCTGTTCCGTCATTGTCTGTCCCCTTTCGTCTTCTGACGTTACACGTACCGTGAGTTACACGAACGTTCTCCTTGACGTCTTTACCTCCCTTATGGATAGGTACGATGTGATCTATATGCAGGTTTTCGTAACTTACTGGGTATCCACATATCTGACAAATAGGTTGCCCATTTTCATCTGAGTCGCGTTCTACAATTTCACGTCGTGAGTAGTTTTTCTCGTCACCTTTTCGCTCCTTTCGACGCTGTCGCGCCTTCTTGTGTATTTCTTTACCCTCTTCGGATTTCTCATAATCTTTTTGGTAGTCTAGACGCATATCGCGGTTCTTCCGGTAATACTCACGGTTCTGTTCGAGTATCTGCTCTCTGTTCTCATGGTAGTACTTCCGCATATATGCACGCTTACGTCTCTTTTGGTCCTCTGCCTGCGCCATCCTCATTGTACATAGTTTACAGTGTTCTTCTAGTTCATCCGTATCTGAAATGCTGGGAAAGAACTCCGATATAGGTTTAGTACCCCAACATTTAGGGCAGTGTCGGGTTTCCTCATCGCCCATTCAATACACCTCCCCTATAATAGTGAGAGCGAGGGCTGATGGCGCCCCCGCCCTCCTACTGTACTCATTATTGTGTTTGGTGTAGTGCCGGCATCTACCGGCGTGATTAAATCTCGCTTATGGTTACTCCGTCCGAACTGTTCTCGAAGTCGTCCTCTTCTTCTCCGGCCTCTTCAACTTCTTCGGTCTCTTCTGCTTCAGAGGCTTCGTCGTCTGCATTTGGATCCTCCATATCCTTCGTGGCTCTCCATGCGACGGAGTAGTCTACGCCAAGCTCGTCAGCGATCTCCCTGCGAGTACGTCCTTTAGCGTATTCACCCCGAATGTAGTCCTTACGCGGTGTACCATCTTCAACTCCGAGCTCCTCTGCCAGTTCACCATCAATGGTAGCGGTGCGGCCACGCGATCCTGCAGCATCCATATCTTTCGATGCAGCGTATACGGCGTTGTAGGTAATACCGAGCTCGTCTGCGATATCACTCCGTGTACGACCTTCTTTGATCTGTTCGCGGATGTACTCTCTCCGCGGTGTACCGTCTTCCATAAGAACCATACGGCTCTCACGGGTAGCGTCATTGGTCATGTTAGCAGTGGCACCGTACACGATGTTGTATGAGATACCCAGCTCGTCGGCGATATCCCTACGGCTCCGATCCTTGTCAAATTCCTGCCTGATGTACTCCGACCTATTCGTAGTCAGTTCTCCATCGTCCAGACGGTAAATTTCGTTATCCTCTTCATCCAGACCCACAAATCCCGATTCACCTTCGTCAACAGCAACCAGATCCCGTTCTTCAACAACAGTTTCTACAACTTCCAGCTCTTCAGACATGTGTGTTACCTCCTTGAGTTATTAGGTGTTAGGTTCCTTCCCTTACGTGTAAGATCATATCCTTACTTGCTTGCCTCTTCTTTATTGTACTTTTATTATATCATATACAAAATAATTTTTCAAGGACTTTTTGGACCGCTTTTTGAAGAAAATCTTATTTAACCAGGTCGAAGGTAGTGATGCAGCTACGTTGTGGAATACCTAGTTTAATTCTAAAAACCATATGCGCGTGCCTTGATTTTCCTCTGATAATGCTATATAATAATATATAGATTGATCGAAATAAATTTCGCTGCGGGAGGTGTTATTGGATGTCAGCAGAATCTGAGAAGAAATCAATTTACGCAGTTATCCCTGCGAAACTTCATAGACGGCTTAAAGTTAAGGCCGCATCATGTGATACAACATTGAAGGAGATCGTCAACGTGGCTCTACGAGAATATTTAGACCGCGCTTCTAACAACGGCGATCCACGTAGTGTCGAGACCCTTGATAATAACGACGGTAAAGGAGGTGACCAGAGTGCCGACGATGTCATCGCAGCTAATGAAGGTTAAGGTTATGAAACCTTATAGTCCTAAGGACACCCGCCGGGGGAATGAGAAACTCAATGACGCTTTAAAAGACGATTCGCCCTATATAGCGGAACGTAAACTTGACGGTTGTAGGTATTTGACTATAGATGGTCGCATAGTCAGTCCCCGGATTAGTTCTACAACAGGTGAGAACGTTGATAAGACTGAGAACTTACCGCATCTCCGACACCTCCTGCGAGGTCCTCTTGCTAACACCGTTCTTGATGGTGAGATTTGTACAGGGCTCATTGGGAGTAAAGCCCAAGATGTAGTTAGTGTTATGGGCTGTTTGCCTGCTGAAGCTGTTAAGCGTCAAGAAGAATCGGGACGTCTTCATTATGTTGTCTTTGATATCGTACGGTCGCCAGTAGGTGTTTGGCTTTACAATAAGCCCTGGAAGTTTCGCAGACAGATGCTTGAAAGTCTAGCGGATGAAATCGAGAATGATTACGTACATCTACTATCTACTGTTTATGATAATAAGGAACGATTCTTCAAGGATGAATTAGCTAAAGGCGAAGAAGGTATTATACTTAAACATTCTAATGGTAAATATGTGCCCGGTAAGCGTCCTGCTTGGAATTGGATTAAGCTTAAAAGTCAAGTTGAGGATGACGTTATTATTTTGGGTTTCGAACCTCCTAGCAGAGAGTATACAGGCAGTGACCCCGAGACATGGCCTTATTGGGAAAACGGGGAACCTATATCTAAGAACTATGCACGCGATTATATCGGATCCATACGCTTTGGAAAGTACACACAGGATGGATCCCTAGTAGAATTAGGTACCTGTAGTGGTATGGCAGATGAGCAGCGCCGTATGTTGAGTGAAGATCCGGACGAATATATCGGGCGTGTCATCAAGATACAGGCGATGGAGATAACTCGAGATAACGCCTACCGACATCCTCGGTTTATCATGATACATCCTGATAAGAACCCAGAGGAATGTATCATGGGTACTGAGGAGGGATAACGTGACTGAAGTTACTATAGAAAGTATCAAAGATGCTGCGCTGCAATACGTAAGCTATGGCTTACCTATCATACCTATATGTCCTGCGGACCATAAAGGGATGCCTCACTCTCATCGACAGAACTGTGATTGTCCAGGCAAATCGCCCGTTATATCAGGATGGCAAAAGCACGAGCATACCACCGAAAAAATGGTGGAGCGCTGGTTCGATAAAAACCCCTATTACAATATTGGATTACCCCTAGGTAGTGTTAGTGGTCTAATCGGTGTTGATATCGATGGTCGCGGCAACATGGAAAAGTTTGAAGAGTTCGCCGATGGACCGATTCCTGATACATGGTCCTATACAACAGGTAATGGTTATAGGCTAATCTATCAACTCCCTCCAGGTATTGATACTAAGAAGTTCGCCTTAAAACTGAAAGACGGCGAAATCGCTATTCTCTGCGACGGTCAGCAGACGGTACTACCTCCGTCTAATCACGCGAATGGTAACAACTATGCATGGATCTTAGGTAAATCACCGCAAGAAGTACCCGTAGCAACAGTACCTCGATGGTTACTAGCGCGTATCACTGAGGGCGATGAACCATTTGACGAGGATATGGATTTAACAGAGAATGGCGTAGACGATGCGGGCGACAACAATCAAGTCACTCAAGATGATTGGTCAGGTACCATCACTAAGGGCCAACGGAATGATCATCTAGCACGATTAGCAGGTTCACTCATTGCGCGTGGGACTATTCCAAAAGAGCAGGTATCTTTATTCTTAAAAGCTTGGAATAGGGAACACTGTGAGCCTCCTCTACCTGAACCAGAAATTGACAAGATGGTAGAAGGTCTCGCGTTAACTGAAGAGATGAAACGTGCTAAACGTGGTAGAGATGCAGCAACAGGTAAAACCATCAAAAAAGAATTCCGGCCTACCCCTATGGCAAATGCTTTCATGCGCATTGAGGAACGAGAGGGGAAGTTATGGTGCTACTCGTCTGACGACGGTTCGTTCTACACCTGTTCTGTCGACGAGGGTCCTTGGCGCCGTGTGTCAGAAGAAGGTGTGAAACAAAATATCAGAAATTTCCTAATCGACCCTCAACGTGGTGGATCAGAAGTGTGGGACACACGCCGACACGTCAATGAATTTCTGGAAGCTCTACAGGCAGTATTGTTACATTCTGAAGGTGATGTTACCTTTGATTTAGGAGAACAAATAGAACGTGGAAACTTCGAGCTTCTGGATTACATCCACGTAGAAAACGGTCTTGTTGAATGGGAAACCGGTAAGCTCCATCCATGGGATCCTAAACTACGTACGACAGTTCAGTTAGATGTATCGTGGGAAGGACTCGATGCTGAGTGTCCCACGTGGAAGAGTGCTTTAGAAGATTGGATTCCTGATGAAGGTACAAGGAAATTTTTACAGGAATACGTAGGATTATGCCTGGTTCCTGATACTCGTTATCGTACCGCCGTTTTTATTTTTGGTGAAGGGTCTAATGGAAAAGGGCTATTCCTAGATACAGTAACAAAACTGTTCGGGGACGCGATGACTGCTATCCCTTTACACAGGTTAACTAATCGCTTTGAAACCGGAAATCTTAGAAATAAACTGATCAACGTGTGCGGCGATATTGACGCGCAGTACCTAAAAGAGACAGGCACACTCAAAGCGATTATAGGTGGCGATGTACTTCGCGGTGAGCGTAAATTTGGTAAATCTTTTGATTTCCGTCCTGTAGCACGTCTAATGTTTAGTGCGAATAAACTACCTCAGGTAGCGGATAAAACACACGCATGGTATTCAAGATGGAAGTTCATCGAATTCCCTAATATATTTCCGGTTAACCCAAGATTCAAAAGACAATTCACAGAAGCTACTGAGGAAGAATTACCTGGTATATTGGCGTGGGCTGTTAGAGGCTTAATCAGATTAGAATCAAACAACCAATTCACAACGGGGAGTGCCATGAAGAAAGCTGCTGACCGCTATAAGGAAACGAATGACTCTGTGCTGTACTTTCTTAGTGAATGCTGTAATTCAGTACCTCATGAAGGTAGCGCTACAACACTAAGTCAAAAAGCGCTATGGCGTGTTTACTGTGATTGGTGCGAGCAAGAAGGTCTACAGCATGTAGGTATGCGCGAATTCGGTAGGCGCGCTAAAGGTGCTAACTACAAGAAAGGTAGACGATCAATACGTGGTACAACAAAGATGTGTCTCCTAGGGATCGAAATGAGGGAAGCCTGGTTCTCCACATATGATCAGTACGAACGGTTGCTAGCAAGTGGCGGCTAACTGGAGCAGTATACACAACTCAAAACAAACAAAAAAGGAATAGCGGTTTGATAGCCGCTATTCCTTTCGTATGCTTACTGATCCTTAACTGCGAATCCCTTAAATACTCCCTCTGCATATTTCTCCTGCTCTTCCCGTACGAAGGTAGCCGCTTCCCCGTATCCCATAGTTTCTGCGATACGCTCTACCTCCCCTCGGTCAAGCATGTTCGTTAGTCCTGACTCTCTGACAGCTTCTAAGCCTTCCAATACTTCTGCGCTAACTTTGACTTCTGGCATCATAACCCCTCCCTTCTAGCCACGTGGTAGTATGTTTTTATTTTCTGGTGGTTCATCCTAACCCTCCTTCACAGCACCAACCCTCCTTACACATCGCGTACCTCACTTTCATGCAGTACTTTCAAATCTCCGTCCTTCACAGCACCAACCCTCCTTGGGCGGTACCGCG
>SL_5KL_010_SEDDRAFT_10001196_pt1 | contig 15913 bp, 17 predicted proteins | sample SodLakKL_010_SED_FD_9118 | JGI IMG/M metagenome (IMG submission 9118)
TGCGCCGATGGTACTCGGGGCGGAAGCCCCCGGGAGAGTAGGTCCCCGCCAGAGAACTCTTTCAAAAGAACCGTCACCCAAAATATCGGAGACGGTTCTTTTTATGCCCAGACGGAATATCGGGGACGGTTCTAATTATTCCAACCCCCTACAGGGACATCTGGAATATCGGGGACGGTTCTAATTATTCCGATATCGCTTCATGCGTATTACCCTCACTTCAGACTTTTTATGACAAAGTTGCTCGTCGCCTCCTCTTATAATCGGTCATTCAGATATAACTACTTGTCAAAATATAATATATCTTAAAAATAAATAGATTATACATTGACAGTTATGACAAAATATGATTATAATTTTGTTGAGTTGTTAAGTTGGCTTTTTGAAGCGGTTTTGCTGAAAGCATTGTAAGTCTGGCTATGGTTTGTTACGAGTCAAATAATTACTGCTTAAAAAAAACTAGAATTTCATAATATAAAGAAGGGATTATTACAAAAATGTAGAATTTAGGTAACTTATTAGCTGAAACCATATTAACAGAGGGAGGTGAAAAAGCAGGCAAAGTCAGGTTTGGTTTTGATTTAAATATATTTATGAGAAGGAGGTAAGCAAATTGCTTGGAAGTCGTGAACATTGGACGAACAGGCTTGGTTTTATCCTGGCTGCTGCCGGATCGGCTGTAGGCCTTGGTAACATCTGGCGTTTTCCTTTTGTTGTCGGAATGAATGGTGGAGCAGCTTTTATAATTATTTATCTAATAACAATTATTATTATTGGTTATCCTATGATGGTAACAGAGATGGCTTTGGGTAAAAAGACCCAAAAGAACCCTGTTGGGGCTTTTAAAGCCATGGCGCCAAACACCCCCTGGTGGTTGGTTGGAGCCCTGGGTGTTTTTACCGGCTTTGTAATCCTATCTTACTATTCGGTGGTAGCAGGCTGGTCTCTGGCTTACATTTTCAGGGCTATCCAGGGTTTCCATCCCGATATTGACTTTGCCAACCTGTTCTACACCACTATTGGTGTTGATATCGGGGATGGCCCCAATATTATCACCCCGCTAATCTGGCACCTGGTATTCATGGGCCTGACGGTTGGTATTATTGCTTCCGGGGTTGTTAAAGGGATTCAGCGCTGGGTAAAAATCCTGATGCCGGTCCTGCTAGTATTATTGCTAATCCTGGTTGTCAGGGCTGTCACTCTGCCTGGCGCCGGCGCAGGACTGGATTTCTACCTGAGCCCTGACTTTTCAGAGGTAACAGGAAGGACTTTCCTTGACGCCATTGCCCAGAGTTTCTTCACCCTGAGCCTCGGGATGGGCGCTATCCTTACCTACGGTAGTTACCTGAGCAAAGAAACTACTATCGGAGATAACGGTGGTTGGGTCGTCGGACTCGACACCGGTATCGCCATCATCGCCGGTTTTGCTATTTTCCCGGCAGTTTTTGCCCTCGGATTTGAGCCCGCTGCCGGTCCCGGTTTGACCTTTATCACCCTGCCCGCAGTGTTTGCCGAGCTGCCGGCCGGAAGTTTCTTCGGGTTCTTGTTCTTCGTGCTTCTTTCCGTTGCCGCATTAACTTCTGCTATTTCTTTGCTTGAGGTTGTCGCAGCCTGGCTGATTGATGAGAAGGGATGGGCCAGGTCCAGGGCGGCAATAGTAATGGGTGCTGTAATCTTCGTGGTTGGTATCCCGACATCGCTGGGTTACAACGTATTGGGCGATGTAACTTTCCTGGGTATGGACGTGCTGGATACCTACGACTGGTTTGCCAACGCCCTATTCCTGCCTATCGGTGGTTTACTGACCGCTATCTTTGTTGGATATGTATGGCAGGCTAAAAAAGCCCAGGAATTCGCCAATGATCCTCCGGGAGCAATCCGGATTGGCGACTGGTATGGCTTCTTAATCAGGTACATTGTGCCCCTGGCCATTATCGTTGTATTGATCTTCGGTTTGATCGATACATTTGCCGGTTAAAGGGTACTTGTGATTTTAAAAAGCTAAAGTTGCATTATTTAAGCCCGGTTGTAATCAAAACCGGGCTTAAAAATTTTGGTTATAAACTTTACTTCAGCGAACTTTGCCCTGCCCGGCAAAAACTGCCTGGGTCTGTTGGCGATAAGGTAAAGCAATTAAGTCAACTATAAATGCAGCAATATTTGCTCTATAAAATCAACTGTTGTTTAAACAGGAGCTTTTTTTGTAGCTCTTTTGTTGGTATAAATATTACGGAACGTTACCGCCACCAGCACAACGGCGCCGCCAACGATGGCCCATGAGCCGGGTTCTTCACCGATGATCAAAAAGACCCAGATCGGGTTTAGCAAAGGTTCAATAGTCTGGATCAGCACTGCATCGATGGCGGTGACATATTTTATAGCCGTCGAATAGAGAAGGAAAGGAAGTCCCAGCTGAATAATACCCAGGTAGGAAAGAGGAAGTAAACTCACTCCCGTCGGGGGCTCCTGGATAATAAAAGGAAGACATATAAAAAAGGTGATGATATTACCGAGGATAATAGTTTCCACTGGAGAGCCGCTTTTTTGCATGCGCATAAAAATAATCAGCAGGGCAAAAAAAACGGCGCTTACTATGGCAATGATATTACCCCACAGGCCGTCAACGGTAAGCTCATCAAAGAAAAAGAGAGCCATTCCGCCTAAGACAATGATTATTATAGCCCAGTCAAACCGGGTTACAATTTCTTTTAAAATCCACAGGCCGAAGAGGGCGGTAAAAACAGGCATGGTATACTGCAGTAGGATGGCGTTCGCCGCGGTGGTCATTACCGTAGCTACTACAAAGGTAATCATGGCACCGGCATAGCAAACGCCTCCCGCCACCTGGGGCAGGCTCCAGTTAAAGTTAAGCCTTTTATTCATCAGGGCCAAAAGGAGCAGGGCCGCTATGATCCCCCTTGATCCGGCAATAGTGAAAGGGTTGAGATCGATAATTTTGATAAAAAGGCCGCTGGTGCTCCAAAGCACAGCCGCGATCAGGACCAGGATAATAGCGTTGTTTCTGCTGATTTCTTTACCTTCAAGGATTGCTGTAACCATGTTTTAGAACCTCCGTTGTGGATTAACCTGGATCATAATAAAGGCTAATAACCTGGCCAAAAGCAAACTGGATCATACTGCGGTACAAAAAAAAACAAGCCAACTGTTTCTTTTAAGGGCCCAGTATAATATATCATTTAACCTTTAGATATGCAATNTTGAAAGAAAGGCAAGTTGAAGGCGCTGCCTGGCTGTGGTATGATTTTATTCAGCAAAACAAAAGGCGGCTTAGGAGATAATGGCCCGAAACTCAGTTAAAATAGGCATCGTTTTGCTCGTCCTCTGGATAATTCCAGTTATTGGCCTGGCCCTAGCAGTAGCCGGGTTAGCGCTGGGGATTGTTGGTTACAGCCATTTAAAGGATGATATGGCCAGGGCAGGGTTGTTTTTAAATTGCCTTGGATTCAGCATGTCGCTGCTTAACCTGACTGTCAGCCTCTATTTGCTATTATCCGGTGAGGTTGATTTACCCTCCCTGGTAGAGCAGCTCAACGGGCTTGAATAGCTAAATTAAATTGTAATTACCCGCCCTGGTTTCATTAGCAAGTCGGCAATATCATACATATTGCTGACCTGACCGACCTGGTGCTGGTCTTTCAGCTGATAATAATCCAAACAGGTTCCGCAGACCAGGATTTCAACTCCAAGACTCTCAAGCTCCCTTAATTCTTCCAGGGCCGGCGAAGCGGCGATGCTGAGCTTAACCCCCGCATTCATGAAAACAATGGCGCCGGGCATTTCATCCCGCCTGGTCAGGGTGTAGATAAAATTTCTCATTAACAATTGGCCCAGCTCAGCGCTTCCTGTCCCAAGCTGATCGGTAGCAATGAACAATGTTGGCCGACCGGAAACATTCTTAAGCCCGGTAGCAGCAGTTTCTTCCTGGCTGGATTCTTTCGTACCAGCTTGCATCGTATCATGATCGACGGTTATTTGATAAATACCCTCGCTTTCCTGATATTCAGGCTGCAGGTTTTTGCTTCGCAAAAAGCGCATTACATTATCCCTGGCCACCTGGTTGTCAACCATAATTTTCAGTTTGCCCGAATCCTCTTCTTCAAGGGCGGCCTTGGTCCTGAGAACCGGCTCCGGACAGTCCAGTCTGCGGCAGTCTATTTCTTTCATTTTTTAACACCTCCACAGCATCAATATGACAAATGACAGGCCGGCGGAACGAAGTACTATCTATCCCGCGACCAGTTTGCTGATTTCGTGTAATGCATCTATCAAAAAATCGATGTCTTTTTTTCCGGTAAAATAGCCCGGACTCAGACGGACCGTCCCCTGGGGAAAAGTGTCGATAGCCTGGTGGGCCAGCGGGGCGCAGTGGAGGCCGGTCCGGCATAATATGCCGTAGGTGCTTTCCAGGACATAGCCAATTTCACCGCAGTCGGCGCCGTCAATAGTAAAGGAAATTACTGAGACGTTTTGGCCGCTAACATGGCCGGGTCCGTAGAGAGTGAGGCCGTCAATGTTCTTTAGCTTGTCCCAAAGGTATCCCCGCAGCGCTTCTTCGCTCTGCCTGATGTTTTCAATGCCCTGATCCATGATGAAGTTGACTCCTTCGAGCAAACCGGCCAGGCCGGCGCTGTTCAGGGTTCCCGCTTCCAGCCTTTCGGGCATGGATTCAGGGTGGCGGTCAGATTCGGACTGGCTGCCCGTTCCGCCTTCACGCAGCGGCTTGAGGTCCAGGCCCTGCCTTACAAAAAGGCCTCCGGTGCCGGTGGGGCCCAGCAATCCTTTATGGCCGGTAAAGGCCAGCATGTCAATACTTTCTTTTTGGACGTCGACAGGTAAGACGCCTGCTGTTTGGGCTGCATCTACCAGCACCTTAACCCCCTTGTTGTGAGCCGAAGCAATAATAGCCTCCAGGGGGGCAATGGTGCCGGTCACATTGGAGGCATGGTTAACTACCAGAAGACTGGTATTGGAACGGTAGGCCTGCTCCAGGAAAGCCATATCGGGCAGGCCATCTTTTGAACAGGGGATCACGGTGGTATCAATAATGCCATCCTGCCGTAACCGGGCCAGGGGGCGCAGGACCGAGTTGTGTTCCATGGCTGTAAATAATACATGATCGCCTTTTTCCAGGAAACCTTTTAAGGCGATATTCAGGGCATCGGTAGCGTTGTAAGCAAAGATTATCCGGGAAAGTTCATCTACATTAAACAGGTTTGCCACCGCTTCTCTGGCCCGGTAAACAAGGCGGTCAGATTCCAGAGTGCGGGTATGCCCCGAGCGTCCCGGGTTGCCGCTGGCTTCACGCATTTGTTTTTCTGCAGCCTGGTATACCGTTTCCGGTTTGGGCCAGGAAGTAGCGGCATTGTCAAAGTAAAGGTTAAGCTCTTTGTTCATTTTCACCGGCCTCCGGGTGGTCCAGGTTTAACGGAACAACTTTAGGTGTTTTTAGGCCCTCTTCTTCCAGCCTGTAATATCCCTCCAGCTCTAAATCGTTTTCCAGCAAATAGTCTTTTATGAGGACAATATCTTCACATGCGCAGCGCAAAGCGGTGCCGCAGCTGGAGCTGATGCTNCGAGGAACGGGGATCATTTTAAAGGAAAAGGGTTGGTTCTTAAGAATACTTTCAGCCCTGATAGCATAAAACATGGTGGGGAAAGTAATATAACAACTGAAAGTCATATGGACTCCTTTCAAAAACGTAACAGCTGTTGATACAGGCGCTGCAATAAGTGGCGCAAAAAAGTGTTTCCAAATTAATGAAAACAACAAAGGGGGCGCCTACAAGAATTTACCTGTATGAACAGTGCTCAGGCTTAGAATAACACTATAAGTTAGTAAGCGCCCCTTGTTTATTATATTAAAAGAGTTAACCCTTTATTTGGTGATCTTCAATTTAAAGTCTTCGCCTTCTTCTTCAACGCTCACCTTCCAGCCTAACCCTTTAGCTGCGCGGGTAACATTGTCCCGGGCTACAGCATTGCTGACTACTACTTCTACATCTTTATCGCCGGCTTCTTGCAGCGCTTGCCGGGCCAGCATTACCGGTTCGGGACAGGATAAACCGCGGCAATCTACTATTTCTGGCATGTTCAAGCCTCCAATCACAGTTATATTTTACAGCATTTAAAAGCTTAGTCAAACCGGTCAGCTCAAAGCTATGAAGCTTTAGCCTGTTGTTTGTTCTTTTCGACAGCAAGCTTTTTAATATTACCTGCACCGATAACAAATAATAGCGCTAAACTAATGATAACAATCCATTGACCGGCAGGTGAAACCCCGGCAGGACTGCCGGCCAGGCCGAAATTATGCATAAATGCTGCTCCACCAGCCATGCCAAATACGGTAATCAAGGCATCGCTTTGGCCTTCTCCGGATAGAATAAGCTGACGCATGGGACAACCACCGGCCAGGACGGCAGCCAGGCCAACTACTGTCATGCCCAGGAAGTTCCAAATATGATCTACATGGGCTACCGGTTGTTCGGGGAAGCCGGGTGAAAACTGTCCTGTGAAAAAGTTGCCGATGAGGGCAATAATAAAAATTGCCGCAAATCCCAGGAAAAGATGATAATCTTTAAATAAAATCAAATCCCTGATTGCCCCCATGGTACAAAGGCGGGTCCTCTGGGCCAGGATGCCGACAACCAGGCCCGCTCCCAGGGTCAGGGCTAACGGGGCAGCCATGGATCCGGGGCCTTCTTCGCTAAAGAAAATGAATGCCGGCGCTGTAACCAGAAGAACCAACAACACCAGAGCTATAAATGGTGAGGCATAACCGCTAACCGGAGATTGCTCCTGGTTGCGGCCCAGGGTATATCCCCTTCTAAGGAATAAGGTTCCGAGCCAGACTCCGACAACATAGCCGGGCAGAGCTACCAGAGCGTTCCAGTCTCCACCGGCCAGCCTTAAAACCATGCGCAGCGGACAGCCCAGGAATATAAGGGCTCCGGCCATCATCAGCATACCGAGAACGAATCTAAGAACCGGGCTTGACCCACCGGTTGATTTAAATTCTTTTACGTACATAGCTGTTACAAAAGCCCCTAAAACCAGTCCCATTATCTCAGGTCTTAGATACTGAACCACTCCGGCCCTGTGCAGGCCCACTGCTCCGGCAATATCCCTGATAAAACAGGCAATACAGAAACCCATATTGGCCGGATTGCCCTGCAGGACGAGAACTACCGCCAGCAAACCGACTACAGAGCCGGCTACAATGATAAATAAACGATCACGCATAACAGACCTCCTTAAAAATTTTAATATTAATGCCGCATACATTATACCCACAGGGTATATACCCGTTAAATACCGATTTGTAATACCCGGACCGGGGGGTATTAAAGAAATGCATTTATGGACGGCGCTGCATATTATCAGTATAATAACTTTAATTGAGTGATGCTTAATCAGTGGAGGTAAATAATGGATATTGAACAAATAAGGGCTTTTGTTAATGTAGCCTCTTTAAAAAGCTTTTCTGAAGCCGCTGAAAAAATGTTCATCAGCCAGCCATCGGTCAGCGTTAGGATTAAAGCGCTTGAGGAAGAGCTGGGCGTGCTTTTACTGGACCGCTCGAAAGCTCGCGAACCGGTTTTAACCGAGGCCGGGAGAATATTCCTCGATTATGCTTATTCCATAATCAACCTTCAGGAAGATTGCCGGGAAAAACTTTCCGGCCAGAGGGAACAGGCTACCGGTATGGTTTACCTGGGGGCCAGCACCGTCCCCGGAACATACCTGCTGCCTTCACTTCTATCCGATTTTAACAAAACTTCCACAGCGATCGAATTTAATGCCAGCATCCTTGACACCAGCGCCGTCCTGGAAGGCGTCCTAAATTACAGTTACGATTTGGGATTTGTAGGCCTGGTTAAAGAAGATGACCGGTTAGTATATTCAGACCTGGCCGATGACGAACTGGTTTTATGCGCCAAACCCGGCTTAATTCCCAAACCTGGATATGAAAAAGGGGTGCCGGTGGAACTATTATTCAGGCATCACCTCTTGATACGCGAAAAAGGCTCCGCCACTCGTCAGCTGCTGGAGAAGAAACTGGCCGAAAGCGATTTTAACATTGAGAATCTCCCCGGCATAACCTATATTAACAACCTGGAAGCTATTAAACAGGCAGTCAGGGAAGGCCTCGGCATAGCTGTGATTTCAAAGCTAGCCGTGCAAGACCTGGTTTCTGCCGGGGCGGTGGATGTGTTTCCCATTGGCGACCTTGATCTTAAACGTAAGCTTTACCTGGTCTACCACCGGACCAGGGTCCTGGGCGGGGCGGCCGTAAAACTGAGAGATTTTACCCTGAAACACTTTGAAAGCAGGAACTGAACACCCCTGCCGTCGTTTTTTTTTGCCCCGCATATCTTTCATTTTTTACCGGATCAAATTATAATAGAACAAGCAGGTCGCAGATACCCTGCTTAATAAAAAAACAAGGACTTTAGAATATGTTTGAAACAAACGAGGGCCGCCTCAAATACCTGGCCAGAGCAGCCATGATCGGCGCCATATATGTGGTGTTAACATTAATCTTCGCCCCGATTAGCTATGGCATGATCCAGGTTCGGATTTCAGAAATGTTGATGGTGCTGCCATACTTTACTGCCGCGGCTGTTCCGGGCTTGTTTGTCGGCTGCCTGATTGCCAATATTTTCGGCGGGCACGGGATGCTTGATATAGTTTTCGGGAGTCTGGCTACTTTAATTGCGGCTTACCTGGTGACGAAGCTGGAAAACAAGTACCTGGTACCCCTGCCCCCGGTAATTATTAACGCCCTGATTGTAGGCCAAGTCCTTTCTATAGTCCTGGAAATGCCGTTTTACCTGACAGCGACCTGGGTAGGCATCGGCCAGGTTGTGGCCTGTTACGGCCTGGGCCTGCCCCTGCTGCTGTTTCTGGAAAAACGACGTTATATTTTTAAATAATTACTGAAAGAACCTATCTTAATGGAATTATTGTAAAGAAGGAGGGTTGCTGATGGCCGGTCACTCAAAATGGGCCAATACAAAACATCGCAAAGCCCGGGCAGATGCCCAGAAAGGGAAAATATTTACCAAGCTGGCCCGGGAGATTACCGTGGCCGCCCGCGAAGGCGGAGATGATCTCGACGCTAACTTCACCCTCAGGCTGGCAGTCCAGAAGGCCCGCGATAACAATATGCCCAGCGACAATATTCAACGCGCCATTCAAAGAGGCACCGGTAACCAGGAAGGCTCCAGGTATGAACATGCCAGTTACGAAGGTTACGCTGTGGGTGGAGTGGCCATTCTACTGGAAGCGATGACCGACAACCGCAACCGGACAGTTGCCGAGATCAGGCACATTTTCTCCCGTTTCGGGGGGAGCCTGGGCGAGTCGGGATGTGTTTCATGGATGTTCAACCGTAAAGGATATTTAACGGTTAACCAGAACGAGCTGGAGATGGATGAGGACGATCTGATGATGATAGCTCTCGATGCCGGGGCTGAAGATATCGATCTTGAAGATGACGGCACCTTTAGCATAACTACGGCCCTGGATAATTTCGAGGCGGTAAAAAATTACCTGGAAGAACAGGGCGTTCCCATCGCCTCTTCTGAAGTGACCATGCTTCCCGTCAATACGATCGAAGTCACCGATTCGGAAGCGGCGGAACGGATCTTGAAGCTGATGGAATCCCTTGATGATCATGACGATGTCCAGAATGTTTACGCCAATTTTGATATTCCCGATGAATTGTTTCTCAAGCAGTAAGCGACTGCAGCGAGAGGGAAACTTAATCGACAAGCTGGATTTAAAGAAGGCACAGGTGAATGAATGCGTGTAATCGGAATCGATCCCGGGGTGGCCATAACCGGTTACGGTTTAATCGAGGAAAACGGCAGCGATTACAGCTGTCTTGCTTCCGGTTGTGTCCGGACCCGGAAAGACCAGGAACCTGCCTCGAGGTTGAAGGTGATTCACGATTATATATGCGAGCTGGTAGCGGAATATGAGCCGCAGGCTTTAGCCGTAGAAAAATTGTTTTTCAGCAAAAACGTCCGGACGGCTTTCCAGGTCGGTGAAGCACGCGGGGTGATCATACTTGCCGCCGCCAGATGCGACATCGATCTTTTTGAATACACCCCCCTGCAGGTTAAGCAGGCCGTTGCCGGCTATGGCAAGGCGGAAAAATTACAGGTGCAAAAGATGATCCAGATGCTCCTAAAACTTCCTATCCTGCCTAAAGTTGATGATGAAGCCGATGCCCTGGCCGTGGCCCTCTGCCACCTGCAGAACCGCCGTTTCCAGGAAGCCCTAAAAGGAGGAAAACCGAGGTGATCGATTATTTAACCGGCCGCCTTGCTGCGGTGACACCCGGTAAAGCAGTTCTCGATATTGGAGGGGTGGGCTTTTCCATTGATATGCCTCCTGCTGAAAACAGCGGGATGCAGGCCAGTGTGGGTCAGGAAGTAACCATTTATACCAGGGTTATAATTAAAGATGAAGAAATATATATTTACGGTTTCCAGGCGGCGGAAGAACGCAAACTGTTCAATCTCATGCTTTCGGTAAGCGGTTATGGACCCAGGCTGGCTCTGTCCCTGCTGGCCGTATTTTCTGTCTCAGAACTCTATGTAGCTGTTCTGGAAGAAAACATTGCCCAGCTGTGCAGAGCCCATGGGGTCGGCCGCAAGGCCGCCCAGCGCCTGGTTTTTGAACTGAAGGAAAAGCTGCCCAAAGTGATGTCGGCAGAAGAAGTAGCTGTCGGTCCGGTTACCCGCACCGGCTCATCGGCAGTAGACGATATAACTGAAGCGCTCTGCGCTCTTGGCTATTCTGGCCCTGAAGCGGCAGCCGCTGTCAGCAAAGTGGCAAATCAGAATAAAGATGCATCGAGGGAAGAGCTGCTGAAACTGGCCCTGAAAAGCATGGCTGCTACTTAGAGCTCTCTCACCGAAAGGAGAAGCCGATGGAAGAAAGGATTGTCTCCACGCAACGCCAACCCGAGGACGACCCCCAGATTGAAGTCGGCCTCAGGCCCAGGACTTTCGAGGAATACGTGGGCCAGGAAAAAATTAAAGAAAAACTGGCCATTTACGTCAGGGCCGCCCAGGAAAGAAATGAAGCCCTGGACCACGTGCTGCTTTACGGCCCCCCCGGCCTGGGCAAAACCACCCTGGCCCACATCATTGCCTGGGAACTGGGAGTTAGTATCAGGATTACCTCCGGCCCGGCAATCGAGCGCCCGGGCGACCTGGCGGCGCTCCTGACCAACCTGGGCCACGGCGATGTGCTTTTTATCGATGAAATTCACCGCCTGAACCGCTCGGTGGAAGAGATACTTTACCCGGCCATGGAAGACAATGCCCTCGACATAATTATCGGTAAAGGCCCGGGAGCTCGTTCTTTGCGCCTCGACCTGCCTCCGTTTACCATGATTGGAGCCACCGTTCGGGCCGGGCTCCTGACTTCGCCCCTCAGGGATCGCTTTGGGGTGGTCGATCGGTTGGATTTTTACACGCCGGAAGAACTGGAGCAAATTATTATCCGGTCGGCCGGTATTCTTAATATGGAGGCGGAAAAAGAGGGGGCCGCTATCATTGCCAGGGCCTCGCGGGGAACTCCCCGGGTAGCCAACCGCCTCTTAAAGCGGGTGCGCGATTACGCCCAGGTAAAAGCCGATAATGTTATTACCGCNGCAGTGGCCGGAGAAGCGCTGCAGATGCTCCAGCTCGATCAAAAAGGCCTGGATGAAATAGATCGCCGCCTCCTTAAAGCCCTGGTAGAGAAATTCGACGGCGGTCCGGTTGGCCTTGATACCCTGGCAGCCTGTATCAGCGAAGAACCGGAAACCCTCGAAGACGTTTATGAACCATATCTGATGCAGCTGGGCCTGCTGAAAAGGACGGCCAGGGGCCGGATGGCCACCGGCGAAGCTTATTCATACCTGGGCCTGCCTCCCAGAGAAGATCCCCAGCAGAAACTGTGGTAACAAGCAAGGAGTGTTTACATGTTCAACCTGGAATCATTCGGAAGGCTTTTGCTTATAGGCGGCGGTATAATAGCTTTTGTGGGAGTGCTTTTCCTGGTCTTTGGCCGGTTGGGTCTGGGTCGCCTCCCAGGTGATATATTGATTCAAAGAGAGAACTTTACTTTTTATTTACCCCTGGCCACCATGATTATTATCAGCATTGTATTGACCCTGCTGTTTAACCTGATCAGAAGGTAAAACCGGCTCCGGTCCGATGCATGGAAATACCTGGTGAGAGAAATGTAGGTGTAGTTTTGGATAAACGCCGCCTGAGCGATTATGAATACCATCTGCCCGAAGACTTGATTGCCCAAAAACCGCTCGAGACCAGGGACCAGTCCCGGATGCTGGTCTTAAAGCGGGCTGAAGCAGCTATCGAACACAGTGTTTTTAACCGCCTGCCGGCTTACCTGAAACAGGGGGATCTGCTGGTTTTTAACGATACCAGGGTAATACCGGCCCGGCTGATCGGACGCATCGCCGGCAGAAACACCCCGGCCGAAATCCTGCTCCTTCACAAAAATGAGGGTGGAAAATGGGTGGCCATGGTTAAGCCGGGTAAAAAATTAAAGCCCGGAGCCAGAGTACTACTTGACCGGAAGGTAGAAGCCCTGGTAGAAGATTATGCCGAAAGAGAACTGCGCCTGATCAGTTTTATCTCCCCCCGGCCAATAGAAGAGCTTTTGCCGGAGCTGGGCAAAGTTCCCCTGCCGCCTTACATTAAACGGGACGTCGATTACCCCGAGCAGTACCAGACTATTTATGCCCAAAAAGCAGGATCGGCCGCAGCGCCGACAGCCGGTTTTCATTTTACCGACAGGGTCTTCCAGGCGCTTGCCGACAAAGGAGTGGAAACCGCTTTTATCACCCTGCATATCGGCCCCGGCACCTTCCAGCCCGTTAAAGCGGAAGATATCAGGGACCATAAAATGCATTCGGAGTTTTACAGGATTGATAGTGAAACTGCCGCAACAATTAACCGGGCCAGGCGTGAGGGGCGGCGGGTTATCGCTGTTGGCACCACAGTCTGCCGGGTCCTCGAAACTGTGGCCTCCGAAGACGGCCTGGTCATCAGCCGGGAAGGCTGGACCGACCTCTATATTTATCCCGGCTTTAAATTTCGCCTGGTCGGAGCTATGCTGACCAATTTTCACCTGCCCCGTTCCACACTGTTGATGCTGATCAGCGCTTTTGGCGGTTACGATCTGGTTATGAAGGCCTACCGCCAGGCGGTGGCGGAAGAGTACCGTTTCTACAGTTTTGGCGATTGCATGTTGATTCTATAAATTCCCGCCGCCAATTATAATTCCGGCCGGGAAAGATAACAGGATCGGTGAATAGGATGCCCGTAAAATTTACTTTAAACCGGAAATGTCCCCAGACAGGGGCCAGGCTGGGCGAACTGGCCACAGGGCACGGGAAGGTTCAGACCCCGGCTTTTATGCCGGTTGGTACCCAGGGCACAGTGAAAACTGTTTCCACCCGCGAACTGCAAGAGATGGGCACGGGATTGATCCTGGGCAACTGCTACCATCTTTTTTTGCGACCGGGCCTGGAGATCATCGCCCGGCACGGTGGACTGCACTCTTTTATGAACTGGCCCGGGGCTCTGCTTACCGACAGCGGCGGTTTTCAAATCTTCAGCCTGGGCGGGCTGCGTAAAATCGATGACCGGGGAGTATCTTTTACCTCGCATATCGACGGGAAAATGCATTTTTTGACCCCGGAAAGGGTGACCCGGTTGCAGAATATCATTGGCGCCGATATTGCCATGGTCCTTGATCAATGCCCGCCCTACCCGGCCGAACATGCTCAGGTAAAAACCGCGGTTGCAAGGAGCACCCTGTGGGCCGGGCGATGCAAACAGGCCCACTTCAGGGATGATCAGGCCCTTTTTGCCATCGTCCAGGGCGGTGTCTATGAGGATTTACGACGCCAATCCGCCCGGGAACTGGTGGAAATGGACTTCCCCGGATATGCCGTGGGCGGTTTGAGCGTGGGCGAACCCAAAAACCTGATGTATGCCGCCCTGGAAAGCACCGTCCCCGAACTGCCGCCAGACAAAGTCCGCTACCTGATGGGAGTAGGAACTCCTGATGCCCTGCTGGAAGGGATTAAACAGGGCATCGATATTTTTGATTGTGTCCTGCCCACCCGGATAGCCCGCAACGGCAGGGTCATGACATCAGAGGGCTACCTGCCTATTCGCAACAGCGTTTACGCCGCTGATCCCGATCCGCTGGACCGGGACTGCGCCTGTCAGGTATGCAGCAATTACAGCCGGGCCTATATCAGGCACCTCCTAAATGCCGGGGAAGTTTTGGGATTAAGGCTGACTACGTATCACAACCTTTATTATATTGATCATTTAATGAGGGAGATCAGGGCGGCCCTGGCCGAAGATCGCTTTGCCCTCTATTATAAAAAGATGCGCCCTATACTCAACCAGTACTACGGAGATGGTGAATAAGGGCCGGGCGCGTATTGTGCCGACATATCTTAAATAACCCGGCAGGAAGGCAGGTGGAAGCAGTGGATTTAATCAGCCTGGGCCTGGAAAACAAAATAAAAAAAGAAGGGCCGCTGGCCAGGAGGATGCGCCCTGAAACCCTGGAGCAGTTTGCCGGCCAGGCCCATATCCTCGGAGAGGGAAAACCGCTTCAGCGCATTATTACAGCGGACAGGCTGGTCTCTTTAATCTTTTACGGTCCGCCGGGCACGGGAAAAACGAGCCTGGCCCGAATCATTGCCGCCCGGAGCAGGGCCGATTTTACCCAGCTGAATGCCGTAGCCTCAGGTGTAAAAGATGTCCGGGAAGTCCTTGAGCAGGCCCGCGAAAACTGGTCGCTGCATAACCGGCGCACCATTCTATTTCTCGATGAAATCCACCGCTTTAATAAGTCCCAGCAGGATGTCCTGCTCGCCGCAGTCGAACAGGGGACGATCATTTTTATTGGAGCTACTACTGAAAACCCCTTCTTTTATTTAACCGGCCCGCTCCTTTCAAGAACCAGGCTTTTTGTTTTTGAAGCCCTGGCCAAAGAAGATATTGCCGCCCTGCTTAAGCAGGCCCTGCAAGACGGCGAGCGGGGTTTGGGTAAATATAATATTGACATTGAGCCCGCAGCCCTGGAGTACCTGGCCGGCAAAGCCGAAGGCGATGCCAGGGTGGCCCTTAATGCCCTTGAAATGGCGGTTATCTCCTCCGATGAAAGTGAAGGAAAAATCAAGGTATCGGTGGAAGATGCTGCTGAAGGAATGCAAAAAAAGCTGCTTTCTTACGATCGCCAGGGCGACAACCATTACGACATGGCTTCGGCTTTGATCAAATCCATCCGCGGTTCTGATCCCGATGCCGCCCTTTACTGGATGGCCAGGATGATCAAGGGCGGTGAAGATCCGCTCTTTATAGCCCGGCGCCTGATCATCAGCGCCGCCGAAGATATTGGCAATGCCGACCCTTACGCCCTGACCCTGGCCGTTTCCAGCGCCCAGGCCGTCCAGATGATCGGCCTGCCCGAAGGNAAAATACCCCTGGCTCAGGCGGCCGTATACCTGGCCGGGGCTCCCAAGAGCAACGCTTCCTACCTGGCTATAAATGAAGCCATGCGGCTGGTGGAAGAAGAAGAGAACCAGCCGGTGCCGCGACACCTTAGAGACAGCAGTTACAAAGGCGCAGAAAGACTGGGGCACGGCAAAGGCTACCGCTACCCCCATAACTATCCCGGCCACTACGTGGAGCAAGAATATCTCCCGGCGGTTCTGGCCGGTAAAGAATTCTATCGTCCCACTGCCCAGGGCCAGGAACAAAAGATTAAAGAATACCTGCATAAAATAAAGGCTGCAAAAACAGAATGGGAAAACAACAAACCCGGCCCTGGCAGTGATCAG
>SL_5KL_010_SEDDRAFT_10001197_pt1 | contig 15907 bp, 15 predicted proteins | sample SodLakKL_010_SED_FD_9118 | JGI IMG/M metagenome (IMG submission 9118)
GATAACAGGCTGATCGCGTCCAAGAGTTCACATCGACGACGCGGTTTGGCACCTCGATGTCGGCTCATCACATCCTGGGGCTGGAGCAGGTCCCAAGGGTACGGCTGTTCGCCGTTTAAAGTGGTACGCGAGCTGGGTTTAAAACGTCGTGAGACAGTTTGGTCCCTATCTGCTGTGGGCGCAGGAGACTTGAGAGGTTCTGTTCCTAGTACGAGAGGACCGGAATGGACGATCCTCTAGTGGGCCTGTTGTCGCGCCAGCGGCACAGCAGGGTAGCTATGATCGGTGTGGATAACCGCTGAAGGCATCTAAGCGGGAAGCCCTCCTCAAGATAAGGTCTCCCTTCTGCTGTATGTTCGCATGCAGTGGACTGAAGGACCCTGGGAGACGACCAGGTAGATAGGCCGGGAGTGTAAGCATGGCGACATGTTCAGCTGACCGGTACTAATAGTCCGTGAGTCTTAACCTCAATGAAAAAGCTTACCCTTATTAACTGATAAATTTTGTTCCGGTGGCCATGGCGGAGGGGCCACACCCGAAACCATTCCGAACTCGGAAGTTAAGCCCTCCAGCGCCGATGATACTTGGGGTCTACCTCTGGGAAAGTAGGACGCTGCCGGAACATCTTCTCTGCAAAAGGGATTCCTCAAAAAGGAATCCCTTTTTTTTGGGGAAAAACTTCACATATCAGAAGCTCTTAGCCGTAACGGATCAGGCTTGCTGGATCTTTACAGCACTGGACAGTCCACGAAATTTGCAGGTATAATTTTTATGTTGTGCCAAGTTGACTGTGGAAATATGGCTTTTCGACGCTTGCTGTGGAATTATTACGGCATTCTGGATAAAGCTCATTATTTTACTTGGATGTAAAATTAACACATAACGTCGAGGAACTGGAAATATATTACTGCATCACATTTAGTCTTCATCTCCGGTATTCAAGGGCTGGGCCTTCTAAGTTTTGGCTGATTGAACATAAAATCCACTTGTTGTGTGGAGGAACCAAGAAAGGAAAAGGTATGATATATAAGACTCAGGAATATGAAAGCTCGATCAGGATATTTCAGGACAAGCTCCGGGCATTGGCCGGTGAGGTGAGAAGGATTGAAAGTCAGGCAGACAGGGTGCTGGAAGAAAAGTATGATCTGCAGGAATACAGAAGCCTGTTGCAGAAGAAGGCGGAGATTCTAAGCTCAGCCCCTGAAGAGCTGAGGCCCTTGATTGATGATCTGCCTCAGCCTCTAAAGGAAAAAGTCGAATATCAGCTGGGTCTTTTTGCCGGAAACGCTGAACAGTCCTTGAACGTCAACAGCGTTTTCTTCATGCGACAGCTTCTATACCCTGAGAATTACTGCGAAGGCCAGGACAATGATCTGGAAAAATTTATACGCATTATCAACTGACAGTTTAAAAGTAAAAGTCTTTTCGACGTTTGCTGTGGAATTATTACGGCATTCTGGATAAAGCTCTTTATTTTGACTGTATGTAAAATCCACATGTTGGGTCGAGGAGCCGTTTAAAATATGTCAATTGGCTGAGATATGTTAATTTCTTTTAACTAATGCCCGTCGGCAAAACTCTATGGCTGTATATTCATAGGCTGTTTTTTCTTTCCGGCCCAACAGCTTTTTGCGAAGAATTCCGTTAATCAGGCACAGCAGAATAATAGCCAGATGATCAACTGGATGAGCATCCAGTTCACCGCTGGCATTGCCTTTTTCCAGACATTCTTTCAGGTAGCTGATAATTATATTCTGTTGCCTGTTGATTATCTCCTGGCAGGTGTGACTGTCATTTTTTAGCTTGCTGGGACAGTTGGCCAGTATCAAGCGTCCTTCATCGGGTCGGTTTTCAGCTATGTGAATATGCAGACTGATCAGGTTGCTTATTTTTTCAAACTCTGTGTCTGTTTTTTTGGGCAGTGCAGCCAACAAGCTGGAATATTCCTGAAATATATTCTTGATGATTTCAGTAAAGATTTCCTCTTTGCCATGAAAATGATAGTATAGCAATGGCTCTGTTACTCCGGATTCTTTGGCGATCTGTAATGTTGTAGTGTTGTCAAATCCTTGGGTTGCAAAAAGCTTTGTCGCGGTATTAATAATCTTCTGTTTTTTATTCTTGGCCATCATAAACACCTTGTGATGAAATAATATGTTTTAGAGGCGGGTTCCTTCCAGAACTTTGTAGATGCCGATACTGCATTCAATTGATAAAAAGTCAGTTTTTAAGGGTGACTGCAAAAAGTCATTTCTGTCACGCGTAGGACGTCACAGGAATCAGAAGTCAGGAGGCGGAGGTCAGTAAAAAAGAAAATGTTAAGTGGCTCCTGTTTTGGGTAATCTGTTTTGTATCTGAGTTTTTACAGGCGCATCTTTTAAGGATCAAGATTTACTCCAAAAGCGCCCGTGAAAAATTCTCAGCATCAAAGGGGCGCAGGTCTTCCATTTTTTCGCCAAGCCCAATAAAAGTGATGGGAATTTGGTGCTGGAGGGCTATAGCTACCATTACCCCTCCCTTGGCGGTGCCGTCTAGTTTGGTTAAAATCATTTCATCAACTTTAATTTCCCGGGCAAAGAAATCTGTCTGGGACAAGGCGTTTTGACCGGTAGTCGCATCCAGAACCAGGATTGTCCGGTGAGGGCTTCCCGGACGTTTCTTGTTCAAGACATTTTTTATTTTTTTCAATTCCTGCATCAGGTCGGTCTTGGTATGCAATCTGCCTGCTGTATCCACATATAAACTATCATAGCCCTCATTAACAGCTCTGTCCAGCGCCTCATATGCAACTGAAGCAGGGTCAGCACCGTGTTTTTTGGCATAAAAACCGGCACCCACCCGATCAGCCCAGATGTTCAGCTGTTCTATGGCTGCAGCCCTAAAGGTATCACCGGCAGCAATCATGACTTTTCGGCCCTTCATGCGCTCACGGTGAGCAAGCTTGGCTATGGTCGTAGTTTTGCCTACACCGTTTACCCCTATCATGAGTATTACTTCAGGTGGTTCAGGCTTGATTCTCCTGGCCGGCTTCGGAAAAAATGAAGCCAGTTCTTTGCCGAGAAGTTCCTTGAAACGTTGCGGATCATCTATTCCCTGGCTGGTGACCTTGGACCTTAATTTGGTTACCAGTTCCGAAGAGGCCTTGTGGCCCACATCGGCCATTATCAGTATTTCTTCCAGCTCATCCCAGAAGGCCTGATCATACTGTTCGCTGGAAGTCAACAGGCTGTCTATCCGGCGGGAAAGCTGCTCTTTGGTTTTGTTAAGCCCATGAGAAAGCTTGATAAACAGTCTGCTGCGCTCGTCTTCCTCGTCTTCCAGATCCAGGGCCAGGGCCAGCCTGTACTGCAGTTCAGACCTGAACTCCTCAATATGAGTATACCCCATATCCTCCAGCCATCTGGAAAATTCGGACACGAATTCTTCTGCTTCTTTTGGGGGTATCTCCAGGGCATCAAAGAAAAAATAAAGTCGTTGCCATAAATAATCATCGCTGGTGTGGATGCCCTGAAGCAGATAATCAAGCCAGACACTGAGCCTGGGCTCTGCCATGGCCAGGGACTGTTTCAGGCCTGATTGCCAGGTTTCAGCGGGTGTTGGAGATATGTATTCAGCGCTTCTTTCCGGATGAACAGCAGTTTCAGCAGCTGTCTCTTCTTTCTTGCCGCTCCATAATCTTTTTATATTACTGAAAAACCCCAATCTTGGATCCTCCTTATAAAAACATATCCATAGGCCTCAATGAATGCAAAGAATTACAACAAAACGCGGTACTGACAGAATCATCCCTTACTCGTTCAGGAATCAGGATCAAGCAGATATTTATCCCAGAAAACCTTGCCCTTGTTCTTTTTATAACCGCGCAAAAGGACATAAAGGGCTCCGGTGCCTCCATGCCTGGGAAGAGCAGAACAAAAGGCCAGAACGATTCTTTTCAAAGGATCCTGGGTCAGCCAGTTCTGAATCTCATTGCGCAGAACACCGGCGCCCTGAGGAGAATTTTTCCCGCGTCCTGGAATGACCAGAACACATTTCTTGTTATGAATGTATTGTTCCCGGATAAAACAGAGAAGCTCCGCTCTTGCCTGTTCACTGTTGAATCCGTGCAGGTCCACATGGGCCTGGATACTCAGTTCTCCGTTTCTCAACCTGCGAAAGGTTTTTGAATTTATACCCTGAACAAATCCTTGAACATATTCCTCAGAAAAATGTATATCAAATTCTATTTCTCCGTTTATCAGTCTGTGCAGGGTCTGCAGGTCCTCATCCGATTCAGCTTTGCTTTCATCCTGAAATTGGACCTCAACAGGAATGTCCCGTCCCTTGCTCTTGAGGGGTTTGACCTGAGACATGGCAGAGTAAAACAGCTCTGAATCACTCGAACTTTTTATTTCAGGGACGTCAGCTTCACTGGCAGACTTGTCCCTGCTCTGCTCCCTGGATTCAATTTTTAGTCTTTCAAGATCCTTCAGAGATTTGATCATGGCCATAACCATTGGATTACAAAAATGGATTTGAAGTCTTTTTGCTTGTTTTGTCAGAAATATTCACTTTACCGGTGGCAACCTTCTTTTTAACCAATTCTACCACTTCCCAGACGCTGTCCGCAATGGAAAACAGGGCAAAGTCGCTTTCCTTCATATATCCTCTGGCAACCAGCTGCTCTGTAAACCAGTCCAGCAGACCCTGCCAGAACTCCCTGCCCACAAGAATAACCGGGAAGGGCTTTATCCTTTTGGTTTGAGTCAGAACAAGGGTTTCACATAGTTCATCCAATGTACCCAGTCCTCCGGGCATGACAATGTAGGCTCTGGCATACTTTATAAACATGACTTTGCGCACGAAGAAGTATCGGAAATCACAACGAAGATTAATATATTCGTTGGCTCTCTGCTCAAAAGGCAAATGAATATGCAGCCCGACAGAATTACCGCCGGCATCCAGGGCTCCTTTATTGCCTGCCTCCATAATCCCAGGACCGCCCCCGGTAATAATACTGAAGCCGGAACCCGCCAGTCTGTGGGCTATGTCGTATGCCATCTGATAAAAGGGGTCTTTTGGAGTTTCTCTGGCCGAGCCGAAAATGGAAACAGCCGGCCCCAGATCGTTGAGTTTTTCAAAAGCGTCCACAAATTCGGCCATGATCTTGAAAAGACGCCATGAATTGATATGGGAGAGATCATCTATCAAGTATTGTCTGGAGTCGGGCATATACATTCTGTTTCCTTTAAATGGTATACTTTCAGGTCCTGACTGTCTCTAATCAGATCCTGTCTTCTGTCACCATATTTTCCAGTATGGATTTATACTGCAGGCCAGCACTATTAAAGCCCTTAGTGCCGAATTTCATATTGGCCTCCAAGAGGTAGAATTTATTGTTGCTCTGACATACATCCATGCCTACAAGATCAAATCCGCACATTACAGCCCCCTTCAGGCCCAGACTCAGAGCCTCTGCAGGTATGTTGTCCAGGCAGACAGTTCCGCCCTGAGAGATATTAGCCTTGAAGCTGCCCTGAACCGGGATGCGCTGGTAAGCGTGTATTATCTGCCGACCGGCAACCACCACTCGGAAATCCTTCTCCACAGGCAGAAATTCCTGAATATAAGCCGGCTGATTGGAGGAGAGATAAGCTTCAAGTTCCTGTTGATCCCGAATCAGCCATACACCGCGTCCCATGGAAGAGAGCCGGGCCTTTTTGGCAATAAAAGGAAAGGGAAAATCACTGGTTATTGATTTATGCTGCCTGGGACCGAAATAAAACCTGGTTCTGGGGGTTGGCAGTCCCAGAAGCTGGAAAAGAAGGGTCTGCTTTATCTTGTCACCCAGGAACCGGTATGTATGAATGCTGGGAAATATCTTTTTACCCATGATTAAAAACATTTCCGCATACATGGATGTTGGAAAATATATCTTGGAGGCCTGAAGAATCTTTTCCAGTTTCCATTGAGGATAATCCGCCAGATTGGGATATACCCCCAGGGTGAGTACAGCGGGGCACCTGACCAGCTGAGAGCCCAGAGCGATCTTGCAGGATTCAGTTTCAGAAACCACGTTTTACCTTTTTTCCTCATCGGGTCCGGTTTCTGCCTTTGTTTCCATGAGACGCACCTCCAATGGCTTGCATGCGGTGCCGAAATAAATCGATCTGTGCGGAAAAGGTATTTCTACTCCTTCACTGTCAAAAGTCTTCTTGACCCTGCGCAAAAATTGTCTGCCCACTTCCCACTGCTTGATGGGTCTGGTTTTGATCCGGCCCCGGATAACCACGCCTGAGTCAGCAAATTTATCCACTCCGAATATCTCCAGGTTATCAAGCATGAGGGGACCGAAATACGCATCCTCTTTCAGGTCGAGTCCAATCTGCTCTATTATTTTCACCACTCTGTCAGTATCTTCCTTGTAAGCTACAGGCAGATCAAATACATATGCCGACCATTGATGGGTCATGTTTGACAGGGTGCTGATGGTTCCATTGGGAAACACATGCAGGGTACCATGCAGATCGCGCAGGACTATTGTCCGGAAATTGAGAGCCTCCACAAGTCCGCCGGTACCGTTGATAACAGCCACATCTCCAACACGGACCTGGTTTTCCATAATAATAAAAAAGCCAGATATAATGTCCCGTACCAGGTTTTGGGCCCCAAAGCCTACAGCAAGCCCAAGTATGCCGGCGCCGGCCAGTATCGGGGCGATTTCAAAACCCATTTCACGCAGGATAACCAGGATGGCGATCACCCAGATGGATATGAGCATTCCCTGCCGCAGAAGCTTAACCAGGGTATCCGCTCTTTTATGTGTTTCACTTGGGGTTAAGCCGGCTTTCTGGCTTTTCTGGACAAGACTTGCAGCCCAGCGGTCCAAGATCCTTTTGATGAACCGGCTCAGCATATATACCAGGAAAAATATGGCCAGAACCCTGAGTGAGGTGAACAGAAGGGTCTCGATATTCATTTCTTCCGCCAGTCTGGTGAAAAGATCCATGATCAGCCTCGAGGCATATGGATATGAAGCAGTTAAATTTTCAAAGCGCTAAAAATCAGGCAAAATCCCACACAGGCCCATCTGGAGTGTCCATGACTTCTATGCCCAACTCGGCAAGCTCCTGCCGGATCCGGTCTGCTGCTTCGAAATTCTTTTCCTTCCTGGCTTCCTGCCTTTTCTGGACCATTTTATTTATGGCCTGTGGGTCAATGTTCTGCCTTCTGCATCGCATAATCTTCAGTTGTTCCAGAAAAGCCGGGCCAGGGCTGAGAAAAACGCCCAGCACCTCTCCCCATTTTTTAAGTGCATCAAGCATGTCATGCATGAGTGTTTTTCCGGGCTCATTTTTGCGGAAGGACTTGATGTCCAGCATGCGGTTGGCAAGCCGTACAAGCCCGAAGACATATCCCAGGGCCTGAGCCGTATTCAAGTCATCCTGCATGGCCTGGTTCCATTTTTCAGTCAGTTCCTGAAATTCTTCCCGGGCCTCTGAAAATTGCTCACCCCTGGTCCCTTCATGTTTTTCCAGCTCTTTTTCCAGAGCAGACTTGGTCCAGTATATTTTTTTCAGGGCTTTTTCAGCCTCCTGGAGGGCGGTGTCGGAAAAATCCAGAGGGCTCCGGTAATGGTTGGTCAGCAGAAAAAAACGCAGTACTTCTCCGTGGTAGGCAGCCAGAATGTCTCGTATGGTTACAAAATTGCCCAGGGATTTAGACATTTTTTCCGCATTGACCCGGACGAATCCATTGTGTACCCAGTATTTGACAAACTCTCCATCAAAAGCCGCTTTGCTCTGGGCCCTTTCATTCTCATGGTGTGGAAAAGCCAGATCCTGGCCTCCTCCGTGAATGTCAAAAGGAATGCCCAGGTATTTTTCGCTCATGGCTGAACATTCCAGGTGCCACCCGGGCCGTCCCGCTCCCCAGGGGCTGTCCCAGCTGGTCTCTCCCGGCTTTGCAGCCTTCCACAGGGCAAAATCCAGCTGATCTTCCTTGTCTTCATCCAAAGCTATTCTTGTGCCGGCCTGCAGTTCTTCAATATTTCGTCCGGAAAGCTGACCATATCCTGATATTTTACGCACACGAAAATATATGTCACCTTTGGAGGTAACATATGCATAGCCTTTTTCCAGGAGTTTAGCAGTCAGCCGGACCATTTCCTGAATATGTTCGGTGGCCCTGGGTTCTATGTCCGCCCTTAAAATATTCAGAGCGCCCATGTCCTCGTAAAAGGCCTGGATATACTTTTCAGCGACTTCCATGGACGACAGACCTTCTTCTTGAGCCTTTTTGATAATCTTGTCGTCCACATCAGTAAAATTGCGCACGAAAAGCACCTTAAAACCCAGAAAACGCAGGTAGCGGACCAGAACATCAAAAACTACGCATGATCTGGCGTGTCCTATATGGCAAAAATCATAGGCGGTAATGCCGCAGACATACATTCTAACTTTACCTGGCTCCAGGGGAATAAACCTTTCCTTCTGACGCTTCAGGGTGTTGTAGATAATCATGTAATGTTTCCGTGTTCCTGTGGTTTTTCTTTCTGTTTTCTTACTGCAGTGACCAATGCCATAGCTTTTATTCCTGCTTTGGCTCCAGTAAAACCCAGACCCTCTTCAGTGGTAGCCTTGATGTTTATCCTGTCCAGATCAAGACCGGTCAGACCGGACAGATTGGATGCAATGGCTGCTTTGTGCGGAGCAAGCCTTGGAATCTGGGCGATTAAGGTGATATCGATATGTGTCAGTTCCAGATTTTCAGCCTGGGCCAAGGCCAGGACTTCTCCCAAAAATATGGTGCTGCTAATATTTTCATGGGCAGGATTACTGTCGGGAAAAAGATCCCCGATATCTCCGCGGCCCAGACAGCCCAGAATGGCGTCAACCAGGGCGTGAATCAGGACGTCTCCGTCAGAATGAGCCTGTATTCCCGGAGCTCCAGGAATAGGCAGTCCTCCAAGAACCATTGGCCTTGATCCTCCATATCTATGTACGTCATAACCAAGCCCTGTACAGGGGTATGCAGAACCTGCATTATCTGTGAGCATTTTCAGATCCTCAATGGTGGTGATCTTGATATTCTTTTCTTCGCCTGAAATCACTCTGACCTTGTAACTGCTCAGTTCCAGCATAGAAGCGTCGTCCGTACCTGTAAAGGCCTGTTTTCGGGCCTCCTTGTGAGCATGAAGCAATGCCTTCAGACAGTAAAACTGTGGCGTCTGCACCGCTCTAAGGCGATGGCGGTGTAAAGTGGAACGGACAATATTTCCTTCCACTTCCTTAATGGTATCCTTGCAGGGGATTCCTGGAATTACTCCGTGCACATCAGCGCAAAAAGCCTGAATCAAGGAGTGAATCAAAGCAGGGGAAAAAAAAGGTCTGGCTGCATCGTGGACAAAAACGTGAGTGCATTCCAAGGGCAGGGCTTGCAAAGCGCAATAAACTGAATCCTGACGCAACTCACCACCGGCAGCACACAACACAGGAACGCCGGGCTGGTATTCGCTTGTGAGACGGTCAACTTCGGCTTTGCATCTGTCCAGCTCAGCAGCAGGAAAAGCAACTACCACGCCATTGACCCTGGCGCTGCGGGCAAAGATCTGCACGCTGTGCCAGAACAGAGGTAGGCCCAGGTATTTTAAAAACTGTTTTTTAGGAAACCGGCCCATGTCTTGAAGCCTCGTACCTTGGCCGGCTGCCAGTAGAACAGCCCAGATATTCATTGAAAGTTCCCTATTGGCTTCATCAGTCATCAGTTACTGTTGAACACAGGAATCAGATTGGAAGATTTTTCACGCCTGCAGACAATGCTTGATGTTCAGCAGGGAAGGCTGGAATAAAAAATGGGAGTTGGACTATAAGCCGGGTTCTGTTCTTGTCCCTGCAAGGGAAAAGGACCGTCATTCATCTGGGACCGGAATTGCTCCCGGCCTCAAGCGGCCTACCCGAAGACATCGGCCGGGCCGGCCTCAAGCGCCTTCCTATTTGGCCTTGCTCCGGACGGGGTTTGCCTAGCTTGCAGCGTCGCCGCGGCAACTGGTGGGCTCTTACCCCACCGTTTCACCCTTACCCGGCACTCACAAAGATGTGTTTTGAACTGCAGTCGAAATCAAAGGTCTGCGACCTATTATTTCTGTCCAGTCATGTTGCATATCTCAAGTGAGTGCCGGGCGGTCTGTTTTCTGTGGCACTTTCCCGGGGTCGCCCCCGCTGGGTATTACCCAGCGTCCTGCCCGGTGGAGCCCGGACTTTCCTCCCGGCACTCACCTAAAAAATGATTATCCGGACAGTTTTGATGCCAGGCCCAATAACAACAAGATCCTGGTGATGTTAGACGAGCATGCTTAAGGTGAGTGCCGGGCGACGGCCTGTCCAACTCCCATAATCAAATATAAACGAATTCACAGCAAATGCAAGCTGGTTTACGAAAAAGGCGCTCTTTTTTACTCCTTGTTTCCGGAGTAATGCTCTTCCCAGTAAATCAGCCTCTGGCAATTGGGGCAGCTCAGAATCTGCTCTCCTTTTTGAATTTCTACAAATGACTGAGGAGGGATACTTATGAAGCAGCCAGTGCATACGCTTTGTCTGACAGAAACAATTACTGGGTTGTGCAGCCTGTCCTTGATGAAATTATATCTGGACAAAATGGGTACTGGAATATCAGCACATGCTTTTTTTCTGGCTCTTTCCAGCTCAAGGATCCGTTCCTGAATCTGCTGCAGTTCAGAATCCAGGGTGGCCTGGCAGGCGTCCAGTTCATCGCGCAGGGATTTAATCTGCTGGGTCAATTCCTCCTTTTTGCTTTGTTGAGACTGCAATTCCTCCATGAGATTGTTCAGCTCTTCTTCTCTGAACCGATTCAGCTTTTCCAGATTGTCCATCTCACGCATCATGGCATGATATTCTCTTGTATTGCTGACCATCATCAGTTTATTCTTGCTTTTCTTGATTTTGCCCGCATCCTCTTCAATATCGTGTTCAAGCTTTTTCTTCTGATCATTTAAAAGTTTCAGACGTTCTTCCAGCTGGGCCTTTTGATCTTCCAGGCTGTCCAGTTCATTCTGCAGCATTTCAAGATGCTTGGGAGCCTCCTCCATCTTATTTTTCAAGTCGATCAGTTCCGTGTCGATGCCTTGTAGCGATACTAATTTTTTTATCTGCTCGATGTACTTGCTCAACTTAACCCTCCCCTGAATAATTTTTTAAGGCGTGAACATCGGAAACATGTAGGGGTGTTCTTCCTTTAATGAAATAATAAGAAACACCGGCTGTTTTTCGGTTAAGCTGTTCACACCAATTAAGCATCATTTTTTCTTCCAGAATGAAATGTCCAACATCTAGTGTAAAACCCAAGGCCTCAAGTTCCTGGGCCTGGTGATATTTAAGGTCTCCGGAAATAAAAATATCAGCCCCCATACCGAACGCTTTAGCACCCAGTTCACCTCCTGAACCGGGACAATAGGCAACTTTTTGGACATATTCAGGCTGCTTGCCTGCACATATGACTCTTTCCAGATCCAGAATGTGCTCAAGCTTTTTCATAACTTCAAAGAAGGTAATCTTTTTCTTCCAGGATCCCATGAGCCCCAGCCCGAAAACCTGTTCGTATCCCGGGCCTGGTCTACGTTCAAACGGGAAAAAGCCAATTTCTTCCTCCAGTTTTGCCAAAAAAGAATCGCTTATTCCGCGAGGCACTACTACCCTCAGGATTTTCTTCTGAGCGTGCACAATTTCCATTATTTCTGAAGCCATGGGAAGTTCGTGTCTGTCCACGTGTAAAGGAGGATCAAAGCTTAAAGTTTCGCTTTGCACTGTTCTGGTGGGCAGGATAGTCCGGCAATTTTCCAGATGCAGCTCACGGGCCAGCCATCCTGCAGGTCCCCGAGGGTTTACATCCAGAGAAGTGTGGGCGCTGTATAACCAGATATCATTCCTGAGCAAAAGACTTAAAATTCGATGAAAAGAATCGATTTTGTCCGGCATTCTTGGTCTGAGGCACAGCGGATGGTGACAGAGCAAAAAATCACAGTTTAGATTAATTGCCTGTTCAACAGTCTCCAGGGAGGGATCCAGGCCTATTCCTACTGTATTTATATCTTTTTTTTCAGCTGCAACCTGAATTCCAGATTTATCCCAGTCCAGAGCCAGGTCCAAAGGTGCATCTTCTTGAATCACATTGATGAAGTCAGTTAGTTGCATGCCAGCTTTAACCTCTGGATCATTAATCCAAAGAACCTTACAGAATCAAACCGTCCCTGCATAAAAAAAGGTGCTTCCCTGGTTTTATCCGCAGAAAGCACCTTTTGTTGGATGTCCTTTTAAACCCGTTACAGGGTGATATTTTATGTGTGAATTTGTCGGGCCGCAATTTTGCTCCTTTAATTCTTGGTGGGCCAACCAGGATTTGAACCTGGGACCTTCCGGTTATGAGCCGGTGGCTCTGCCAACTGAGCTATTGGCCCTGATCATAATAAAAAAAATATATATATCTGTTTTAATGCCAGGAGTCAATACTTTGATTATTATACGGTATAAAACTAGACAGTCAAAAGTGCTCAAGAAATAAGCTCAATTTATTTTTTTGCTTATTCAGTAAGTCTTTGGAGCCAAACCTGGTATCTGTCAGGATTTATTAAGTTTATTGCATAAACCAGGAACCAGGAATCAGCAACCAAGAACATTGAACTGTCAAGGTATAAAAATCAGTTGCGGTTATGCTTGTAGACGCAAAAAAGCCCGGCAATGCCGGGCTTTTTTGCGAGATATGCCTTTAAACTGCTGCCCTATGAAGAACAGCAATAGCAGACGCTAACTGGCTGTTTCCCCTGAAATTTAACCAGCATAGGCTTTTTCAAAATTGGGCACCACCTGCTTTTTACGGCTCATGACTCCATCTAGCCATACAGAGTTGCCCTCAACAGGTTTGCCGAAAGCCTTTTGCACGGCAGAGGGATCATCGGCCAGAACCAGCATTTCAGTACCTTCTTTCATGATGTCTGTAAGCAAGAGATAAACAGCGTCACGATTGCCTTCTTCCTTGACTTTTTTCATCTCATCATAAAGAGCGCCCTTGACTGGCTCGACTATAGACAGATCCACCACTTCCAGCTGGCCGATACCGACCTTTTTGCCTCCCATATTGAAGTCCTTGTAGTCCCTGAACAGCAGATCCCTGGGGGAATCCTTGTCCACAGCAGACTTGACCTTGAACATTTCCATGCCCAGACCGGTCATGTCGCTGACCCCGGCTATGCCGGCCAGGCCTTCGCAGGCCTTTTTATCGTCATCAGTACAGGTGGCTGACTTGAAAATGACCGTATCACTCAAGATAGCGCACAGCATGGCTCCGGCGATATTCTTGGGAATTTCCACTCCGTAGAATTCATACATGGCCTTGATGACCGTGCATGTACAGCCTACCGGCCAGATCCAGCATTCCAGGGGATTGGGAGTGGTGACGTCACCAAGCTTATGGTGATCAATGATTCCCAGAATTTCAGCCTTAGACAGATCATCCGGGCTTTGCGCCAGGTCGGAATGATCCACAAGGATTACTTTCTGGCCGGCAACTGAAGTGACTGTTTCCGGAGCGCTGAGACCAAATTTGTCCAATACGAATTTGCTTTCCGGAGTCAATTCTCCCTGTGTGACTGGCTTGCATTCAAGGCCCAGCTTACTTTTGAGGTCAGCAACAGCAATGGCTGCGCATATGGAATCGGTATCAGGATTCTTGTGTCCAAAAACAATAACAGACATAAATTACCTCCTAAGATCTTGTTTTTTGGTTAATGCATAATCATGCTTGTACTTTTTAGCACGAAGTATTTCCGCTGCCAAGATAAAAAACGGCCCTGGAGAAAAATAATTGTTCAGTATAAAATTTTGTCAGATTCAATACCGGGGTTCGAACCTCAATATTGATTTTTATCAGGGATATAGGTACTGGTTCTATCTGCTGTCAAAAGATTCTGGTATTAGTTTTTTTTACTGGTGGCTGCGCATGGCTGTTGAATCCGAAATAAAGTTCTCTGTTCAGGAGCTGAATCCCATACTGGAACAAATAAGTCGTTTCAATTGTATCTGCTCTGAGTGGTATCTGGAGCGGAATCTGGTCCTGGACAGTGATTCCGGGCAGTTACGCAAAAGGGATATCCTGCTCAGGATCAGACAGGGTCTAACCAATAAGATCGCCTTGAAACTGCCGGTAAGGAAGACAGGTTCCCTGTGCAAGCAACAGGAAGAAGTGGAAACAGGGATTTCGGACCCTGAAGCCATGAAGGTGATCCTTGCACAGTTGGGTTTCAGGGTATGGCTGAGATACGAAAAATTCAGAAAAGTCTGCCTGTGGAAGAATGTAAAGATCTGTCTGGATATTCTTCCCTTTGGTTTGTTTATCGAACTTGAAGGGCCGGAAGAGATGCTTTTCAACGTTGCCGGGGATATGGGGCTTGACCCGGGTCAGTCCATAGTCAGGACATATCACGAGCTGCACCAGGATTATCTGCAGAAAATGGGAATGAGCCCTGATTCTGATTTTGTTTTTACACCCCAGGGGAAAAAGGCTATTGCTCAAAAACTCAATGTGAAACTTTAAGGAGTTGTAAATTGTTTAGCCCTGAAGAACTTCAAAGATATGCCCTGGTCATGGATTGGGGCATGAAAAAGGCCAGAAATAATCAATTTGTTTCAGGGGATATTGTCCTGATCCGCACTGATCAGGCCTGCCTGCCTTTGGCCCATGAATTGTTTCGAATGTTTCTGGAGCAGGAGCTTAACCCAGTGGTGCGCATCACTTTGCCCGAGGACATGGAAAAGACCTTCTTTTCTCTGGCCGGCGACCCGCAGCTGGATTTTCAGGCGCCCGGAGACAGGGAGCTTTATTCAAACCTGAACGGCCTGGTGTCCCTGCTGGGGCCCCAGTCCTTAATACACCTGAAAGATATTGATCCGGCCAGGATTGGCAAGTTTGCAGTTGCCAAGAAATATTTGCGCGATATCCTGGAAAAGCGCGATTCAGAAGGAGCTTTCGGCTGGAGTCTCTGCCTGTATCCCACTGAGGAACTGGCTGAAAAGTCCGGGCTCAGTGCTGAAGAATACAAAAAACAGATTGTTCGTGCTGTTTATCTGGATCAGGAGGATCCTCTAGCTGTCTGGGAAAATATTTTTGATAAATCCAGACGAATCAAGGAATGGCTCAATAGTATGGATGTAGAATACTTTCACGTCCTGTCCGCCAACACCGATCTCCTGGTGTACCCTGGGGTTAACCGTCAGTGGCTTGGACTTTCAGGACACAACATTCCCAGTTTTGAGCTCTTTCTTTCCCCGGACTGTCGCCTGACCAGGGGAACGTATTATGCTGATCAGCCCTCATACCGCAGTGGTAACCTTGTACGCGGAGTGCGACTGCATTTCCGGGACGGCAGACTGGTGGATATGAGCGCGGAGGAGGGCGAAGATTTTCTGCGAAAGCAGGTGAACATGGATGGCGGGGCCTCCATGGTTGGGGAGTTTTCCTTGACTGACAGGCGCTTCTCCAGGATTGAAAAATTTATGGCCCATACTCTGTATGACGAGAATTTCGGCGGGGAAAACGGCAATTGCCACATTGCCCTGGGCGCTTCCTATGCAGATACTTACGCCCTGAATCCTGCTGAACTTACTCCGGAACTCAAACAAGAGCTGGGCTTCAATGATTCAGCCCTGCACTGGGACCTGGTGAACACGGAGAAAAAGGAGGTACGTGCTCATCTGAAAAACCGGGATGTAGTGACTGTTTACCGGGACGGACAGTTCACCATCGCCGATTCATGAGGTAGTTTTCATCCGGAAACGGTTCTTTTTCCTTTTGGCTGCGTCAATCTGCACAATTATTCGTCAACGTATTAAGATACGCCTCCTCATAATTGCTTGATTTC
>SL_5KL_010_SEDDRAFT_10001198_pt1 | contig 15900 bp, 15 predicted proteins | sample SodLakKL_010_SED_FD_9118 | JGI IMG/M metagenome (IMG submission 9118)
CAAGAACGCCGGCTCGGCGGTCGCCGGTCCGTATGGAGGATACGTCCCTCCCTGCCAGTCCAAGCCCCATGACTGAGAGACAATCGCGGTCACAGCTGCCTCATCAGGCAGCTCGTAAGGTCGGATCACCATAAGGCTGGCCATGGACGGCTCTCCTCTCTATCGCTTCCCGCTGAATCCGGACGGTACTTGTTTACCGCCGAGACGGTAGCGAAATATGGGGACACCATACTCATTTCCTGTGCTCTAGTTTCTTCCTCCCTGGCTTCCGTATCTTCAGAAGCCGACCCAGTTCATGTTCAAGCTTTTCCACAAACCTATCAGTCCCCAGATCCAGATATAGCTTATAATCTGCTTCTCCGAAAAACGTCTGCTGCCTTGGGTTTCCTCTTTGGGTTAAATGATGATCGTATCCCGACGGCTATCACTCGCGCAACTCTTGCCACACAAGAATAATACAGCTTCTATGACCCAACGTCGAGAAATAGGTATGGTGTCCCCAAATCACAGTAGAGGAAGACATAAGGTGGTAGGTCCGCTGAGGAGACCGGGGAATCGGCTGCTGAGGCCGGTCATCCGCTCCATCGCGTCGTGTAGCGTCCAGCGCGTCTTCTCACGGCTTTTTCTCTGCTAGGCCAGCGGGATGAGCAGATGCAGCTCGGATTGGCTGCGATAGAACTCGATGCTCGCACCGTCCGGATCCATGTCGTAATCCCGCATCAGCTGGTCGAATATCCTGCCGATCTCATCCTTGTGATCCTGCCAGTCAGTCAACTTCGCCCTGGCATACCTGCCACCCTTTATCGCCATAGCCGGCAGTCCGAGCCTCGCAGTTTCTTCATCGTCGGCGGTCTCTACCCCGGCGAAGTAGGCCAACCTGTCTCCTTCGCAGACCGTGAGGCCGTAGAACTTGCGACCTTTGAGCGAAATCAGTTTCGACTCAAGGGTTTTCCATGCAGCCTCGATACCCTCCGGGAACCTTTCCGCACGGCTGACCACAAGGTTCACATCCGGTAGTTCGACTATCGTCGCCTTGTAAGGCATACGTAACCTCCTCTGAGCACAGCTCTTGTTCTATTCTGGCCAGGTCCCGGGATTCAGCCCCTCAAGGTTGATGTCAGGTACTGCCGCTGTGGCCCCGTGCGGCAGATACATCTTCTCCGTTGAGAATCCCGTACAGCACCATCGTGTGATACTCGCCGTCCTTCATCACGTGATCAATGAGGGTGCCCTCTTTGCGCATACCGGACTTCTGCATGACGCGGCCTGATGCCTGGTTCCACTCCATGTGTGAACAGGTGATCTTGTGGAGGTGCATCACCTCGAAGCCGTATCTGATCATCGCGATTGCGGCTTCTGTGCAGTAACCGTTGCCCCAGTACGGTACACCGATCCAGTATCCGAGCTCGGCACGGTTGTGCTTCGCGCTTGCCCCCAATCCTATGGCGCCGACCAGGAAGTCTTCACCTTTGAGCGTGACCGCCAGGTTCACCCCTTCGCCACTGTAGAACTGAGCGTCGTGCGTGGAGATCCACCTCTCGGCCATTCCGTCCTCATAGGGATGAGGGATGTTGAGCGTCGGCCGGTAGATCTCGTATGCCCCGGCCAGTTCCTTGACCCTGGGGGCATCGCTTATCTGAAACGGTCGCAGGATCAGCCTTTCTGTCTCAATCGTCGGCGGATGGTTCATCATGTTCTCCCTACCTGACACTCGGGCATAGAATCGCCAGCCTACTCCGCAGAATGGACCTTATTGTCTCACCGGGCACCGTGGCTCTGCTCCAGACTCAACAGCTTCTCCTTCCTGGGCAGCCCACCGCCATACCCAACAAGCCTTCCCTTACTTCCTATTATACGATGGCAGGGCACCATGATACCGATAGGGTTGGCCTTGCAGGCATTGCCAACCGCGCGGGCAGCTTCCGGATTGCCTATGGCCCGCGCTATGTGTAGATAACTCGCCGTGGTTCCGTAAGGCACCTGCATCAGTGCATTCCAGACGCTCTTCTGAAACTCGGTTCCCACCATGAGCAGAGGAACGTCGAACCCCCTTCTTGTTCCGGTCAGATACTCGTCGATCTGCTGTCTCGCCAGTACCAGGAGGTCGTCATCTTCTTCTACGATCTCGGCAGTGAACCGCCTCTTGAGCATGTCGTCAACTCCTCCTCTCAGCCCGCCGTCTCCGAAGCCGAGGAGGCAGAGCCCGCCGTCGCACGAACCGAGCACAAGTTCGCCGATCCCGGTCCTGTGACGCTGGAGCTTGACGCGTTTCATTCGTGCCCCCAATGGTTCTTATCGGTCATGGACAGGCCCGCGTCGTTACCCAATTCCAACGGTTCACCTGTCTTGCGCGCCACGACCATGACCTCTATCTCATCTAAGTCGAGCGGCCTCTTTCCCCAGTCGCCGGCGGTGCCTCCCCAGATGCCGAGCACGGACATGCCGGCCATGTGAAGCAGAAGACGCAACTCGGTAGGGGCGAATGCCCGCTCCCGGACGGGGATGGCAGGCAATCCTTCCTGCGGCGGGTACTCGGACGATTCCACCATGGTGATAGGGTCGAACCGACCCTCCTCTATGTCCTTCTTCTGATACTTGCGGAGCATGGCCGCTGCGTTGAGAACGGTGAACACGGCCTTTGCCCCCGGTTTCAGGCTTCGTGAGATGTTGCGTAAGATGGCCAGGGGCTGACCGATTGGGTCATCAGTCTGGCTGAGCAGCCCGAAAGCCCCTTCGCAGAGACAGATCGCCGCATCGAACTGCTTCGTAAACGCGAACTGAGTTGCGTCCGCGCGGACCCACTCTACCTTAACGTTCGCGGCTTCGGCCTTGGCTGCTGCCCTTGCCAGCATCTCCGCCGATAGGTCCAGCCCCGTTACTGTGTAACCGCGCTTCGCCAGTTCTATGGCATGCCGGCCCGTCCCGCACCCCACGTCGAGGATCGATTCGCCGTCCTTCAGTTCGAGTTCCTCGACCAGGAAGTCGACTTCGCTGATCGTGTCCTCGGTGAAGACATTCTCGTCGTAGATCGGCGCGTGCGCGTCGAAGAACTCCTCCCATGATGTTCTATCTGTCATCTCGTGCTCCTCTCGCGGGCCAATGGATCCGGAACTCGTTCGAGGGCACCTACTCTATAGCGCGAAGGTAATGAGTGTCAAGAATCCCGCCAGTCCATGAGATCATCGTTCGTGGCTGGCCAGCCTGAATTTCCACGGGTCGCCCAGACGTCCGGCCATCTCCTCCATGCTGAGACCGAACCACCTGGACACGTTGGCAACTTCCCGGGCAAGAGTAACGCCGAAGATCCCGGGATCGTCAGAACATATGGCCAGGTTGACACCTGATGCGTACAGTTTCGGGAACGGGTGGGCCTCTAAGCCGGGGACGCCGCCGATACATAGATTGGAGGTGGGGCACGTCTCGATAATCGTCCCCAGCCGGCAGAGGTCATCCAGCACATAGTCCTGGCGTCGTGAGACCTGAGAAAGCCTGTCATCGTCATACGGCTGCGTGACAGGATGCTCCGGATTCTCTCCTGCCAGCAGGTTCAGCTCCTCCTCCAGGGCTCGTTCATGAACCACAACTCCGTACCTGGAAAGCTCCCGGGCATGGGTGAGGTCGTAGCGTATCTGGTCCATCCTCTCTCCCACGCTCTCGCACTGGTGGGCGTCCTCACGTCTCCCTACGGCCAAAAGCGGGTCCATACCCAGTGCGATGCAGTGGGCAAGCCGCCTCGCCCCGTAGAGCGCGCTCTCATGACACCAGCGTACGGCGCTTTCCAGGGACAGATCAAAGAAGCTCTCTCCTATATGGACAACGGGTTCAATCGTAGACCGGGTGCGTAGTCTGTTGTCTTCCTCTATGCGGTGATAGAACGCTGCCAGATTCTTGGGAGGTATCTCCCGGCCCGAGAAGTCTACACCCACGATAGTCTCCTTCAGGTCCGGATTGTCATCGATCAACTGGCAGACGTCCATGTAGGAACTGACAGGATGACGGCCGTCCAGACGGATGATGTACCTGGCCGTGAACTCCACATCCGAGGCATCGCGGAGAAACCTGGCATAGCGCCCGTGCCAGTCCTTGAACTCTTGCCCGCTCGCTCCGAAGGCGTTGCGATACTCAACGTAGGCCAGCCCCTCAGCCCTGTGGCGCTCGACGATGGGAGCCAGGATGGGCTGGTGTTGTTCCCTGTCCAGGTGATACCCGGCTGCGGCCAGGGAGAAGTATGACTTGGCATCGAACTCCTCGAACCTGCCCCCGGCATGCCAGTTGTACACTCCCGCTTCTCTTATCTCGTCCAGCGAACCTGTGGCCAGGGCCCGCTCGAACATGGCAACGGGATCCAGTCGCACTCCAAAGACACTTTCGTAACGGTCCAGAAAACCGAACCTGTTCCAGTTGATCTCGCGGTAGCAGTCTCTTACCATGGACAGAAGATCCTCAGGATGGTAACAACCAACGGTGTGAACGTGAAGCTCCGTCTTTGAAAGCCTGCTCTGGTCCATGAATACCTCTGCCTGTATGCCTTTTGTTCGCCTGCCACCTATGCAGGCGGCTCGATTCTTCTGGAGATAGGCAATCTATAGCCGCGCGGCACCAGCTGTCAAGGATCCCGTCAGTCAGTTGACTCGATGTGTGATGCGCCTACTCCCTTCGGTAGACACGTTCCGGGAGGTAATTATTCCCGCCACCGTTTTCCGGTGGCAATGTGGAATAGCTGTGTCATCGTCATCCAGGTACGCGCAGGCTATGGCGTCATTCGCTTCGCATTCCCGTGGGATGCCGCCGGGTCGGGCTCATGACCCTGGCGAACTCGGTCAGCGACCGCACCTCGCAGTCCGGGACGATTCCGGTCTATCGGCCTAGAAGTCGACGATCTTCTTCACGTCCCGGACCGAAGCCTCGCGCACCGCGATCCTGGTCTCCGACGGACGCTCGGTGCGCTCGATCCACTCTCGCCTGCAGCGGATCGGCGCCGGCAACTTGTACGGCCTGCAGCGGCCGATCGCTTCTACAGCCTTTCCCGCCCCTTCGAAGATGGCCGCTCTCGTCTCCTGGAATGGGTATAGCTCTGCGGCCTCACGGCCGATCCCTCTCTTGGTAGCCACGGTTATGACGCTTCTGCCCAGGAAGTCCCTGGCCTCGCGGCATGTTGCCGTGTCTCCTGTTACCATGATAACCGGGACGTCAAAGCCGCCGGCGAGCAACGCGGCCATCGCGAGCTCCCCCGACTCACGGTCGTTGAACCAGTATCTCATCTCTGCTGACGAGCTCTGCGTGTGGTTCAGGACTCCGTCCCTGGTGCCCTTCATGGCATGATAGCCCAGCAGGACGACACCGTGGAAGGTCCTGTCCAGGCCCTCCGCTGGCTTCCTTGGCCCTCCCGTGACATAGGTTGCTCCCGGTTCCATCAGGTGGGGGATGAAGTTGTCCCCGCGTCCGTGCCCGTCGGAGACAACGATCCTGGCGGCGCCCGCTTCACGCAGTCCGCGAACCAGTGCCGCAATATCGCCCATCAGGTACTCCATAGCCTGGACGTACAGCGGAGACTTGGTGTCACGGGTCTGGGCAAACCGGAACACTCCACTGGCACCCTCCAGGTCCGTTGCCACGTAGATCCTCCAGTTGCCTTCTGCCATGAGCGTAGTCCTCTCCCGCGATCAATGAGTGTACTCGCGAGTTACCTGTGCCTGTTCATTGGCTCCGGAACTATGCGAGATCATTTCTCCCTGGTTGACCATAGCGACGAGGTATCGAACGCTTCGCCCCTGAGCTTGGCTTCCAGTATCATGTTCAGTTCCTCAATGGGCACCCGGATCTGGCCCAGGCTGTCCCTGTCACGAATGGTAACCTGGTTGTCCTCCAGCGACTCGAAGTCTATGGTGACGCAGAACGGGGTGCCGATCTCGTCCTGGCGCCGGTACCTCCGGCCGATACTCTGGGAATCGTCGTAGTCAGTCACGAAGCTCGAGCATAGCTTCTTGTGGACGCTCTTCGCCAGAGGAGTGAGCTTCTCATTCCTGCTCAGGGGCAGCACGGCCACCTTGATGGGTGCCAGGGTCGGGTGCAGGTGCACGACCGTTCTCTTCTCCCCCTCGACATCCTCCTCGTCGTAGGCGTCGATTAGAAAGGCCAGGACCGAGCGGTCCACGCCGGCCGAAGGCTCTATGACGTACGGCACGTACTTCTCGTTGGCCCCGGCGTCGAAGTACAGGAACTCCTTGCCGCTGACCTTTGCGTGCTGTGCGAGGTCGAAATCTCCCCTGTTGGCGATGCCCTCCAGTTCCGACCAGCCCATCGGAAAAAGGTAGTCGATGTCGTAACAGGCCCTGGCATAGTGGGCGAGCTCGTCCTTTTCGTGCTGGCGCAGACGCAGGTTCTCCTTGCTGATCCCCAGTCTGACATACCAGTCGAATCTCTCCTTGACCCAGTAGTCGAACCATTCACCGTCGGTCCCGGGCTTGACGAAGTATTCGAGTTCCAATTGCTCGAACTCCCTGGTCCGGAAGATGAAGTTGCCCGTCGTTATCTCGTTGCGGAACGACTTGCCTATCTGGGCGATTCCGAAGGGCAGCTTCTTGCGGGAGGTGGTCATCACGTTCTCGAAGTTCACGAATATGCCCTGTGCCGTCTCGGGGCGAAGGTAGACTACGTTCGCCGCCTCCTCGACAGGCCCCATGAAGGTCTTGAACATCAGGTTGAACATGCGCGGCTCGGTCAGTTCGCCCCCGCAGCCGGGACATATCTGCTTCTCCAGTTCATCGGCGCGCCACCTGAGGCGACACGACTTGCAGTCGACCATGGGGTCTGCGAAACCGTCGACGTGACCGCTGGCTTCCCATACACGCGGGTGCATCATGATCGCGGTGTCAAGCCCGACCACGTCGTCCCGCTCGTGGACCACCGCCTTCCACCAGGCATCTCTCACATTGCGCTTGAGCTCCACTCCCATGGGACCGTAGTCCCAGCAACTGGCCAGGCCGCCGTATATCTCGCTGCTGGGGAATACGAATCCTCTGCGCTTGCACAGCGAGACGATCTTGTCCATGCTTACATTGGAGGGCATAGCGGGCTTCCTTTCTCCGGTGAGCGGGAGCCTAGCTTATCAACTTTGCTCGAGGGCGTCAAAGGAAAAGCTCTACTTGCCTTTCTTCCTGCCGGGCTTCGGGGCGGCAAAGCTCAGCGCATCATCCTCAAGGTGGATCGCTATCGTATCTCCCTCCTTGAACTCGCCCTGCAGTATCCTGGTCGAGATCGGGTTCTCCACGTACCTCTGGATCGCCCGGCGCAGCGGCCGTGCCCCGTACACGGGGTCATAGCCCTTCTCGCCCAGCCAGGTCTTCGCCTCGTCGCCAACGTCGAGCTTGATTTCCCGCTCGGATAACCTCTCCTCCACCTCGCGGATCAGCAGGTCGACGATCTTCTTCAGGTGCTCCTGTGAGAGAGGACTGAATATGATGACGTCGTCTATCCTGTTGAGCAGTTCGGGGCGGAAGGCCCGCTTCAGGGCGCCTTCTATGGAGGCTCTCATTCCCTCTGCGCTGCCGTTCCCCTTGCGCAGTAGGCCTATTCCCTCGCGATGGTATTCCTCGGTGCCCAGGTTGCTGGTCATAATGATTACCGTGTTCCTGAAGTTCACGGTCCGGCCATGGCCGTCGGTCAGCCTGCCGTCCTCCAGTAACTGCAATAGTATATTGAAGACGTCGGGGTGCGCCTTTTCTACCTCGTCGAAGAGGACGACCCGGTAGGGACGACGCCGCACCGCCTCGGTCAGTTGTCCCCCTTCCTCGTATCCCACGTATCCCGGGGGCGCCCCGATAAGGCGCGACACGGTGTGCTTCTCCATGTACTCCGACATGTCCAGCCTGACCATGGTCTCCTCGTCGTCGAACAGGAACTCGGCCAGGGCGCGGGCCAACTCCGTCTTCCCCACGCCTGTGGGTCCCAGGAAGATGAAGCTGCCGATCGGGCGCTTGGGGTCCTTGAGTCCAGCCCTGCTTCGCTTGATCGCCTCGGAGACGGCGGTAACCGCTTCCTCCTGGTTGACTATCCGCTGGTGAATGCGCTCCTCCATGTGTACCAGCTTGTCGGTCTCGGTCTCCATCATGCGCGAGACCGGTATTCCGGTCCACTGCGCGACCAGCGCGGCGATGTCCTCCTCGTCCACCACGCTGTCCAGCTTTTTGTCCTTCTGCCACTCCACCCGGGCCTGGTCGTACTGCTGCTGCAGGCGCATCCTCTCCGCCTTGAGTTCGGCAGCCTTCTGATAGTCCTGCCGTTCGGAGGCGGCTTTCTCCTGGTCGACCAGGCTCTGCATCTGGCGGTCCAGGTCCTTGACCTCCGGCGGAGCGCCTTCCATGTCGATGCGCAGCTTGCTGGCCGCCTCGTCGATCAGGTCTATCGCCTTGTCCGGCAGGAACCTGTCCGAGATATACCTCTGGCTCAGCTTTGCCGCCGCCACCAGGGCTGAGTCCTGGATGTCTATCTTGTGGTGGGCCTCATACCTGGCGCGAAGTCCGCGGAGCATCTCTATGGTATGCTCCACGCTCGGTTCGTCGAGGAACACGGGCTGGAAACGCCTCTCCAGTGCCTTGTCCTTCTCTATGTGCTTGCGGTATTCATCGAGCGTGGTGGCCCCGATGCACTGCATCTCGCCGCGGGCCAGCGCGGGCTTGAGCATGTTGCTGGCATCGATCGCCCCCTCGGCCGCCCCCGCCCCGACCACGGTGTGAAGCTCGTCGATGAACATGATGACCTCGCCCGCCGCCTGCCGGACCTCGTCCAGGACCGCCTTCAGCCTCTCCTCGAATTCGCCGCGGAACTTGCTGCCCGCTACCAGCGCGCCCATGTCCAGCGCCACCACCGTCTTGCCCTTGAGGGAACCGGGAACGTCCTCCGCGGCGATCTTCTGGGCCAGTCCCTCGGCGATGGCCGTCTTGCCCACCCCGGCGTCGCCGATGATCACCGGGTTGTTCTTGGTGCGCCGCGAGAGTATCTGCGCCACGCGCTTGATCTCTTCTTCCCGGCCGATGACCGGGTCCAGCTTCCCCTGGCGCGCCATCTCCGTGAGGTCGTGTCCGTACTTCTCCAGGGAGCGGTACTTGCTCTCCGCCTGGCGGTCGGTGACCCGGTGGCCGCCGCGTATCTTCTGCAGGGCCTGGTAGATATTCTCCTGGGTAACGCCCGACTCGGAGAGGATCGTCGCCGCTTCACCCCGGGTTTCCCCGGCGATGGCGATGAGGAGGTGCTCGGTGCTGACGAACTCGTCCTTGAACCGGTCCGCTTCCCGGTTGGCGTTATCCAGCAGGGCCGCAGTACGCGGCGTGGCGTAGAGCTGCCCTGCCTCGTAAGCCACCTTGGGGAACCGCTCGAGCGTCGTTCCCACCTTCCTCTTGATATCGTCGACATCCACCTTCAGTTCTCCCAGTATCTCCCGGGTGATTCCCTTCTCCTGCTCGAGCAGTGCCATGAGGACGTGCTCGACATCCCACTGGTTATGCTTATAGCGACGAACCAGTTCCTGCGAGGCCGCCAGGACCTCCTGTGCCTGCTCGGTAAATCTCTCCTGTTTCATGTTCCTACACCTCCTTCCATTCTGCGTCTTCCGCCGTGCCCCCGGCGGTATCCTCCATCTCCTCCTCGGTGATCTCCAGTAGTTTCCTCTCCATCTCCTCCATCTGGTCCTGCATCTCTCTCATCCTCTGCATCAACCTCAGTGCCACCTCCACCCCGGCCACGTTGACCCCGCAGTCGCTCATCAGCGCCTTTATGTGGCGCAGCCGGTCGATGTCGTCGTCAGAATACAGACGTATGTTGCCGCTTGAGCGCTCCGGTTGCACCAGTCCCAGCCTCTCGTAGTAACGGAGCGTGTGGGCTTCAATGCCTATTATCCTCGCGGCCACGCTTATCACGTATCTCGGTCTCGATTCCCAGTCCGTCATAACAGCACTCCGTTCTATGCCGGTCGCAGCGACCGCAGCTTCTCGAAGAGCTTCCTTTCTTCGTCGGTCAAATTGGTTGGCAGGACCACCTTCGCCCTGGCGAACATATCCCCGTGCTTCTTGCCGCCCAGCCCGGGCATCCCCCTCCCGGCCAGCCGGAAGACCTTGCCGTTCTGGGTCTCGGCCGGTATCGTAAGGGATAGCTTGCCGTTCAGTGTAGGCAGCGTGACCTCACCTCCCAGCATGGCTGTGGTCAGGGGCACCGCTACGTCGGCGTATAGGTCGTCCCCCTTGCGCTCGTAGGTCTTGTGAGGCAGGACCTTCACCACCAGGTAGAGGTCCCCTCTGCTTCCGCCGCCGTAGCCCGGTCCTCCTTCTCCCGCCATGCGGATCCGTGAACCGTCCTTGACCCCCGGCGGGACCTTGACCTCAAGGCGCCTGGGACTCGCCCTGGTGCCCGCTCCGCCGCAGGCGGTACAGGCCCGGTTGCCCACGCTGCCTGTGCCTCCGCAGGAAGAACACGGCTCCTCCGTCTGCATCTGTATCAGGCGCTTGGAGCCATGGTAGGCCTCCTCCAGGGTTACCTCTATGGTGGACTCAACATCCTGGCCGCGCTGCGGCCCGCGTCTCATCCTGGGGCCGGCCGAACCTCCGAAGAGGTTCGAGAAGATGTCACCGATGTCGCCCAGGTCGCCATACTGGAAGGTCGTGCCACCACCCCGGCCGAAATCCCACTTCACCCGCTCCTGGCCTCCCTGACCGGCAAATTGGTCGGCGTATTCCCACTGGTCGCCGTACTGGTCGTATTTCTTGCGTTTCTCCGGGTCCGACAGGACCTGGTAGGCGGCGTTTATCTCCTTGAACTTCGCCTCGGCCGCCTTGTCGTTGGGATTGAGGTCGGGGTGGTGTTTACGCGCCAGTCGGCGGTAGGCCTGCCTGATCTCCTTGTCCGAGGCCTTCCTGTCTACGCCCAGTGTCTTATAGTAGTCCTTAGCTGCCATCTCTTTTCACTTCCGGTCCATTATAGAAGCCATGAGGATATTTGTCAAATAGCATGAGAAGACTTGACAAATATGGTTAACTTTCTTATAATAATCGCCGAACTGAGAGTGGGGCTCAGTAAGATAACGAAGATAAAGGAGAAAGGAGGTAAGCAATATGGCGATAGAAAAACGGCATCCGATTACCGATCTGATGAGCTTGAGACAGGCGATGGACAGGTTGTTCGAGGACAGATTCGTCCGCCCTTCCCGGGCTCTGACAGGAATCGATGGGATGGGCGCGCCGGCCCTGGATGTGTACCAGACTCCGGATGAGGTGGTGGTCAAGGCGACCGTGCCCGGATGCAAGCCGGAGGACGTTATCATCGACATCACCGGAGACACACTGACCATCAAGGGCGAGAGCAAGGCGGAGCAGGAGATCAAGAGGGAAGACTACCTGTACCAGGAAAGACGGTATGGTACATTCTCCCGCAGCGTGATTCTTCCCAGCGGGCTGAAGTCGGACAAGGCCGACGCAACCATCGAGGACGGCGTTCTGACTCTCACCATACCCAAGGCAGAAGAAGTGAAACCCAGGGCCATCAGCGTAAAGGCCAAAGAGAAGAAATGATCATGAGCGGGCCCCGCTCTCAGTTCGCAGCAGTTCGACGAACTGCCTGAGGATCCTGGCCGTAGCTCCCCAGATGATGTGGCCCCGGTATTCATACGACCAGGTGTCTTCTCTGAAATTGGCATCATCGGCGAGAAATGTCAAAGGCACCGAGAATATCTGCCTGATCTCCCTGCGGTCGACCCTGAAGGGGTAGGGGTGAGGAATGAGGCCGACAAAGGGCGATATAATGTAGTTGGTGGTGATGGTCGGCATGTCATCGAGTTCACCCAGTATCTCAACATCACTGGCCTTCAGGCTTATCTCCTCCTCTGTCTCCCTGAGGGCCGTCTCCAGCAGGCTGGCGTCCGCCGGCTCCTGCTTTCCTCCGGGAAAGCACACCTGCCCCTTGTGGAAGTCCACCTCGTCGCTCCTCTCGGTGAACAGGAGGTGGTACTGTCCCTGATCGGAGAATACGGGTATGAGTACAGCTGACGCTATGAGGTCGCTGCTCTCTATCCTCCGCTTCTTGCGGCGGGCGAGAAGGTCTGCTATCTGCTGCTTGACCATCCCGACATTATATCACCCGGTGAAGCAGCGGGTCTCCGTCGGCTCTGACGGGGGCAGGTTCGAGTCGCGGAACAGGCTCAAAGCTAAATGTTGTCAACATGGGTGTATCGGAGTTATACTAAAAGGTCATGGCGATAAAGCACGACTACTACCAGATACTGGGGGTGTCCCGGGACGCCAGCGATGAGGAGATAAAGAAGGCGTTTCGCAAGCTGGCCTTCGAGTGTCATCCCGACCGCAACCGGGAGCCGGGGGCTGAGGCCAGGTTCAAGGAAGTAAACGAGGCCTACCAGGTGCTCTCCGACCGTAACAAGCGGAGCATGTATGACCGGTTCGGAAGGGTGGATGGCGACGGGGGCTTCACCGACTTCGGTTTCGGCGGGCTGGGCGACATCTTCGAGTCGTTCTTCAATGGATTTGCCACTTCCTTCGGTGGAACGCAGCGGCGTGTCCCTCAGAAGGGCGATAGCCTGCAGACTCATCTGACGCTCTCCTTCCAGGATGCGGTGTTCGGCTGCAGCAGGGAAGTGGAAATACAGCGCATCGAGTATTGCTCCTCCTGTCATGGCACAGGTAGCGAGCCGGGAACGAGCCCCGAGACCTGTTCTGATTGTCGTGGCATGGGTCAGTTGAGGAGGGTGCAGCAGAGCATCTTTGGGCGCTATGCTACGAACGTCCCGTGCGATCGCTGCCAGGGGAGCGGCACTATAATCAGTAGTCCCTGTTCACAGTGCCGGGGCAGGGGCAGGGTCAAGGTGAAGCGCAAGATGAAGGTCGATGTTCCGGCCGGCGTGGATAACGGGCAGCGGTTGTGCCTGCACGGAGAGGGGAGCGCCGGCCTGTTCGGAGGGCCTGCGGGCGACCTATACGTGGCCTTCTCAGTACAGCCGCACAGGTTCTTCCAGAGAGAGGGCAGCGACGTACTCTACGATCTGCCGATCAACTTCGCACAGGCCGCCCTCGGAGATGAAGTCGGAGTGCCCTCGCTGGACGGCAAGCTCAAGCTCAAGATACCGGCAGGCACCCGCAGCGGTGAGACCTTCCGCTTCAAGGGCAAGGGCATCCCCCGCATCGACGGCAGGGGAAAGGGAGACCTGCTGGTCAAGGTTGACATAACAACCCCCCAGCGTCTGGACAAGAACCAGCGGCGATTGTTCGAGGAACTCTCGCGGGTGTTACCCCGCAGCGAGCCGCCCCGGTAACCCTGGTCCCGGGGTCAGCGATGACTTGCCGCCGGCGCGCTGAAATCGACCAGTGCCCGGCTCGGGGACAGGCCTTCGAAGAGAATGCCGTGGATCAGCTCGATGATCGGGAGATTCAGCCCGTGTTCTTGTGACAGCCGGCGGGCGGCCCTGGTAGTGGCCACTCCCTCGGCCACGTTTGTCATTGAGGCCGATATCTCGGCCAGCGCACGACCACTGGCCAGCTCGTATCCAACGTAGTGGTTGCGGCTGAGGTTGCCGGCACAGGTGGCTATCAGGTCGCCCAGACCGGCCAGGCCGCAGAATGTATCCGCGCTCGCCCCCAGGGCCACTCCCAGCGATACGGCCTCCGTCCAACCCCAGGCCATGAAAGCCCCCTTCGCGTTATCGCCCAGGGCCAGTCCGTCTATCATTCCCGCCCCCAGGGCTATGATGTTCTTCAGCGAGCCGCCCAGTTCGACGCCCACGACGTCTCTGCTCGTCGACAACAGGAAGCGTGGAGATTCCATGAGTTGCCGGGCGACCTCCGCGACCGCTTCATCCTCTGCTGCGATCATCGAGGCGGCGGGCAGCCCCCGGCTGATCTCCCTGGCCAGGTTGGGACCGGAGAGAACGCAGACCCGCCCCCGCAGTGGAGGAGCGATCTCCTCCGCCAGCACCTCCGACATCCTCTTGCCGGAGTCCACCTCCAGCCCCTTGACGGCGCTCATGAATATCATGGAGCCGGTCAGGTGCTGGCTGGCCTGCCGGGCATTCTCCCTGAGCGTCTGAGACGGAACCGCCCAGATTACCAGGTCCGCGCCGTCCAGGGCATCCCTGATATCGCTGGTGGACGCGTAGCCATGCTTGCACTGGTTGAGTTCTTCGGCCTCGGCCCCGCTCCGCGCCCACAGCCTGACTGTTGTGTCTTTCTCGCTTAAGAGAGCGCCCAGAGCGTTGCCCCATGAGGTATTGCCTATGATGGTGACTACAGGCATGCTCTTCGTAGCTCTATCACCACAGACGGCGCTCTTTGCCCTGTCGCAGTCGCCTTATGTTATCCGCGTGCTGGATCACGATCATGGCGACGACCGCCGCGCAATAGGCCAGGTAGATGGGAGGGAAGTTGTGGACGATGGTCAACGGGATCATGACGCACAGGACAGCCGAAGCTCCCAGCAACGAGCCGAGCGACATGTGCCGGCTGCGGAGTGCCGCGATGGCCAGAACCTGGGCGCCGATTATGCCCACGGGCGGGTATAGGGCGAAAAGCGTACCGAAGTAGGCCGTCACCCCTCTTCCTCCCCTGAACCGGGCGAATATCGGCCAGTTATGTCCCGCCACTGCCGCCATGCCCGCCGAGACCTGGGCTATGTGCACCCAGTGGATGGAGAGACTGCCGACGCTTGCCGTGGCACCGCCTCTAACGATTAGCGTAGCTACCAGCACCGCCCCGGCAGCCTTGGCCACATCGAGGGCTATGGTGAGCATCCCCAGTTTGGTTCCCGCCGCCCTCATCACGTTGGTGGCGCCCGTCTTGCCGCTTCCCTGCTGCCTGATATCGACGCCGCTCTTCAGTCTGGCGATTATCAGGCCGAAGGGGATGGAACCTAGAAGATAGCCGATGGCTACCACGGCAATAAACTGAGGTATCATTTTGCTCTCGCCTCTGCCCTGGCATCCATTTTACGCCTGGCCTTTGTGAAAATCAACCTCAGGGGCACACCGTGAAAGCCGAGTCCCTCCCGCAGCCTGTTATCCAGGTAGCGGTGGTAGGAGAAGTGGACCAGCCGGGGATCGTTGACTTCGAAGATAAAGGTCGCCGCCTGAGTCTCGTCCTGGTATGCCCGGTAGATGCGCAGCCGGCGGGAGCCCGTGTGGGGTGGAGGATGGGTCGCCATCGCCTGCTTCACTACCTCGCTGAGCTCCGATTGGGTCACCCGCTTCTGTCTCTCCTGCCAGATCTCCCAGGCCTGGGGAAGTATCTTGTTCACTCCCTGCCCCGTCTGTGCCGAAATGTAGACGATGGGGGTGTAGGAGGCAAATCTGAACCTGCGCTCTGCCTTCTGCTTGAACTCCTTCTTCCGCTCCTCCGGAACCAGGTCCCACTTGTTGACCGCCAGCATCATCCCCTTTCCGGCCTCAAGGACATAGCCGGCGATGTGCATGTCCTGGGCGGTGATGAACTCCCCTGCGTCGACCAGCAGCAGGGCGACATCGCAGCGGTTGACGGCCTGCAGGGCCCGCAGCAGGCTGTAATAGTCCACCCCGGCCTCGATCCTCCCCCGCCGCTTGATGCCCGCCGTGTCGACGAGCACGATCTCCTTGCGTCGCCACCGGATCACTGCGTCGAGTGAGTCGCGGGTCGTCCCCGGAGTCTCATCGACGACGGCCCTCTCCTCGCCCAGCAACGCGTTGAGCAGGGTCGACTTGCCCACGTTTGGTCGCCCGACGATGGCCAGCCGGGCCCGGTCCGGCGTGGCAACGCTGACCGGCTGATCAGGTAGGGCCGCGAGCAGGGCATCCATCAGCGGGCGTATACCTCGATTGTGGTGGGCGCTGATCGGCACCGGCTCGCCCGTGCCCAGCCGGTAGAAGTCGGGCACCTGCTC
>SL_5KL_010_SEDDRAFT_10001199_pt1 | contig 15895 bp, 15 predicted proteins | sample SodLakKL_010_SED_FD_9118 | JGI IMG/M metagenome (IMG submission 9118)
CCCCGGACCAGGTGGGGCAGGTCCTGGTTGAACTCGTCGTCGGGGGTTCGGGTAGCGGCTCCCGCCGTATCGCTCGCCCCGGCGCCACCCCGAGCCCTTCGTTCTCCCAGTCCGGCGCCAAAGTCACTGCCGGCATCGCTTCGCCGGTAGGCTCTGCGCTCCCGTTCCAGGCGGGGACTCCGACGCTCCTCCAGCAGTCCCTCCGGCACATCCTGCACGAAGGACGAGAGGGAACCGAACATGAAGTCGCCGGCCCGGCGCCGTTCCCGAGCCCACGAGAGGAAGAGCTTCGCTTCGGCCCGGGTGATCCCCACGTAGAAGAGCCGCCGCTCCTCTTCCAGTTGGGCCGGCTCATCGTAGGCCCGACCCAGGGGGAAGAGCCCTTCCTCCAGACCGGCGATGAAGACCACCGGAAACTCCAGCCCCTTGGCGTTGTGGAGAGTCATGAGGGTCACTGCGTCCGAGTCCGGATCGTGCCGGTCCACATCGGTGATGAGGGCTACATGCTGGAGAAAGAGGTCCAGCTCGGTGAAGTGGTCCGGGGGTCCGTCTTCCCAGACCTCCACCCGCTGGGCGTCGAAGTCCATGGCTCCGGCCACCAGCTCCTTCACGTTCTCCACCCGGTCCTCGCCGTCCGGGCCCTCATCCAGGAGGTGGGTGAGGAAGTCCAACTCCTCCACCAGCTCTTCCAGGAGTGGCCCTACGGAGAGGGAGGCGGCCCGGGCGCTGAAGCGCTGGATGAGTTCGGCGAAACGCTGGATCCCACGGACACCGCCGGCGTGGAGGTCCGGCACCTCTTCGGCCCGGACCGCCGCCTCCAGGAGCGGGATCCCCTGGTCCAGCGCCCACGCCACGAGACGCTCCTGGCTGGTGCGCCCCACGCCCCGACGGGGTACGTTGATGACCCGCTCCAGCGCCGCCGAATCCCGGGGGTTGGAGATGAGCCGGAGGTATGCCAGCACATCCTGGATCTCCCGCCGCTCGTAGAAGCGCACGCCCCCCACGATCTGGTAGGGGACGCCCTTTCTGCGGAAGGCGTCTTCCAGCGCCCGAGACTGGGCGTTGGTGCGGTAGAGAATGGCGAAGTCCCGATATCGATGGGCGGTGCCCTCCCGGATGCGGGTCTCGATCTCCTCCACGATCCATCCGGCCTCGTCGCGCTCATCGGCGCACTGGACCAGGCTGAGGCGCTCCCCATCCTCACGGTCGGTCCGGAGGGTCTTCTCCTTCCGGTTCAGATTCCGGCGGATCACCTCGTTGGCGGCGGAGAGGATGTTGGCGCTGGACCGATAGTTCTGCTCCAGCCGCACCACCTGGGCTCCCGGGAACGACCGCTCGAACTCCAGGATGTTGGAGATATCGGCGCCTCGCCACCCGTAGATGCTCTGGTCGTCGTCACCCACCACCATGAGGTTGCCGTGCCCCCGGGCCAGGAGCTCCACGAAGCGGAACTGGGCGTGGTTCGTGTCCTGATACTCATCCACCAGGACGAAGGCGAAACGCTCCCGGTACCGGGCCAGCACCTGCTCGTGCTCCGTGAGCAGCTCCACCGGCTTCACCAGGAGGTCGTCGAAGTCGAAGGCGTTCTGGTCCCGGAGCGACGCCTGATAGGCCGGGTAGATCCGGGCCACATTCCGGAGGAAGAAGTCGAACCCCTCCCGGTGCTCCTCGGCGAACTCGCCCGGGGTGATGAGCTGGTTCTTGGCGTCGGAGATGGCGGCGCGCACCGCCTTGGGCTTCCACCGTTTCGGGTCCAGTTGCTCCCGTTCCAGCGCCCGCTTGATCTCCCGGAGACTCTCTTCGGCGTCGAAGATGGTGAAGGCCGGATCCCACCCCATGATCTCGGCGTGACGTCGGAGGAGGCGGGCCCCCAGGGAGTGGAAGGTGCCGATCCAGGCACCCACCGGGTCCCGCCCTAGTTGGGCGCGGATCCGCTCTCGCATCTCACCTGCGGCTTTGTTGGTGAAGGTGACGGCAAGAATGCGATCCGGCGGTACCCCATGCTCCTGGATGAGTCGGGTGACCCGGCTGGTCAGGACCCGGGTCTTCCCCGATCCCGCTCCAGCCAGGACCAGGAGGGGCCCTTCCACATGCTCCACTGCGGCGAGCTGTTCCGGATTGAGACTCTGGGGTGCGGCTGGGGAGGTGGAGGCCATGGCGGAGAGGTGGATGGTGATGGTTCGCAATCGAGAGGGGAATCTGGCAGAGGCCGGGGCGGAGGTCGAGGCCCTGGGAGGCGTGTCCGTCCCGCTGGCGGCGGGGTGGGGATCCCAGGCGGCGGCGTACTGTCAGTGGCGAGCATGGAGCACCCTACCCCGCTCCCACCTGGGCGGGGGGGAGGCGTATCCGGAAGACAGCCCCCTCCGGCCCGGTCCCATATAGCTCGATGCTCCCTCCGTGGATCCGGGCCACGATGCGCCGGGTCAGGGAGAGGCCCACACCCCACCCCCCGGACTTGGTGGAGACACCGGGGTCGAAGAGGCGATCCCGCACCGATGGATCCACTCCAGGCCCCGTGTCCCGAACCTGGAGCACGACCTGCCCCCCCTCGTCGGTGAAGGCCTCTATGGTGATGACACCGCCCTTTCCAGCCAGGGCGTCCAGGGCGTTCTTCACCAGATTCTCCAGTGCCCATGCCAGGAGAACCGCATTGCCCCGGACCAGGGGCAGATCTCGTTCCGTCTCCACTTCCAGACGGACCCCGGCGCCCAGGCGCGGGATGCGGGCCCCAAGGTAGCCCTCCATGGAACGAATGACCTCGTTCAGGTCCAGGGGTCCCAGTTCCGTATCCCGACCGATGAGTTCGAAGCGACGGCTTACCCGCTCAAGCCGCTCCAGATCCTGTGCGATCTCCCGAGCGATCTCGTCCTCCGCCAGTCCGCCAGGGCGACGATCGGGGCTCAGGCGCAGGAGTTCCAGCCAACCCTGGAGCGACGAGATGGGCGTCCCCAGTTGATGGGCCAGCTCCCGAGCCATAGCGGTCCAGGCCCGATCCTCGGCGGCCTTGCGCTGGAATCGGATCACCACGATCCCGGTGAGGAAGGTGAGGAGTAGGCCGGAGGCCTGGAGCCATGGGATCCAGCGGAGGCGCTGGAGCTCCGGCGGATCCCCGTAGAAGATGAAGGAATCGTCGGTCTGGGCCACCGGAGGGTTGCGCTCTCCCAGGCGACGGGCGAAGGCCCGCACCCGGGCCTGACCGTCCGGCGAGGTCAGGTCCACCTCGAAGGGAAGATTCACCGCGGATTGGATGGTATCACCGGGACCCGCCAGCACCAGGGGCACCCCTGACTCCACGATAATCCGCTGAAGGTTCACCAGTGCTTCATCGGCCCGGAGGGCATCCTGGGAGGCCATCCCGGTCTGCACCTCGGCGAACATCAGGGTCAGGGTTGCGGCATCGTCCCGGAAGACGCTGATGATCCGCTCGGTATAGAGCAGATACCACCCCAGCAGGGCCAGGAAGAGGATCGCCAGGATCCCGGTCCAGCGGCTCCGGGACACCAGCCGCCTCCGCCCTCAGGCCGGGATGTGGTCCGAGCCAAAGCGTCGGGCCAGCTCGGGAGGAAGGGTGATGGAGCCGTCTTCCTGCTGCCCCACCTCCATGATCGCCACCATCAGTCGGGGGAGGGCCAGCGCCGACCCGTTCAGGGTGTGGACGAACTCGGGCTTCTCTCCGTGGGCCGGTCGGAAGCGAAGGTTGGAGCGGCGCGCCTGATAGTCGGTGAACACGCTGCAGCTGGATACCTCGAGCCACTGCTCCACCCCGGGAGCCCAGACCTCCAGGTCGTACGTCATGGCCGAGGAGAAACCCAGATCACCGGTCGCCAGGCGTACCACCCGATAGGCGAGCCCGAGACGCTGCAGGATGCTCTCCGCCTCCCCCGTGAGCTCTTCCAGCGCCTCCAGGCTCCGCTCCGGCCGTTCGTACCGCACCAGCTCCACCTTGTCGAACTGGTGAACGCGAAGGAGGCCCCGCGTATCCTTTCCGGCGGCACCGGCCTCCCGGCGGAAGCAGGGCGAGTAGGCCGTGTACCGGAGGGGCAGGTCGTCGGGCCCCAGCAGGACATCCCGGTGGAGGTTCGTGATGGGCACCTCCGCCGTGGGGATCAGCCAGAGACCGTCCCGCTCCGTCTGATACGACTCGTCGGCGAACTTGGGGAGTTGGCCCGTTCCCTCCAGGGCATCCCGCTTCACCAGATACGGCACCCGGAGCTCCCGGTAGCCGTGCTCCCGGGTGTGGATCTCCAGCATCCAGTCGATGAGGACGCGCTGGAGCCGCGCCCCCTCTCCCACCAGCACCGGAAACCCCGACCCCGAGATCCGGGCGCCGCCCTGGAGGTCCAGAAGGCCCAGCGCCTCCCCCAACTCCCAGTGGGGCCGGGCCGGGAAGGAGTGCCGAACCGGATCACCCCACTCCCGCACCAGTTCGTTGTCTTGCTCTGTGCCCTCCGGCACCTCCGGAAGGGGGAGGTTGGGGATGCCCAGGAGGAGGTCCTGGATCCGCTGATCGGCCTCCGCCACCCGGGCCTCGAGTTCAGTGATCTCCTGCCCCACCTCCCGCATCTCTGCGATGAGGTCGTCGGCAGCTTCCCCGGCCCGCTTACGCTCCCCGATGACGCGAGAGACGTCGTTGCGCCGCGCCCGGAGCTCGTCCCCCCGGGTGATGGCGGCTCGTCGGACCTCATCCAGTTCCTGGATCTCCTGGAGAAAGGCGGCTCCGCCGGAGCCTCCCCGGCGGGCGAGGGCCTGACGGATGGGCTCGGGATCCCGACGGATCTCCTTCAGGTCGAGCATGGATCGTCCTGGGTTCGGGGGAGGCGGGGTATTGGCGTTCGGGGGTATGGCTCCATCACGGAGTCGTGTCCGCCATCGGTCACCACCTTCCGTGACGGGTGTGGCTCCCGGTCAGTCACTCCGGGGGACGAGGCGGCGGCTGTTACACTCGGGGTTTGTGTCGTGGCGAAAGATGAACACCCCTTCTTCCGGACGCAGACTCACCACCTCGAGCTTTCCATAGTAGGTGCAGAACTGGCCGAAACGCCCCCGTTGCTCGTGGGTCCGGATCGCATAGGTATTGCCCACCGCCAATGGTACCGGCTCCCGGGTGATGTACCGGGTGGTGTCGGAGGGTGCCTCGCGAAGGTCCTCGAAGGAAACACCGGGGGTGGGGGCGATCCCCGCCCGGGAGGCTACGCCAAGGGACTGGGGGGGGAGGAGAACCAGCGTACCGCCCTGGCGATCCACGGCAAAATCCCACCGGCCCTGGGTCTGGGGACTCTCCAGCACCACCCTCCGCCGCTGCAGCATGTCGAAGGCCGAAGGCCGGTTCAACTCCTGGCGGTCCATTGAATACAGGGTGGTCTCCTGGGGATTCTCCGACCACTGAATCCGGAAGGGATCGTCCCCGCACGCCGACACGGCCAGGAGGATGGCGACCGTGATAAGAAGGAGGAGGGCGGGGAGGAAGCGTCGATTCACGATGAGGAACCCATGGACGAAGTCGGGTCGGCCCCGGGGCCGACCGCGAAGAAACGAGCGGGATGGGACCCGGAATCGTACCCCGCTCCGGCCTCCGGTGTCAACCCTCGAAATCCCGCTCAATGCTTGACTTTACACCACCCCAGGAATAGGTTCCCGCCGGCCTGCCGCGTCAGGGCGGGACGCCCGGGGAACCCCGTCGCCGGGCCGGGACCAGGGCGATCCACCAAGGGGGTACGACCCATGACCCAGCGCAGGCTTAGACCGGCAGGTTCCCTGCGCCTTCTGGTGGCGGAGGATGAGCCGCACATCCGTCGGATCCTCATCACGCTCCTGGAGGCATCGGGGTTCCAGCTCACCGTGGCCCACGACGGTCTGCGGGCCCAGGCGCTTCTGGAGGGAGAGGAGCCGTTCGACCTGGCGCTCCTGGACCTCCTCATGCCTGGCCGAACCGGCCTCGAACTCCTGCACACCGCCCGCAACCTCCCTCACCGGCAGGAGCTTCCCGTCATCATCCTCACTGCCAAGGGGCAGGACGTGGACCGGCGGCGAGCCTTCGAACTGGGGGCCGCGGACTTCATGACCAAGCCGTTCAGCCCCAAGAAGCTTCTGGGGCGCGTGGACGAACTCCTGGCTGATCGGTGATGGATCCAGACCTTCACGTGGTCATCCTGGCCGGAGGGATCGGCTCTCGCTTCTGGCCCGCCAGTACGCCGGAACGCCCCAAGCAGCTCCTTCCCCTCTCTTCTCCCCGCCCCCTCATCCGGGATACGGTGGATCGAGCCCTGGGACTGGTGCCGGCAGAACGGCTCCACATCCTGGCGGGAAGCCACCTCACCTCGGCGCTGGCAGGAGCCCTCCGCAGTGGCAGCCTTGCCGGCACGCCCCCGGCCTTCTGGGTCGAACCCAGGGCCCGGGGAACCGGACCGGTCCTGGCGTGGGCGGCTCACCGGATCGCCCGGGACCATGGGGATGCGGTGATGGTGTCACTCCACTCCGATCACTTCATCGAGCCCGACGCCGCCTTCCGCGCCGTGGTGGCCAGGGCAGCATCGCTGGCCGTGGAGGAAGACGTCCTGGTCACGGTGGCGGCGCCACCGGATCGGCCCGAGACGGGCTACGGCTACCTCCGCCCGGGCGCTCCGCTGCCGCCGGGGAGGGATGCCGAGCACCGCCTCCGGGCCTGGCGCGTGGGCGCCTTCGTGGAGAAGCCCGACGCGGAGACGGCGCGGCGCTACATGGACCAGGGGTATATGTGGAACACGGGGATCTTCGTGTGGCGCGTCCGACGGTTCCTGGACGAGGTGCGCCTCCACGCGCCGGAGATCGGAGCGAACCTCCCCCTTCTGGAGCAGGGCGAGGAAGACCTCTTCTTCCAGAGAACGGCGCACATCTCGGTGGATGAGGCGGTCCTGGAGCGAAGCGGCCGGGTGGCCGCCGTTGAGGCCGCCTTCCGCTGGGACGACGTGGGTACCTGGGACGCCCTGGCCCGGACCCGGGAAGGTGACGCCGCCGGGAATGTGGTGGAAGGCCGAGGATCCGTAACCGATGGCAGGGGGAATGTGGTCTGGGCCGAGGATGGCCCTGTCGTCCTTTTCGGCGTGGACGATCTGGTGGTGGTGCAGAGCGGAGGCCGGACCTTCGTGGCCCGGCGGGACCGGACCGCCGACCTCAAGACCCTCCTGGATACCCTCCCCCGGGGATTCCGGGAGACGGACCCCCTTGGGGAGGACTGAGTCATGCGGACCCTGTACCTCTTCGACGACGCCGAGGCCAGGAGGTGGCACCCCTTTTCCACCACCCGCCCGGTGGGTGAACTCCTCTTCGGTGCCCTCCTCCTTCGCGAACGCATCGAGCGGGCGGCGGGGATGCGGGCCGCTGCTACCCTGGGATGCCCGGGCCTGGAGGGCTTCACCGAACCGGGAGCTCCCCCGGTCTGGGGTGACATCTCCCGGAGCGGAGGCGGCGAATCACTCATCCTCCTGAGCCGGTACATCCCTCCCCTGGGAGATCGCCTCCCCCTTCCTGCCACGGCGCCTGCCCGGGGTCTCCGGCTGGTATGCGACGGGGAGCTAGTGGGGTGGCTCCTGCCGGCTGGACGCCCCTTCCCCTCCCTGGACGAACTGGCGACGCCCCACGAGTCGGAGGGCAATGGGGACGAGCAGCGGGTGCCCGGCGAACTCCTGGATCGGCCATGGACCCTCATGGCGGGAAACAGCGAACGGATTGCCGCCGACCTGGCTGAGCTCTATCCCGGAGGAAGTGGACCAGGGGCGGTGCCCTTCGATCCTCCCCGGGGCGTGTGGGTTACCGGTGGCCATCCGGTGAGCGCAGCTCCAGACGTGCAGGTGGCCCCTGGTGTCGTACTGGATACCCGAGATGGGCCCATCCACCTCTCTACCGGAGTGCGGATCGAGCCTCGCACCCACCTCCAGGGACCCGCCTGGATCGGGACCGGGTGCCACCTCCTTGGCGGGCGACTCGGGCACGTGTCGTGCGGACCGGTCTCGAAAGTTCACGGTGAGGTGGACTCCACGGTCCTCAACGGCTTCGTGAACAAGGCCCACGACGGTCACCTGGGGCACGCGGTGGTGGGACGGTGGGTGAATCTCGGTGCCATGACCACGAATTCGGACCTGAAGAACACCTACGGGGCCATTCGGGTAAAGATGCCCGAAGGCGCATCGCCCAGGAACCCGGTGGACGTGGACACCGGGATGATCAAGGTGGGGGCCTTCCTGGGCGACCATGTCCGGACCGGAATCGGAACCCTTCTGAATGGCGGTGTGGTGGTGGGCGCCGGGTCCACCCTCTTCGCCGGTCCGGTCATCTCCGGATGGGTCCCTCCCTTCTCCTGGGTGACCCCTGAGGGTCGAGAGGCGGTGCGCCTGGAGGCCTTCCTCACCGTGGCCACCCGAGTCATGGGCCGGAGGGGTCAGGCACTGGACGCCGGGGGCCGGCAGCTCCTGGCTCGCCTCCACCGAGAGGTGACCGGCCAGGGAGGGGGTCGGGAAGCCGGAGCGGAGGAAGGGGACCGGTGAAGGTGGCCATGCTGGGGAGCGGGAGTCGCGGGAACGCCACCCTGGTGGAGGCCCGCGGAACCCGGATCCTGGTGGATGCCGGGTTCAGCGGCCGACAGTTGGCCGGCAGACTGCAGGCCCTGGGGATTCATCCGGAGAGCATCTCGGCGGTGATCGTCACCCACGAGCACGGAGATCACACCCGGGGAGCCGGCGTTTTCGCCAGGCGCTACGGAAAACCGGTCCACCTCACTTCAGCGACCCTGGAGGCGTGTCGGTCCCTCTTCCGGGGAGAGGAGCAGGTGGAGATCTACTCGCCCACTCGCCCCTTCCAGGTAGGCGGACTCCGGATCCACCCCTTCCTCACCGTTCACGACGCTGTGGACCCGGTGGCGGTGACAGTGGAGGGGGTAGAGTGCGGCACCCGGGTCGGGATCGCCACCGACCTCGGTCGTCCCACTGCGGGGATCAGACATAGTCTGGAGGGGTGTGACTTCCTCATCCTGGAATCAAACCACGACGAAGCGCTCCTCCGCACCGGCCCCTACCCACCCTCGGTGCAGGCGCGCATCGCGTCATCCCACGGCCACCTGTCGAACCATGCCGCGGCCCGGTTCGCCACTGAACTCCTTCACCCGAGGCTCACCGGGATCCTCCTGGCCCACCTCTCGGCGGAGTGCAACCACCCCGATCTGGCGCTGGAGGTGGTGGGTGGAGCGCTCCGCAAGGCAGGGTGGGCCGGATGGCTCCAGGTAGCTGACCAGGACGAGCCCTCGCCCTTGGTGGACATCCCTGAACTGCGCCGACAGGCGGGCCCTCCTCAGCTCACCCTGTTGTAGTGGCCGGAGAGGCGCCGGTTCACGAGGTCGGCGTCAGAGTCAGAGTCCGAAGAGGCGCAAGAAGTCGTTCCCCAGCGCCAGCGCCATGATCCCCAGGAGGATGAAGAAGCCCACCTGGCTCCAACGCATCCGCTGTTCCGCCGACACCGGCCGCCCACGGATCCCCTCGATGGCCAGGAAGACCAGGTGCCCTCCGTCCAGGATGGGGATGGGGAGCAGGTTCAGGATGGCCAGATTGATGGAGAAGAGGGCCATGAAGCTCAGGAAGACCGGTAGCCCCTCCGCCGCCGCCTGGCCGGACGCCTCCCCGATGGTCACGATGCTCCCCAGGTTCCGAGCCGATACCTGGCCCGTGACCAGATCACCGAGAAAGTTCAGGATGAACCCCGTGACGAAGACCGTCTCGTTCCACCCCACCTGGACCGCCTCCAGCGGTGCCACCCGGGTGTAGGTGATGGGGGGATTCTGGGCCTGCACCCCGATCTGGCCGATGGTCTGGGGCTCCCCATCCGGCGTGATCCCCTCCACTGTGGAGGGGGTAACGGTGAAGGTGAGTTCCTCGCCATTTCGGGCCACCACGATCTCCGTCTCCTGGCCCGGCCGGGCACGGATCCGGTCCTGGACCTGGCTCCAGAGGTGTACCCGGTCTCCCGCCACCGCCACCACCACATCTCCTGACCGGACTCCGGCCCGGTGGGCCGGGGCGCCCGGTTCCACGAAGATGAGCTCAGGCTCCACCCAGTAGCGGAGTCCCATGAGGATCCGCCGGCGATCTTCCACCTCGGCGGGTAGCGGAACGGTGAGCTCCCCCTGAGGATTGTCCCATTGGAAGGTCACCGGGCCCTCCGGCGCCTCCAGGATCGCCTCCCTCACCTGACCCCAGTGCGCCACCGGGCGATCACCGATTCGGGTGAAATGGACCCCCTCAGGGATCTCGGTCAGTGCCCGGGTCTCTTCCGGGAGGAAACCCTCCACCACCTGGCCCAGACGTGTCGTGTCGGCCTCCGCGCTCCCCCACCCTGCCGCCACAGCCGTGTAGGCGAGGAAGGCGAAGAGCATGTTCATGATGACCCCGGCGGAGATGACCCAGGCCCGGGCCCATACGGGCTTGGAGTCGAAGTCCGAATCCCGGAGACGGTGGGTGGCGGGAGCGGCCTCTCCCTGGTCAGGGGATGACGGTACGGCACCGGCATCTCCACCCCCTCCGCCGGGAGCCCCCTCCTGGCCCTCCTGCGGGGTCACCTCACCCCCTTCAATGCGTTCCATGACCTGATCGTCCATCCCGCCCATCTTCACATACCCGCCCAGGGGGATGGCGCTGAGAACATACTCGGTGTCGCCTCTCCGGAAGCCCCAAACACGGGGACCGAGACCGATGGAGAAGCGGTCTACCCGGATGCCCACGGACCGGGCCGCCATGAAGTGGCCCAGTTCGTGGACAAAGATGAGAACGCCCAGGACGATGAGGGTGGCGATGATGGTCATACTTCGTTCAATCCCCGCTGGGGGCTCGGCGCGACAGCGACTCACGGGCAGACCGGCGCGCCTGGCGGTCCGCTTGCAGGATCACATCCAGCCCGGTCACGGGCCGGATATCACTTCTTGAAAGTACCTCGTCCACCACCCGAGCCATCCCGGGGAAGCTCACCTCACCCTTCAGGAACGCCTCCACGACCACCTCGTTCACGGCGTTGAAGACAGTGGGTGCCGTTCCACCCCTCTGACCCGCTTCCACTCCGATGCGGAAGAGGGGAAAGGCGTCGGTGTCCACAGCTTCGAAGGTGAGTGGGGAGGCCCGGACCGGATCAAAGGTCCGGAGCCCTCCATCATCCACCCGGTCCGGATAGGTGAGGGCGTAGAGAATCGGCAATTCCATGGTTGGAAACCCCAACTGGGCCATGACGGATCCATCCACGAACTCCACGAAGGAGTGGACCACGGACTGGGGGTGCACCACGGCGTCGATGCGGTCATACGGGATCCCGTAGAGGACGTGGGCTTCGATCACCTCCAGCGCCTTGTTGGCCAGGGTCGCCGAATCGATGGTGATTTTGGCACCCATGTCCCAGGTCGGGTGCTGGAGTGCGTCATCGGGCCCCACCGTCTCCAAGCGTTCCCTGGACCAGCCACGGAAGGGGCCGCCGGAAGCAGTGATGACCAGGCGCTGGACCTGATCTGGATCTTCCCCACCCAAACACTGGAGGATGGCCGAGTGCTCCGAGTCTACCGGAACCAACTCGCCCTCCCCATCCGCCATGGCCTCCATGAGAAGGTCCCCTCCGGTAACCAACGACTCCTTGTTGGCCAGGGCCAGGCGCTTCTCGGCTCGGAGCGCCGCGATGGAGGGCTCCAGGCCGGCAAAGCCCACCAGGGCGTTCAACACCACATCCGCCTCCGCCATGGCGGCCACCTCCACCAGCGCCTCCCGGCCACCGATCCAGTGGGTGCCGTTCTGCCGGCAACTCTCGAACGCCTCCTCATCCGCTACCACCACCCGGAGCGGTTCGAACCGGCGAGCCTGCTCCTCCAGCTGCTCCACGGACCGATTGGCGGCCAGGGCCACGACCTGGAAGCGGTCCGGGTGACGCTCAATGACCTTGAGGGCGCTCTCTCCGATGGATCCGGTGGATCCCAGGATGGCGACACGGATCATGCGGGGTTCCTCCTGGTCGAGCAGGTGGGCAGGTGGATGGCCGGAAGGGCCGAAAGAGGCGTGAGCGAAGCCGTCATACCAGGACGAAGAGGAAGGCCAGGTAGGTCAGGGGAAGGGTGAAGTAGATGGCATCGAACCGGTCCAGGACTCCTCCGTGCCCCGGCAGAAGGTTTCCTGAATCCTTCACCCCTGCCTCGCGCTTCAGCACCGACTCGGCGAGATCTCCCACCTGGGCCACGGCCCCCAGGACCGCGCCCAGGATCCCGGCCGTCGGGAGGGGGAGGGTGTGGACGGCGTCGGGCCCCAGGAAGAGAAGCGCCAGAACCACCGCCCCCAGCGCCGAACCGGCGATTCCACCGACGCTCCCCGCCACCGTCTTCTTGGGACTCACCGAGGGGATGAGCTTACGACGCCCCAGGTGTTTGCCGGTGAAGTAGGCGAAGGTGTCACCCAGCCAGGTGACCACGAGGGGGAAGAGGAGAAGGTGGATGGCGGCCCAACCGGTGACGGGGACCCCTGCCAGTTGCTCCGGGAGTTCCCGCAGGAATACGGCGAAGGCCATGGGGAGTGTGGCGTAGCCGAGTCCAAGGAGGGTGGTGGCCACAGCGAGAAGGGGATCGCCGTCGGGCCCCCTTCGAAAGACCGCGCCGGCCAGGAGACCAGGCACCAGAACCAGGAGAACCGCCAGGGCCACCGGGGCCCACGGCTGGTAGGACCCCATGGCGCCGGCGGTCAGGACGAGAAAGATGGCCGCGGCCAGACCCGGCAACTGGAACGGGCGCCACCCCCGGGCCTCGGCAAGACCGTACGCCTCCCGGGTTCCCACCACGGCCAGGAGCACCACCGCGGCGGTGAGATACCATCCTCCTAGATACAGGAGAAGAACCCCCAGGGGGATCCCCACCGCTGCCACCGATACCCGCCGCCCCAGGTCTCCCGCCACGTGATTCGCGATCTCCGCTCGTCAGGGCGCCGTCACGCGCCCGAAACGACGCTCCCGGCGTTGGTAATCCCGGATGGCCTCGCCAAAGTGATCCCTTGTGAAGTCGGGCCAGAGCACCGGGGAGATGTGGATCTCCGTGTAGGCGAGCTGCCAGAGCATGAAATTGGAGATGCGGAATTCTCCTGAGGTCCGGATGAGAAGATCCGGATCAGGCGTATCGCGGGTGTGGAGGTATTGCTCCAGATGCCACGGCCGGATGTCTTCCGGATCCAGGACCCCCAGGGCCACCTCCCGCGCCAGGGAGCGGACCGCGTTAAGAAGCTCGGCGCGTCCGGAGTAGGATACCATGAGGTTCAAGCGGAGTGTGCTTCCGCCCCGGGTCGCTTCCTCCACCGTCCGGACCGCATCCATGGTCTGGGCGTCCATGGGAGAGAGGTCCCCGAGCACCTTCACTTCGACTCCCTGCTGCACCAGTTCGGCCCGCTCGCTCTGAGCGTAGAACTGGAGGAGGGACATGAGGGCGAGGATCTCTTCCTCCGGGCGGTTCCAGTTCTCCGTCGAGAAGGCGAAGAGGGTCAGGATCTCCACTCCCTCCTCGATTGCGGCTTCGATGGTCTCCCGGACGGCCTTCATCCCGGCCCGGTGCCCTTCGTATCGAGGAAGCTGCCGGTCCGCGGCCCATCGACCGTTCCCGTCCATGATGACAGCCACGTGGCGAGGCACGGGGCCGGACGAATCCGGGCGAATGGGAGCCGAGGTGGTCATGGGGGGATGATGACCGGAAGAAGCGGCCTTGTCAAAGAACGGCGCATTCAGTGCGCCCGAATCCGACCCGGCCAGCCTCCATCAGACCGTCATGATCTCCTTTTCCTTGGCGTCCATCATGTCGTCGATGCGGCCCGTGAACTGATCCGTTAGCGCCTGCACCTGATCAAGCTGCCGTCGACCGTCATCGTCGGAGAGCTCCCCTTCCTTGACCAGCGCCTTGATGCGATCGTTGGCCTCGCGTCGGGCGTGGCGAATGCTGACCCGACCCTCCTCAGCCATCTTGCTGAGAAGCTTCACCATCTCCCGGCGACGCTCCTCGTTCAGGGCCGGGATGGGGACCCGGATCACACTTCCGTCATTGGAGGGATTCAGCCCCAGGTCAGCCTGCAGGATTCCCTTCTCCACCTCCTGCAGGAGGCTCTTGTCGAAGGGTTGCACCACGATGAGGGACCCCTCGGGCACATTGATGGTGGCGACCTGATTCAGGGGCATGGACGATCCGTAGGCCTCCACCCGCACGGTGTCCAGGAGGGCAGGCGTGGCCTTCCCCGTCCTGACAGTGGCGAATTCCCGACGCATGGCTTCCAGGGATTCCTCCATGCGGGCCTTGACTTCATTGATCAAAGACATGGTCTCCATCCGGGTTCGGGCGGCTCCTAGCGGCCAGCCCCTTCGTCTACGATCCACTCCCGGGGGAAACGAACTCCTCCCAGGAGTGCGGTCACGACACCAGCGTCCCCGCTTACTGCCTCACCCGTGGGCCCCTCAAGACACCAGCGTGCCCACGGCCTCCCCACGTATGGCCGCGGCCACCGCGCCGGGACGGGAGAGGTCCAGGACGATGATGGGAAGGTTGTTGTCTTTGCAAAGGGAGACTGCCGGGGCATCCATGACCCCCAACTCCCTTGTCACCACCTCCTGAAAGGAGACCGAGGGGAGGAAGGTGGCATCCGGGTTCTTCACCGGATCGTCCGTGTACACCCCCGGCACCTTCGTCGCCTTGATGATGACGTCCGACTCCATCTCGATGGCCCGCAGCACCGCCGCCGTATCGGTGGAGAAGTACGGGTTGCCGGTTCCGCCGGCGAACAGCACCACCCGCCCCTTCTCCAGGTGGCGTAGGGCCCGGCGACGGATATAGGGCTCCGCGAGCTCCTCCATCCGGATCGCCGTCATGACCCGGGTTTCCACACCCTTCCGCTCCAACATGTCCTGCAGAGCCATGGCGTTGATGATGGTAGCCAGCATGCCCATGTAGTCGGCATTGACTCGGTCCATCCCACGCTCTGACGCCACCGTGCCCCGGACGATGTTTCCCCCGCCTACGACCAGACCCAGAGCCACGCCCATGCCGTGGACACCCCGGATCTCATTGGTCAGGCGGTCTACCACCGGCGGATCGATGCCGAAGCCACGGTCTCCGGCCAACGCCTCACCGGAAAGCTTCAGGAGAACCCGCCCGTACTTCAAGCCCTCGCCGGACGGAACCCCGCCCCCTTGACCACTCACGCCGTCAATTGGACCCCTCCCCAACGGCGAAGCGCGCGAAGCGGGCCACCTCGATCTTCTCACCTGTCTTGGCGGACACAGTGGTGATGAGCTCCTCGATGGTGTGGTTCGGATCCTTCACGAAGGGCTGCTTCATGAGCGTCTGGTCCTCGAAGAACTTGCGGAGCTTCCCCTCGACGATCTTCTCCTGAATATGCTCCGGCTTCCCCTCTTCGCGCACCTGCTCCAGATACACCTGCCGCTCCCGCTCCACGATCTCCTGGTCCAGGTCGGTCTCCCGCACCGCCAGGGGATTGCTCGCCGCCACGTGCATGGCGAGGTCCCGGGCCAGCTCCTGGAAGTCCTCGGTATTGGCCACGAAGTCGGTCTCGCAGTTCAGTTCCACCAGCACACCAATGCGGCCCCCGTGGTGGATGTAGTACCCCACCGTGCCCTCATTGGCGGACTTCTCAGCCCGCTTGGCGGCCTTCGCCGCTCCTCGGCTCCGGAGGAAGTCGATGGCGGCCTCCATGTCGCCGCCGGTCTCCTCGAGGGCCTTCTTGCACTCCATCATGGCGGCTCCGGTGCGATCCCGAAGCTGTTTCACGTCCTTGGCGCTCACACTCATGGTGCCCGCTACCTCGTGGAAGGGTCCTTGATGATCATGAAAAGAGGCGGGCCGTCGGGGCGCCCCTGGGCGGGGAGC
>SL_5KL_010_SEDDRAFT_10001201_pt1 | contig 15895 bp, 19 predicted proteins | sample SodLakKL_010_SED_FD_9118 | JGI IMG/M metagenome (IMG submission 9118)
ACTAATAGGGATCTCAACTATTTCCGGATTGTTTGTCTTGAGAACCCTATTCTTTATTTTTCGCCTCTTTCCCTCTTTATTTGCCTCTTAAAAAAAGAATAAGAAACCCATAAGCAAAAGCAACATTAGGCCGAAGTTACCCCCTTTGTAAACACAAAACTACCATTATTAGAGAACTCTAAAGACTTTTCAAATTATTTTTCTGTCTACCAAGTAACTTATCTCCATCAATTCCCAGACACCCCAGGGCTTCTTTTTGTATTTCATTGGGTTTTGTGAATTGATAAAAAGATGGTATTTCTGCCGGTCGAATGTCCTCGGTTTGCTGGACACCAAGAAAGGTTGCTATAATAGAGCCAGTCGAAAGGATGTGTTATTAATGGCAACCCCATCTAAATTTACTTCCGAATACAAGAAAGAAATTGTTAGACTTGTTAATGAACTGGGGAAAAAGCCTGCTGAAGTTGCCAAAGATATTGGAGTAACAGCAACTACTGTCCGGCGTTGGGTAAGACAATTTAATGAGAATGGGAACCAGGTCTTTCCAGGCAAGGGCAATCTCACTCCCGAAGATGAAGAACGAAGAAAAATCCTAAGGAAAGTCCATGATCTCGAGGAGGAAAATGCTATATTAAAAAAGGCTATGGGCATCTTCAGCAAAGACGCGAAATAAAGCTCCAGTTCATTCATGAACATAGCTCCGAATTTCGCGTTAGAAAGATGTGCCAGATTTTTGAAATAAGCCGGAGCTCTTATTATGACTGGCTTAATCGCCCAGTCAGTTTCAAACAACAGAAAGATCAGATATTGACCATTGAGATTAGAGAAATATTCAATGAATCGCGTAAAACTTACGGCCATAGGCGGATTAAAAAAGTATTAAAGAGAAAAGGGATTAAATGCAGTAATCGCCGAGTTTCCAGGCTTATGCAGGAGGATGGCCTGGTATGCCGTCAAAAACGGAAATTTAAAGCAACTACTAATTCCAAGCATCATTTCCCTATAGCACCAAACTTATTGAAAAAAGATTTCCAGGCAAAAACCCAGAATGAAAAATGGGTTGGGCATATAACTTACATTCCTACAGATGAGGGTTGGCTATATCTGGCCGCGATAGAGGATTTATTTACAAGAAAGGTAGTTGGGTGGGCCTTGGATAGTCGGATGACAAAGCAGCTAACTCTAGATGCTATTGAACAGGCCATCAAAAGGGAAAAGCCTTCCAAAGGACTCATATTTCATTCTGATCGGGGATCCCAGTATGCGGCCTATGCCTATCAGGAAATACTTGAAGCTTGCGGTATCAGGCAAAGCATGGGGGCCAGGGGAGATTGCTATGATAATGCCAGCATGGAATCATTCTTTGCTACCTTGAAAAAAGAACTCATTCATGGTCGTCGCTTTAGATCCAGGGCTGAAGCTCGCCTGGCTATAATAGAATATATAGAAACCTGGTATAATTCTCGCCGCATTCATAGCTCTTTGGGTTATATGTCTCCAGTTGAGTTTGAGAGAGAACAAAGCCGTTCTCAGGCTGCCTGAGAAGCATGAAAAATATGTTGAATATCATTGTTTAGAATTAAATTTTCGGGCAAGAAACAAAATGGGTGAAAAACTTCATCCGATGGAGAAATAGCCCTTTCTTGGTGTCCGGTTAGCCTGTAGCACTCCAAACCTCTTTTTCAGAGTTTGCGGCTTTATGAACCTTTCTTTTTTATGCGTTCCCAGCGAACTCCCTGGGGAGTATCAATTAAGCGGATCCCCTGTTCTTCAAGGTGATCCCGAATGGCATCAGCTTCTTCCCAGTTTCTCTTTTTTCGAGCCTCTTCTCGCTGCTCAATCAGCTTCTTAATTTCCCCGGGGATTTCCTCTACCGGGGGCCTTTCGACCTGTTCCAGGCCCAGCCCCAGGACCCGGTCTACCTCCAGTAATAATTTATAATATTCGAGGGTAGGGTCTTCTCCCCGCAATATATCCCAGGTTAAAGCCAGGGCCCGGGGCACATTAAGGTCATCATTAAAAGCCCGTTCTATTTCGGTTCGGAATTGTTCCGGCCCGTTAAAAGCCCGTTCTATTTCGGTTCGGAATTGTTCTGGCCCTTTTTGATTCCCCCGGCCGGGAGAAGCCTCTTTAAACCGCAGGAAATTCTCTCTTAAACGCTCCAGGGCCCTCTGAGCCCCTTCCAGGGCCTCCCAGGTAAAATTAACCTTCTTTCTATAATGAGCATTTAAGAGCAGGTAGCGAAAAGCAAGGGGGTCAAAGCCTTTTTCTTCCAGGTCCTCCAGGGTATAGATATTGCCCAGGCTCTTGGCCATTTTGCCCCCCTCGACCTGAAGAAATTCACTGTGCATCCAGAAACGAACAACTTCTTTCCCGGTAAACCCCCAGTTCTGGGCAATTTCATTTTCATGGTGGATGGGGATATGATCAACTCCCCCGGTATGAATATCGAAGAAACCCTCCAGGTATTTGAGACCCATGGCTGAACACTCAATATGCCAGCCGGGATAACCCATGCCCCAGGGGCTGGGCCACTGCATGATGTGATTGGCCGGAGCTTTTCTCCACAGGGCAAAATCAGCAGGATGTTTTTTCTCGGGATTCACTTCCACCCGGGCCCCTTCCAGCTGCTCTTCCAGGTTCAATCTGGATAGTTTTCCATAATGGGGAAAACGGGAAATATCAAAATAAATCCCATCGCTGATTTCATAAGCATAACCCCGGTCCAGGAGAACCTGGACAAAATCAATCATTTCCTGAATATGATCTGTCGCCCGACAGGCAATAGTGGGGTCCTTGATGTTCAGGCGCTGGGTGTGATTAAAAAAGGCCTCAGTAAAGTAGTCGGCAATTTCAAAGGGAGATTTTTTCTGACGGCGGGCGCCCACCAGCATTTTGTCCTCTCCTTCGTCTGCATCCGACACCAGATGCCCCACATCGGTAATATTCATTACCTGATGTACCTGGAAATTATTATATTCCAGGACTCGCCGCAGAATATCCGAGAAAACATAGGCGCGCAAATTACCAATATGGGCATAATCGTAAACGGTAGGTCCACAGACATATAAGCCCACCCGGGGAGGTTGTTGGGGTTGAAACAGCTCTTTCTTCCTGGTTTTGGTGTTAAAAAAATAAAGCTCCATTATTTTTCCTCCCTGTTACCGGTTTGCTATCCAGATATTTTAATTAATTATATGCGTAATTTCAATCACTTTCTGCTGGAGCCAGGAAAAGCTGACAATGACACTTTCCATCCTCTTTTATTTCCTGATGATGCCAGAAGCAGGGACAGATCTTTTTGCGATCCTCCTCCGGATCTCCACTCAAAGAACGGCAGGGGCAGTACTGACGCCCATATTCCTCTTTGTTATTAACCAGGCCCTCCAGGATCATCTCCAGAATTTCGGGGTCTGGATTCAACCGATAACCTGATTTTTCTGCATACTTTTCAGCAAATTTTCTCATTTTTAAAAGCTTTTCATTTCCGGCCATCTTCCCTTCAACCCTCCATTTCATCAGTTAATCGAGCATACTCCTTTTCCTGGAAGGTGATCAACCAGTCCAGGTGCATTTCCCCTTTTTCTTTTTCCAGTCGCCGGGCCAGAAGTTGATCCCATGATTCGAGGATCAAAAGCCAGGTTAACTGCAACAGATCTGACCCTTTTCCTTCCCGGCCTGTTTCCAGGGGAATCCGGGCCAGTTCCAGTTCTTTCTTTTCTTCTCGGCTTAAGGTTCTTAAAAAACAGATGTTCTTCCCCTGCATTATCTCCAATTGAAAATTTTCAGTTAGGGGACCCAGGTCCCCCCACAGTTGAGGAATTTCCTGCAAATAAAGCTTACAATCAGAAGCGGAAACATTTTCCCGGGAAAAAAGGGGGTTCCTTTTTTTTAATTCTTCTCTCAAAAACTTTCCGAACCGTCTTTTTTCTGGCATCATAAGGCTGGCCTCCCTGCTCTTTCATTTTCCTTCTTAGCTTATTTCTCCATTCCCATTGCCGGTCCTGCCTGATAATTTTTTTTCCAACCCGTGAAGGAAGAAAGGCGATTATGTGGAAAAAGAGAATTGATAACTAACAAATCAGTATAGCAAAAAGTTTTTAGTAGGTGATCCCATGAAGCTTAAATATTTTTCCCTGATTCTAACTCTGATTATCCTCGGAGGTTGTACCCCAACAGAAAGCATATATCCTTTTACCACTATTGGTTCGGTTTTGGCGGACCCCGAAGCCTTCGCCGGACGTAAAATTCGCCTGAGTGGAACCTATCGGCGTGATCCCCAGCTGGAAGCTTATCAGGTCAGCGGGATTCTCCAGGATGAAGGAAATGAAATCAGGGTCAGGGGTCAGGTTCTGGACTGGATCCCCCCGGAAAGAACCACCCTGCAGTTCTGGGGTGAAATAGTCATTGAAAATTCCAGGCCTGTCCTGGTTTTTCACAACGGCCGAGGGCTGGGCAATATTTTTCGCCATCCTAAGCCCCTGCCTTCTCTTGAGGAAAACGACCGGGTGCAGACCAGGGGGCGTCTACAACTGGAAAATGATATCTTGGTTTTAATAACCGAAGATCTGAAGAAAATCAAGCTGGAGGGTGTTGCTCCTCCGGCCGACCTTCCCTTAATCGGCGAAATTGAGGGTCAGGTTGTTGAAAAAGCCCCCCCTGCTTTTGATTATTCCGTTCAGGTAGAATCCCTTGATACCCAGAATTATCCCCCTGATTGAGGAGGTTTTTTATGGCCAAAGACTGTGTTTTTTGCAATTATCCCTCCCGCAAAATCATCCTGGAAAATGAACTGGCTTTTGCCATTTACGACAGGTACCCGGTTAATCAGGGCCACATGCTTTTAATTCCCCAAAGACACTTCCCGGATGTTTTTTCTGCAACCGATGAAGAAGTTCTGGCTTTAAACAGTTTAACCAGAGAAGTTCGGGATTACCTGCAGGGCAAATACAATCCAGATGGCTTCAATATTGGAATCAATCTGGGAAAAGTTGCCGGTCAAACCATTTTTCACCTGCATATTCACATTATTCCCCGCTACCTGGGAGATGTGAAAAACCCCAGGGGGGGAATCAGGAATTTCAAAGAAAATATCGTTCGTTACTAAAAGGAAGGCAGGAAAACCTGCCTTCCTTTCTCATTTCGCAACTTTAATATCTTCAGGGGGGATCCTGCTCCGGACCAGGACTTCCGGGGCCTCCAACATCCCCTGCCGATAAAATTTCAGAGGCAAAACCTGTTGATCATAGCGGGAAATCCATTCCCTGGCCATTTCATAAGAACCGCCGGGGGAATAATCGCCCTTTACAAACTCCCAGCCTTTCAGGAACAGGGCCTGATCAGCCACAACGCAAAGTTGGGGATCGACTCGCACCTGAAGCAGCTTATAATCTTCTTTTTCTGCAAAACCCCAGAGTTCATCTTCAGGCTGCAGATAACAGAAAACACAGGGGGTTTTCCGGACCTCTGAACCAAGAATAGTAGAAGGTTCTTCTGGTTGCAAACCTTTGCTGGTTGCATCTTCTAAACGATCCCGCGATAGATAGTAATAAAGTTTAACTTTCAGGCTGGAAAAATCCCTGCTTTCAATCAATGGCAATGCCTCCCCTTACTCCTGTTTGGGGTCGAGAGCGTCTCGTAGTCCGTCTCCCATGAAATTAATACTCAAAACAGCCAGGAAAATAGCAATTCCCGGGGGCAACCACATCCAGGGCATACCTTCCATAATATGAAGGGCCTGGGCGGAATTCAGCATATTGCCCCAGGAGGGTGCGGGAGGTGGAACTCCCAGTCCCAGGAAACTCAAGCCTGCTTCACCAATTATGGTGCTGGCTACCCCCAGGGTGGCAGCCACTAAAAGGGGTGGAATGGCATTGGGCAAAATATGAATCAGGATAACTCGCCGATGCCCGGCCCCCAGGGCAATAGCTCCCTGGACAAAATCCTGATTTTTCAACTTCAAAAATTCTGCCCGCAGGAGACGACAGGGTCCCGGCCAGGAGATCACCCCTAAAATGATCATAACATTGTAAATACTGGGGCCCAGGAGGGCCGAAGCAGTGATGGCCAGTATCAGGAAGGGAAAGCTTAAAAATATATCGGCCATCCTCATTATAAGGGTATCGGTAAAACCACCAACATAACCGGCAATGGGGCCCAGTATCAGTGCAATCCCCATCGTAATTGAAACCGCTACCAGTCCAACAGAAAGGGATATTCTCCCTCCATGCAGGACCCGGGTCAGGACATCCCGTCCCATTTCATCAGTTCCCAGCCAGTGCTCTGCAGACGGGGCTTCATTACGTTTAAGAAAATCAGCCCGGGTTGGATCATGAGGAGTCAGGTAGGGCGCGAACACGGCCAGAAAAATGAAAATGATCAGAAATATTGCTCCCAGCAGGGCTACCCGGTTCTTTTTAAAGCGCCGCCAGCCAACCCGCCAGGGAGATTCAATATTGCGCCTCGATAAAATTTGCTCTTCATTATATTCAGCCAAGATAATCGCCCTCCTCAATCATACCTGATCCGGGGATCCGCTATCGCATAGGCAATATCTGCAATAACGTTTCCCAGGAAAGTTAATACCCCAAAAACCAGGGTAATTCCCATCATCAGGGGATAATTCCTCTGATGGGTAGCATCAATTACCATTCTTCCCAGTCCGGGCCAGGAAAAAACCTGCTCGGTAATGACCGCCCCGGAGAAAATAAGGGGCACCATGAAACCCATCAGGGTTAGAATTGGAATCAGCGCATTACGCAGGGCATGCTTGTAAATAACAACCCGGTCCCGCAAACCTTTAGCCCGGGCAGTTCGGAGATAATCCTGATTGATCACTTCCAGCATACTGCTGCGCATATAACGAGTGATACTGGCAATGCTGGCCAGACCCAGGGTTAAAGCAGGCATTATTAAATAACTGAGCATGCCCAGAAAGGTAAACTCTTCACCTGGTCGGAAATAACCTCCGGCGGGAAGAATATTTAAAATCAGGGCAAAAATATAAAGCAGGATCAGGCCGGAAAAAGTTTGGAATAGAAACCCCCACAAAAGCCATAAAAGTAATCGTGTAATCACTCAGGGAATACTGCCGGCGCGCAGAATAGATACCGACGGGAATACCTACCCCCCAGCCAATTATAATACTGGAAACCGATAAAAGAATGGTCACGGGCATTCTTTCTTTTATCAAATCGGCAACGGGGCGCCGGGCACTATCGAAAGATCGACCCAGATTGCCCTGTAACAATTCTCCCACCCAGTCAAAGTACCTTACTATCAGAGGACGGTCCAGTCCCAACCGGGTTTTTTGCTGTTCAATCACCCGGGGGTCCAGATCGGGTACCCCCCTCAGGTGAGTAACCGGATCCCCGGGAGCAAAGTTTATCATTAAAAAAACCAGAAAAGTAAACCCAATTAAGACAGGGATCCCCTGGAAAACCACTCGCCGGATTAAATAGGTCATCATCTTGCATCACTCCAGCTTATTAATTGGGGAATGGCAGACGCAAATGGTCTGCCATTCCGCAATTTTTTTTTGTCTGCTGCCTTTTACTGGCGGTCAGCAGGGATCCACAGTTCGTGCAGAATCTCGGTCCAGAAAAGTCCCTGGGGACCGGGATCGCGATCAATTCCCATCAGCCTCTCGTTAGCAGCAGCTACGCTAACACTATAGGTGAAGAATACATTAGGCAGTTCTTCATTCATCAGGCGCTGCCATTCAGCATAAATCTCAGCCCGCTCTTCCTGATCCACAGTCTGACGACCTTTTTCAATCAGTTCATCAGAGCGCTCATTTACCCAGCCGGCATCATTCCAGAGGGAGGTTGAATGCCAGATGCCATAGGGGTCGGGGTCCACACCAAGGCTCCAGCCCAGGGTAAAGGCATCAAATTCACGAGCATCAATACGATCGACAGCAGCCGAGAATTCCATTGGCCGCAGGTTAACTTTAAACCCGATATCCTCCATGTTTTGCTGGAACAGGATCATGCTCTGCTCCTGGGCCCGGGTGGCTTCAGTATAAAGGAATTCAAATTCCATCCGCATGTCCTCTTTTTCCCAGACACCATCGGCCCCGCGTTCCCATCCTGCCTCTTCCATCAGCTCAATAGCGCGGTCTGGATTATAAGGATATTCATTGATCCCTTCATCAGTAAAAGCCCAGGAAACGGTAGGCATCGGAGCATTGGCCACCTTGGAATAACCATCGTAAATTATATCCACTACCGTCTGGCGGTCAAAGCCATAGGCAACGGCCTGGCGAACTCGATTGTCATCAAAGCGCTCCTGCCTCAGGTTAAAGCAAATATAACTGTAACCAAGAGCTTCATAATCAAAAACATCGACGAAATCGAGAGCCTGAACCATGTCAATTTGCTCGGAAGAAATACCTACAAAGTCCAGACGTCCCTGGCGGAGATATACGGGCCGGGCTTCGTCATCGACAATTTGATAAACCATTCTATCCAGGTAGGGCCCTTCCTGATAATAATCTTCAAATGCATCCAGAACAACGTGCTGATCAGGGCGGAACTCATTAAATTTAAAAGGTCCTGCTCCTATGGGATTCTGATTGAACTCGTGAGCTTCCAGCTCAGCTACGGGCACATCACCAAGGATGTGGGAGGGAAGAATTCCGTAGGTGAATTCGCTCAGAAGGGGAGCATGAACCCTTTCGGTGGTAAACCGAATGGTGTAATCGTCAATTATTTCAATGCCCTCTACATAATCTACTTCTTCAGCATTATATGCTTCTGCTCCCTTGAGAACCGCAAAATCTCCATAGCGAACCCCGGAGTAGTGGGGATGCAGTATGGTTTTGAAGGTAAACTTAACATCCTCAGCAGTGAGTTCGACTCCATCATGGAATTTTACTCCCTCGCGCAGATAAAAAGTTAACTCCAGGCCATCCTCTGAGAACTCCCAGTCTTTTGCAATCTGGGGCACTATTTCCAGTTCACGGTTGGCAGTTACCAGGCTATCATAAACTGCAGTAATAACCTCGGCGTCATAGGTTTCGGTGTACAGAATGGGGTTAAACATTCCCCTGGGGCTGATAACCATTCCCCGGTGGAAAGTTCCTCCCGATACCGGCTCCTGTTCCTGGGCCAGGGCTGCAGTGGCAGGAATAACAAGAGCCATAATCAGAAAAACCAGCATAAACTTTTTCACTAAAAAATCCCCCTTTGAAATAATTTGGTCTCCCTCCTCAGATACTTTTCAATATAAAAGCCAATATCCCTTCTTTAAGTGGGACAAATATTTAGGAAAAATGCAGAAATACCTGTGGTACTATCAACAATACTCCTGCCTGAAGAAATTATTTTCCTGTTTAACCCCCTGCGGGACTTCAATCTTTTCTTTCCGTGGACCCATTCCCCAAATATCTTTCCTTTGGAAAAAAATAAACCTGATATCCGGCTTCCCTTTTTTTCCCTTTCTTTCCTCTTTCTATCAAGAAAAACAGAACCTTGACACCCTTGTTTTTCCTGGCTTTCTATAAAAATTTTTGAATTTCCACTGTGTACCCGTCAGGATCCCTGGTGAAAAAGTGATAGATGTTGAATTTGGGGTTCAGGCGGGGTTCATCTTCTATCTCCCAGCCGCAGTCCTTTAATATACTGTACCAATAATCAACATCTTCAGCCAGGATGGTAATAATCGGGGCCTTACCCTGCTGAGTTTTTTCCAGGTGAGTGCAGAAACCCAGATATCCGCCTCCAGGAACTTCATAAATCCGGCATACACCCTGATCCTTAAATAGCTTGAGTCCCAGGGTATCCCGATAAAAGACCGCATTATCATCCAGATCAGAACTACCCAAAAAAACGATGGTTCCATTCCAGGACATTTTTAACGCCTCCCTTTGTTTTTATTATTCTCACAGCAGGAATACGGGTATTCCTGCCTAACCTCATATTAAGGAGGAACTCGTATGCAGCAGCTCAAAAAGCATCTTGGTAATTTTTGCACTGGAATTCTGGACCGCCTGTTATCAATACTGGGGGCGGTTGGGATGGCCCAGTTTCCCCAGTTTTTTAGCCAGTATACCCAGAGATTGGGCGGCCATCTGCAGGAAGCCCAGGGAGTTATCAGGAAGTACCAGCTGGCTGCAGATCACCTGGGCATCAGCCTGGAACAATATATTGACCGCCATATCGCTGCCGACAATCCAGTTTTTCAATCTTCGGGAGAAGTTATGGTAGAAATGCTGAGCCGGGTGGAAACCCTGGAAGCTGCCTTTAACAGCCTGCAGCAGGCAAACCCTTTTACCCGCTGGGCCGTTTTTCTGCAGGTAGTAGACTGGGAAATCGCCCATCAGACCCTGCGCCATTATACCCCGGGTTTACCTACCAGTGGAGAGGGCATTATCTACGGTATAGCCGGCCTGCTGCTGGGATGGGGTCTTTATGGAGCAATCAGGAACTCCTCCTGTAAGCTGGAAAAAAAGATCAAAAATAAGGGTGGAAAACCCTGGAGCTGATTTAACTGAGAACCAAAAAACTCCTTTAGGTTTAAGGACAAAAAAAGGGGGAATATCCCCCCATTTTAACAGACTGGTGGAGATAGGCGGATTCGAACCGCCGGCCTCCTGCGTGCGAAGCAGGCGCTCTCCCACTGAGCTATACCCCCGGCTTTATACTTATTTCAGTTTATCATCACCTGTATTCCCGGTCAACCTCGAGGATGCAAATTTACAACCCGGATTTTTTAGGAGGTTTCATTGATGTCCACTACCATTATTGCTCACCGCGGTTTTTCTTCCCTGTACCCGGAAAATACAATGCTGGCCTTCCGCCAGGCCCTGGAGGTGGGAGCCACTGGTCTGGAATGCGATATTCAACTTTCCCGGGATGGACAACCTGTAATTTTTCATGATGAAAACCTGTACCGAATTATCGGCCAGCGGGGCCTGATCAAGGATTTCTCCTGGAGCGAACTGGCAGAAATGGATGCCGGCCGCCACCGGGGAGAAGAATTTCGAGGGGAGCTTATCCCCAGCCTGTCTGACCTTCTGAACCTGGCCCAGGACCGGGAAATCCTGCTCAATCTGGAATTAAAAAACGGGGTAATCCCCTATCCCAACCTGGAAAAAATTGTAGCCAGAATGGTTGAAGAATTTGGGCTTACTCAACAGGTTATAATCTCTTCTTTTAATCACCCCAGTCTTTTAACGGTCAAAGAGCTGAACCCAGGAATTAAAACAGCCTTGCTGTATTTTGCTCGCCTGTACCGACCCTGGAATTACGCTACTCAACTCCAGGTGGACGGTCTACACCCCTTCTGGATGGGGGTAGATCAGCCCCTGATTAAAGGAGCTCACCGCCAGGGACTTTTTGTAAACACTTTTACGGTTAATAGTCCGGAAGACATGAGAAGATTTTTAAAATTTGGAGTCGATGGGATTGTTACCGATTTTCCCGATCGACTGGCTGCAATAACGGGAGCAAAAGATTAAGAAAATCCTCTCCTGATTTCCAACCAAAAACTTCCCAGCGGACAACCCCTCGTTTTTCCCCGGTTATTCCCTGTCCCCTCCCCCGGGCTTTTATATTCCCTGCAGGGACAATAAGGGGCAGGTTTTTAACCTAAATCAGCAGTTATTCCCCCACCTAAAAATGGAGATAGTTCAAAGGTATCCTTTTTCCATCAGGCGCACGGTCTCATTGGCCGAGGCTTTAATATCTTTTTCTGCTCGCCTGGCCAGCGCCAGGCCCGCTTTCCCTGCTTCCCGGCAGATCATTTCTTCATCTACACTTTTCATTTCCCGCTTTTCCATTATGATTTCTCCATTGACGATGACTGTTTCCACTTCATTACCCCGGGCCGAGTAGACCAGGTTGGGAGCAATATTGCGGATCGGGTCAGAAAGAGCAGGAATCAGGGTAGGTTGATTGAGATCCACAATTAAAAGATCTGCTTTCTTCCCTTTCTCCAGGGAACCGACTCGATCCTCAAGCCCCAGAACCTGTGCCCCTTCAATGGTGGCCATGCGCAGGGCTTTCCAGGCCGGCATTACAGTAGGATCCCCTCTTTTTACCTTGTTTAGGACTGCAGCCATTTTCATTTCATTGAACATATTATTACAATTATTGCCCGGAGCCTGATCACTACCCAGGGCGGCCTGGCCCCCCTCCTCCAAAAATTCCAGAACCGGTGGCACCAGGCCATCAATAAGGCCGATACTTCCGGGGCAGTGAATCATTTGAGCTCCTTTCGCAGCCAGCAGGGCCACTTCCTCTGCATTAGCTTCAGTAAGGTGAACTGCAATCAGATCCTGGTCAATGTAATCTATTTTCTCCAGGAAAGGAATTGACCTTTCTCCATACCGTTTTTCCATTTGATCAATTTCCCGATCCCCCTGGGCAACGTGCATGTGAATTTTATAGCCGAACCGCCGGCTCAAATCTTTGATTTCTCCCAGGAGTTTTTCACCCAGCATATCCGGCCCCTGGGGGCCCAGGAGAAAGGACAAACGTCCTGCCCCTTCTTTTTCCCACTTTTCAATTAACTCCAGGGCCTGTTCCAGTCTTTCCCGCCCCAGGTTTTCCTCCAGGGGATAAAGTTCTCCAATCTGCAAGCGGTCCATAACCGGGGATAATTCATTGATCGTAGAAGCCAGGCAGGCCCGGGCTCCGACCTTCAGGTAGTTTTTTATTATATCATCCAGGGGATAATCATAATCTCCAAAGGTGGTTGTCCCGCTTTTTATCCCTTCAATTATGTTAACCATCGATCCCAGGGCAATATCCCCGCCCTGCAGGTGGCGTTTAAAGGGAGCAATTCCCTGCTGCATCCAGTTGCGGGTATCCTGGGCCACCCCCCGCAAAAGGGTAATCCCGGTATGAATATGAGCATCAATTAAGCCCGGCATGATCAGTTTATCTGCACCTCCCAGGCGGGGCAGATCAGGATATTCCGCCTGCAGGTGACTGCTATCACCAGTAGCAATAATTTCCTGCCCGGAAACCACCAGGGCGCCATTTTCAATTATTCCCAATCCCGGTCCGGCCATGGTCAAAACAAATGAGCCTTCAACCAGATATCTGTCCATTTTTTTCCTCCTTTATACCTTCTTTATTCTTGCAATTAGTCACCGGGCTTCTTTTCTCCTGCTCCAAAAAGAATTTGCAAATAATTATATTTCATGTTATTATTAGCCATCATTATCAATAAAGGAGGAATTTGTATGCCTTCCCAAAAATTACTGGACCGGTTAAATGAACAGATCAAACATGAGTTTTTTTCCGCCCATTATTACCTGGCAATGGCCTCTTATTGCACCACAAAGGGCCTTGATGGATTTGCCAATTTCTTCATCGCCCAGGCTGAAGAAGAGCGCTTTCATGCCATGAAATTTTTTCACTTCCTCACCGACCTGGGTCAGAGCCCGGTTATAACTGGTTTTGATGATCCAAAAACTGACTTTTCTTCCATAGAGGAGGTTTTTCAATTAAGCCTGGAACATGAACAACTGGTAACCGGCCTGATCCACAGTCTGCTGGAAATTGCCCAGGAGGAAAAACACTTCCCTACGGTAAACTTTCTCCAGTGGTTTGTCGCAGAACAGGTAGAAGAAGAAGCAACTATGAGCCAGCTTCTGGACCAGGTTCAACTCGCCGGCGAAGACACCCCTGGAATTCTTTTCCTGGACAGGGAACTGGCCCAGAGAAAATTTTCCGAGGAATAGCCAAAGGGGTTAAGGGTAATCGATTTTCTCCAATTCATTTTTTCTAATGTTAAAACATAATGTGGGGTTGATGACACTGTCAGGGATTAAGGACAAGCCTTTGCTATGGCTTTCCCGGACAGTTCTCTGCCCCCATTTTTTTTGTCCCTGACCTTAATACTTGGGAATTCGCCCAAAGACACATCAGCAGCTTTTCCATATTTTATTTTCAGGCCAATCCTGATTGCTCAGCCCCATTGTTTTGCTTTTTCCAGCCCTTACTCCCAAACATCCAGAGCCATTGCTCAGGTTCAACCCCCCCCTTCGCACTTCAAAAAAATTGTTCTTCTCCCACAATATTTTTTCCTTCCCCAGAAAGCATAGTCCAGAGAAAGCAAAAGAAAAACAAATTAAAGCTTTTTTCCTTCTCTAATGTGATTAAAGCTACATAGCTCTTGGTAACTAATATTTTCCTGCTTAGAAGAAGTTGACACAAACTGGAAGCAAGGTTATTATTTAATCATATAAAACCTATAGGTTTAATAGGTTATTTTAGGAGGGATTATATTGTCCAAGAATTATGCTGGGAAAAAATATTTGCTGGCCGCGGTAATGATATCAGTCCTGGTGCTTTTTACAGGATGCGGTCTTTTCGACATAACCAGCCCCCAAAATTATCAAGTCGATGTGGATGTTTTTAATCACTTTACTGAGCCGGTTCCCGAAGCCCAGGTGAACCTGGGAACCTTTACCGAGATTGCTGATCAAGAAGGGCGAGCAACTTTTCAGCTTGAGGCGGGCACATATGACATGGAAGTGCTATTAGACGAAAAAGTTAAATTTCAAGGAGAAGCGGTTGTTACCAATGATCAAGTTTTTGAAGTTTTTTTGAACCTTGTCGAGGATTGGCGGGAATTAAATCCTGATAATGAAGAAAATGGCGGTTTTGAAAGGCTAGCAGAACATCACAATTTAATTTTGGAAGATTTTAACGAAAAAGCTCCTGAGATCAATAATGATTTTGATATAGTAAACTTCACAGTAGAATCTGCAGAAAATATGGGATTTATTAATGAAGAGAATAAGGATGAAGCTGCTGTTAATGGAGCTGTTGCTGCTTTATTTGCCCAGGGCTTCCCACAACCTGGTCAATGGTGGAATTGGGAAGACCTATTGGACTATTTAAATGATATACTGGATAAAATAATCAGTAGTGTTAATCAAGGCATAACTGACGGCCATTTGAAGGTCGAAAATCAAGAAGCAGCGCTCCACATACTCAACGAACTAACTCTAGATGAATTTGAACGCTTTACAACTGATAGTCAGGTTATATTAGATGAAATCTTTTCTGCAATTGGAAATGCCGAAGAAGGGTTAATTCTTGAAACAATTGGAAAGCTTAAGAACATTGAGCAGAAGATTGATGATCCAGGACTTCCCGATGGAGAAAAATCATCCTTATTTGTAGCAAATGCCCTGGCCCGATATTCCAGCGCTTATTGGGTTGCAGATCAAAACGACGATGAGAGCATCTGGCCCAAAGCTGCTAACGGCGGTAAAGGAAGATGGCGCCGCATCATTGGCAAAGACATTGTGGGAGGTTTAACCGGTTATATTGCTGGAGGAAACCTGGGTGGAGCATTAGTTGGGGCTGCAGCCAGTTCCATCGAAGAGGCCTTAAATGACGACGATTAGAACAGCCAAAAAAACACTTGAAGGCTAATCTTCTCTTTTTTATCTCCAATTAAAACGGGGAGGCCAGGACAATGGCCTCTCCACTTTTTTGGATAACACTAATTTTCGGGGCCCCTGAATTAATAGTTTAATTGGATTATAAGAAGGCATTAGTTTCTTACGATAATAACTGCTTTCTTTTTTCTCATTCTCCAGGCTGCAGTTTCCTTTTTCCCTTTAATCTAATTGGGACAAAGAAACCCTGCCAATGTAACTGCGGAGAAAGAAGTGGAAACATTTTTTCCGATAATTTTTGGGAAGGACCCTTTTCTTTTTTTGCTGTTCTTTTTCATCTTAACCAAACCGGTCTAATTATTCTTGAATTTTTCTTTGACGAGGAAATGAATACCCCTGTTATTTCCCAACTAAATGGGAAAAATTACTGACAGCATAATGCCTATAATGATGGAGTGTGCGGAACCAGGCGTTTTCAGCAGGGCACACTATCCTAACAAGAATACCCCAGCTGGCCTTCTTCCCCAATCT
>SL_5KL_010_SEDDRAFT_10001202_pt1 | contig 15880 bp, 13 predicted proteins | sample SodLakKL_010_SED_FD_9118 | JGI IMG/M metagenome (IMG submission 9118)
CCGTACCGTCGCGGTTCGGACAGCTAAACCCGGCATTAACGCTGATCTTCTGAATTCTTGAGCCATAACGCTCCCGCATTGCATCGGTATATGAATGAAAACGGCGACTGTTTCCCCAGCTATACATTTTGTTTCCTTATTAATCAGCATTGAATGCCATCAGAGGCATTATGCAAAGAAACAAAAATAATACATGGTGGGATTGCTTTTCCCGGGTTCAGCAACCGGGGCCATCCTGGGCTTCTGATTCACTTTGCCATGATGCTGTCCGTAAAGAAAATTCACAAGCAACAGCCGGTCTTCAGATTCTTCTTATTCAGCCCGGGCACTGACCGGCTGAAACAGCCAAACGGCCTGAACAGTGCACATTACAGGAGCAGTTTTGTGCTTGGAGATATTATCCTTATCTTTGCCCGACAAAATCCACGGTTACAATCACATGCACTTATTAGACATTTCGGTGTTCGCCTTGTATATGATGGGGGTGATAGGTATTGGCATTTACTTCCTCATTCGTAACAAGGGTGTTGACGATTTTTATGTAGGAGGGCGAAAGATTGGGAGCGTGCACGTGGGCCTGTCGGTGGTTGCCACTGACGTGGGCGGCGGTTTTTCCATCGGATTGGGCGGGCTGGGTTTTGTGATGGGCCTTGCCGGGTCCTGGATGTTGTTTACAGGGCTGGTAGGCGCATGGCTAAGCGCAGTGCTACTCATCCCAAGGGTCAAAAAACTGGAGGCCACCAAAAAGTTCTACACCTTTCCACAGTTTTTGGGAAGTTTTTACACACCTCGCGTTGCCATGCTCGCCGGAATCATTTCGGCGATCGGATACCTGGGTTTCACCAGCTCACAGGTCCTTGCCGGTGCAATACTTGCCGAGGCGACCTTCACCCCGATGCTCGACAGGCAGACAGCCCTGATCATCATGGGCATCATTGTGATTGTTTATACAGCCATGGGAGGTATCAAGGCGGTGATCTACACCGACACCATCCAGTGGATCATCCTTATGTCGGGACTGATCTTTATCGGGATCCCGGTTGCGTATTTCAGCGTGGGAGGTATGACGGGCATCCGCGAAGTGCTGCCGCCCGAGTATTTCAGCCTGGCCAACATCAGCTGGCAACAGATCCTGAACTGGGCTGTCACCATTATCCCCATATGGTTTGTAGGGATGACGCTTTACCAGAGAATATACGCCTCACGAGACCGGAAACAGGCGCAACGTGCATGGTATATAGCAGGGCTGTTTGAATGGCCTGTGATGGCATTTATGGGAGTCTTGCTGGGTTTGTTCGCAAGGGTTGCCATCGCGCAGGGAATGTTTGAATATTTAGGGTTCACCAGTGCTGCAGATATCGACAGCGAACAGGGCCTTCCCCTGCTGCTGCGCACCGTATTGCCGGTCGGACTGATGGGACTCATGATGGCGGCCTATTTCTCTGCCATTATGTCAACAGCCGACAGCTGCCTGATGGCTTCGAGCGGGAATTTCCTTACCGATATCCTTACCAGATGGTTCAAAGTGCCGGAAGGGAGAAAGGCCTTCCTGCTCGTCTCACAGGGACTTACCCTTGTACTGGGGGTCATAGCACTGCTCCTGGCTTCGGTAATGCCCAGTGTCCTCGACCTGATGCTGCACTCCTATGCCTTTATGGTCTCCGGACTATTCATACCTGTAATAGCAGCCCTGTTTCTGAAAAAGGCACACTCAACAGCTGCATTCTGGTCCATGATCCTGGGAGGAGGAACCACATTTACCCTTATTGCAGGGGAATGGAGCCTGCCCCTGGGGCTTGATCCGAACATATTTGGCATCACTATTGCATTAGTGTCATTTACATTGATTAACTTTAGCATTAACTTACAAAACAAAAAATAATATGGAATACACATTTTACACTCCATCTGATTCTGTTTCGGAAGAAACCAAAAAAGAGATCGCAGACTTTCTCTATGAACACCTTGATCAGTTTGGTGACGAGCACAAGTCTATTATGAACTGCATAAACTTTGCCCTCGACGACAAGGAGAAGTTTGGAGGCTTCATCCTGGTAGCCCGGGAGGACGGCAGGGTTGCCGGAGCCGTGATCATCAACAAAACCGGCATGGAAGGATATATTCCGGAAAACATCCTCGTCTATATTGCAGTGCATAAGGATTACCGCGGAAAAGGACTGGGCAAGGAGCTTATGCTAAAAACATTCGAAAAGGCAGAAGGCGATATTAAGTTGCATGTTGAACCGGAAAATCCGGCCCGCTTTCTCTACGAGAAACTGGGATTCACAAGCAAGTACCTCGAAATGCGGTGGACCCGCTAAATCACATCAACCATGGCAGAAATAGCAATCAGCCGGAAGAAGCTGGAGCACAATTACAAGTTTCTCGAAAGGCTGTTCGACAAACATAATATCCAATGGGGTATTGTGACCAAACTTCTTTGCGGCAACCCGATGTATCTCAAAGAAATTATTGGTCTGGGGGCCAGGGAGTTAATGGACTCAAGAATATCCAACCTGCGTACCATCAAACGCATCGACCCGGATGTAAAAACCATCTATATTAAACCCCCGCCGCGGCGCAGCATCAAAAGCGTGGTAAAATACGCCGATGTAAGCATGAATTCTGACCTCGAGACCATGAAGCTCATTTCAAAAGAGGCCCAGAAGCAGGATAAGGTCCACCAGGTCATTATCATGGTCGAGATGGGTGAGCTGCGCGAGGGCGTAATGGGTGATGAACTTGTCGATTTCTATGCGAAGGTTTTCGATCTTCCCAATATCGAGATCCTGGGATTCGGTACAAACCTCAACTGTTTGTACGGCGTAATGCCCTCCCGCGACAAGCTCATCCAGCTGAGCCTTTACAAGCAAATTGTAGAGGTAAAGTTTAACCGGAAGATCCAGCTGCTTTCGGGCGGAACATCCGTGACTATCCCGATGCTGGCCAAGAAGCAGGTGCCGCCCGGCCTCAACCACTTCCGCGTAGGGGAAACCCTTTATTTCGGAGCAAACCTGTGGACAGGAAAAACCATTAAAGGCATGAGGGATGATGTCATCACGTTCAAGTCCGAGATCATCGAGCTGATCGAAAAGCCCATAGTGCCGGAAGGCACCCTGCAGGAAAATCCATCCGGAGAATCATTTGAAATCAATGCAGAAGACTACGGCAAGACATCCTGGCGGGCACTGCTGGATGTAGGCTTGCTTGACATCAGCCCCGACTTCCTGATTCCGATCGACACAGATATGGAAATGGCAGGAGCAAGCTCCGACATCCTGGTAATCGATCTGGGTAAAAATCCACGAAAGTACCAGGTGGGCGACTTTATAAAATTCAAACTGAAGTATATGGGAGCATTGCGGCTGTTTAACTCCGATTACATTATTAAGCGGCTTGAAGATTGACCCCCGGCAACTGCGCAAAGCAGGCAATGCGAAATGAAACAGGACGGCCGGGTTTACCTGAACCTGTCAGCAGCCCGCACCAGGTTTTCATCCTTGCGTATGGCACGATTGGCCAACAGGATAAATATCAGTGAGGCGATGGGGAAAAAGATGCCGGGCCCATAGGTAACGGTATAATCGGGTAGCTGTTTGCTGATGTGGTCGATCATAAAAAAGCTCACCAGGATCATGGCAGCGTGAACAAGCATATTAAACTTGCCCAGTTTGATCTGCAACAACCTTCGCTTATAATAGAACGAGGTAAGCACGGTGATCAGCATTACGGTGAAAAACAACACCACAAGCAAGAAAGCCATCCATCGCCCGGTGATGCCTTCAAATGTATCGAAAAACACGGAATACTTTGAAAGCTGCAGTGACATATAAGGATCTTCAGGAACAAGGTTTGCAAGAGGCAACATCACAAAAAGGATGGCAAATACGAACACAAGGAAAAGATAAACTGTCTGAATGCGCTGGAACATATGGCTTTTGCTTTGGTTTTTTAAAAAATTAATAATTTCTGATCAATTCATGCAATAATACCCTGCAAAAATACGTAAAATGCAGGAACAATTTATGATAATCAGGCGAATACCGGTATAAAAATTTTTTTGTTTATTAAGAAAAATGTATATTTGCACCGATTCCTGCTGATTCAACTTTTTCTTTGAAACATACCAGCTTAAAAATTTTTATCGTCCAGTGACAGAGCGAATGCTACCGCGGAGTTGTTGATTCTATTATGATAACCAGAGGGCGAAACATAGCCCTGTTATTATCTCAGCTCAATACTGTTTTCAAAAAACAATCTTTCATATCAGACCTCTAATTATAAACATTTCATGTACGACATTGTAGAATTGAATAGCAAGCTTCTTGCCGATCTTAAAGATATTGCAAGAAGTTTGGATATTAAAAAAGTGGATTCTTACAAAAAACAGGATCTCATTTATAAAATTTTGGATGCTCAGGCTTTAAATCCGCCGGAGGTGAAAGAGCCCAGGCAGGAGAAAAAGCCAGACAGGAAGCCGGGGAGGCCCCGTAAACGCATTCCTGCCGGTTCCTCATCCGAACAAAGCGCAAAGGCTAAGTCTGAAGCTTCGGTTCAGGCACAGAAGCAGCATGAGCAGCGCCAGAAAGATCAGCAAAAAGATCAGCAGAAGGATCAGCAGAAGGATCAGCAGAAGGACCAGCAGAAGGACCAGCAGAAGGACCAGCAGAAGTCCGGGCCCAAAGAGGTAAAACCTGAGGAGCAGAAAGACGCTGCAGGTAAGCCGGGCAGTGCACCTGAAACACAGCAGGAAAAGACAGCCCAGACATCTCAGAGAAGAAAGAGGGGCCGTCCCAGTAAAAAGGAGCAGCAAGCTGCACAGGCTGCAAAAGAACAAAGCCAGAAACAAAAGGATGCTGGAAAAGAGCAAGAGGCAGAAAAGGCGGCATCCAAAGGTTCCGGCGGAGAGAAAAAGGTAGGTCAAAAGACAGAACATGCCCCTGAAGAGCCGCGCGCTAAAGAGCGCCAGGAAGCAGTTGCAGAAACAGACAAGATGCCAGCTGCCGGCGAAGCCGATCAGATCGCAAAAGAAAAGGAAGTTGAGTCCTACCAGAAGCCCAAAGGTTATGACAGGCGCACCGGTGAGCCCGTATATGAGTTTGACGGCATCATTTCGGCTGAAGGTGTACTGGAGATCATGCCCGACGGATATGGTTTTCTGCGCTCTTCGGATTACAACTACCTGAACTCTCCCGATGACATCTATGTTTCTCAGAGCCAGATCAAGCTTTTCGGGTTAAAAACCGGCGACACCGTAGAAGGTGGCATCAGGCCCCCGAAAGAAAACGAAAAATATTTTCCGCTGATCAAGGTGGAAAAAATCAACGGCAGGATACCTGCAGAGGTTCGCGACCGCGTGCCTTTCGATTTTCTGACCCCCCTGTTTCCCGAAGAAAAATTCACGATCTCAGGGCACGCCGGTGAAACATTGTCTACCAGGATCATCGACATGTTTGCTCCCCTGGGCAAGGGTCAGCGCGGACTGATTGTAGCGCAGCCCAAGACAGGTAAAACCATCCTCTTGCAGGAGATCGCAAACGCCATCGCTGCAAACCACCCGGAAGTCTATCTTATCGTGCTTCTTATTGATGAGCGGCCGGAAGAGGTTACCGAGATGGCCCGTAACGTCAAGGGCGAAGTGATCTCATCCACCTTTGACGAGCCGGCCGAGCGCCACGTAAAGGTGTCGAACATTGTTCAGGAAAAAGCGAAAAGGATGGTGGAGTGCGGACACGACGTTGTCATATTGCTGGACAGTATCACAAGGCTTGCAAGGGCGTTCAACACAGTATCGCCCGCATCCGGGAAAGTGCTCTCCGGTGGGGTTGACGCCAACGCATTGCACAAACCAAAGCGTTTCTTCGGTGCTGCCCGCAACATCGAAAACGGCGGGTCGCTTTCCATTATCGCCACAGCACTGATCGACACCGGCTCCAAAATGGACGAAGTGATCTTTGAAGAGTTCAAGGGCACCGGCAACATGGAGTTGCAGCTCGACCGCAGGCTGTCAAACAAGCGGATCTTCCCCTCCATCGATATTGTGGCTTCAGGCACCAGGCGCGAGGACCTGCTTCTCCCGAAAGATATCATGAACCGGATCTGGGTGCTGCGTAAATTTATCGCCGACATGACCCCGATGGAAGCCATGGAGTTCCTGATGGAACGTATACGGCATACGCAGAACAACGAAGAGTTTTTGATGTCGATGAACGGATAAATGCGGTATTACCTCAGCCGTCGCTTTTTGAGCCGCAGCGAGTTAAGTACCACAACCACATCGGAAGCCGCCATGGCAAAAGCAGCCACAATGGGCGTCAGCAAGCCTGCCATGGCCAGAGGAATGGCAGAAACGTTGTAGAAAAAGGCCCAGAAAAGGTTCTCTTTGATGGTACGCCTGGTTGTCCGGGTAGTGCCAAAGGCTTTCTCAAGCAACGAAAGATCCCCTTTCAGCAAGACCACATCAGCAGATTTCACGGCAACCTGGGTGGCATCGCTCATGCTTATGCCAACATAGGCCTTCGCCAGCGCCGGGGCATCGTTGATGCCGTCACCAACCATCGCCACATGGCCTTCCTGCGAAAGCTTTTCTATGACATCAAGTTTCTGATCGGGCAACTGCTCAGCATACACCTCTTCAATACCCAGGCTGCCAGCGATAGCATCACAACGGAACTGCCTGTCACCGCTTAGCAATACCGTCTTTAACCCTTTCCTGTGCAAGGTCTGAATGACCTCAGCAGCCCCTTCTTTGATCTCATCCTCCAGGTCGAGCCATGCGATCAGCTGATCATTCATCAGGAGGTATACCTGGTGTGTGTCGTCTGTTGTAAGGTGGGATGCCACATTGTATGATCCGGCAACGTAGCGGTTCCCTTCTTTATCTGTAGCAGATATACCCAGCCCTTTCTCTTCCTCCACCTTGTCAAAGCGAATGGTGCCGGCCTTCCTGAATGCATCAGTGATAGCTTTAGCGATAGGATGGTTTGAGTGCTTTTCCATGCTGTAGAGCAAGCTGCGTATGCTATCCTCCGATTTTCCGAAACATTCAAGGCGGGTAACACGAAAGTTGCCAGTCGTGAGTGTTCCGGTTTTGTCAAAAACCACGGTGCTCACAGCAGTAAGCTTATCCACAACCGTTCCGCCCTTGATCAGAACCCCGCTTTTTGCAGACCTGCCAAGCCCAACCACCACCGCTGTCGGGATCGCCAGGCCCAAAGCACATGGACATGCGATCACAAGCACGGCGATACCGCGCATCAGGGAGTCACGAAAAAGCAGATCGGTACCAAAAAACCAGTAAGCAAGCGTTGCCAGAGCCAGGAACACTACCGCCGGGACGAACACCATGCTGATCTTGTCAGCAAGGTTCTGCAACCTGGGTTTGTCTTTCTGGGCATTCCGCACCATCTCTATGATCTGCGAAAGCACCGTATCCTTTCCAGTTGCTGTGGCTTTGATCCGAAGCGTGCCGGATAGCAGGATGGTCCCTCCAACAACCTTGTCTCCCTTCTCTTTATCCACAGGCACGCTCTCGCCGGATATCAGGCTTTCATCCACGTTGCCTGATCCCCAGTAGATCTCACCGTCAACCGGGATCTTGTCCCCGGTGTTCACCAGCACCCTGTCGCCCTCCTCAAGCAGGGAGGCATCCACTTCTTCTATGGTCTCCTGTCCTTCATACATCTCAGTGGTCAGTTTCCGGGCCGTGTTCTTTTGCAATCGAACCAGGTCGTCGATAGCCGAGGTGGTTTTCTTCACCGACTTGTATTCAAGCATGTTCCCCAGCAAAACAATCGAGATGATGCTGGCTGAGGTTTCATAAAACAGGTAGTCATGCCCAAGGCCGTAAATGGTGCCAATGAGGCTGTATACAAATGCTGCCGTGCTGCCCAGGAATATCAGGACATCCATGTTGGTAACTCCGGAGAGGAGACTTTTCCATGCACTGCGTCCAAAATGAAAAAAACCGACGATAAAGACCGGGATGGTCATGATGAGCTGAAAAATGTCATCGTGCAATATGGCAAAAGGCAAAAACATATGCAGGATAAGCGGAATGGTGAAGATGGCAGTGAACCAGAACTTCTTTTCGATAGGTGCCAACCCTTTTTTTTGCTTATCCCCGTTGTCGATCTCCTGCTGCACCTCGTAACCCAGGGATTCTATCCGCTTAACGGCCATCGGGAGACGGCTTTCGTCTGCCACGTCAAAGCGCACCTCGCCACTGGTAAAGTCGGCGTCGACATTATGAAAACCTTCCTTTTCCAAAGCCCGCTTTATACCAAGCGCGCAGTTTGTACAACTCATGCCTTCTACCTTATAGGCTACAGGCTTAAAAAACTGATCAGACATATCTTAAATCAATGATTATTGGGTTCAGAAACTTCTTACAAGAGTACAACAGTTTTATGGCGATGATGTTTGCCGGTTGGTTTTGGCAAAGTATCGCCGGATAATGGGCGTTGGATAATAATCCTGATTTTTGTTTACAAAAAGTGTAAACCTATTTCAGGACGAGACAGAGACAACTTACTGCCTACTGCCTACTTCTTACTTCTTACTTCTTACTTCTTACTTCTTACTTTATTTAATTACTGCCCCAATAAAGCAAATGAAACAGCAACACATGGAAACAACAACATAAACAGCTAAAGATACAATCACCGGGTAACAGTAACCGTGATCCGGCGGCTGCCGGCATGGTCGCGGAATTCGGCCAGGTAAATGCCCTGCCAGGTGCCAAGTTTCGGGCGTCCGTTTTTGATGGGGATGGTTAAGTCAATACCGGTAAGTGCCGCCTTGATGTGGGCCGGCATATCATCGTCACCTTCCATGGTGTGTGTATAATGAGGCATGCGCTCAGGCGCGATCTTGTCAAAACTGCTGTTCAGGTCCACCCGCACAGAAGGATCCGCATTCTCATTGATCAATAAACCTGCTGAAGTATGATGCAGAAAAATGTGCATGAGGCCAACATCTGGCAAGGAGTCAAGCTCATCCAAAATGTAATTCGTGATTAAATGAAAACCGCGTCTGAAAGCCGGAAGTTTAATCTCGTATTGGTTCATCTGTTTATATTTTTTCAACTAATTGGTTATCTGATATTTGTGTTTTCAGGAGGACTGCTGTTGGCTATTGGCTCTTGGCTTTTAGCCTTTGGCTCTCTTGCCAATAGCCAATAGCTAATAGCCAAAAGCCGACTTAGTCCAAAAGCCCCGGTTTGCAATGTTTTTCTGGATATTATCAATTAACCGGGAAAGATCAACCTGATTAGTTGCTGGCAAAACTAAGTAATCTCAGCGAATTAATCCTTAAGCAACTGCAAACAATTTAGCATCCCGCAGCTATCGCATATAGAACCCTCAAAATCATAAAAAACGTTAAAAATTTGCATTACGAAGATTTTCGTAATAAGTTTGCTACGAAAACAATCGTAGTTTATCAGATGCAATAAAAAACTGAAATTACATCTGACTGAAATTGTGCCGTAACCTTAAACCTTGTGATATTTGACATTGCAAACTGCCCCGTTCCGGCCTTTTGACTTTTTGACATTTCGACATTTTGACAGTTGCAACACAACCCCTAAACTTTTGACAAGAACATAAGCATCTCAATAACAATTAGTTGAAAAATTATAAACCCATGAAAACACAACAACCCACAACAAATGAACTCAGGATCCTTCAGGTTTTGTGGGATACAGGGCCTGCTTCCGTGAAGGCCGTACATGAAAAGCTTGGGCAGGAGAAGGACACGGGTTACACAACCACCCTGAAAACCATGCAGATTATGACTGAGAAGGGATTGCTTTCGCGCGATACGAGCCAGCGCAAGCACATCTACCGTGCGGAGGTGAGCCGGGAACAAGCACAGCGGCAGACCCTGGGAAAAATGGTTAATAATTTGTTTCAGGGTTCAACCAGCAAGCTTGTGATCGGTGCATTGGACAATAAGCCTTTGTCGAAGGACGAGCTGGATGAGATCAAAGCCTACCTTGAACAATTTGAATAGCTTTTGCCATGAACCTCATCGAGAACTTATCCCACCCCATAGTACACGCACTTTCCTGGTCGCTGATACACAGCATCTGGCAGATATCCCTTATCGTATTGCTCTGGAGGGTCATTCTGTATTTTGTATCCGGAAGCAGTGCTTTGTTTCGCTACAGGTTGTCTTTGCTTGCATTTTTTGCTGTCCCGGCAAGCTTTTTCTATACGTTTGCCCGGCAGTGGCAGACATACAGCAATGCCCGTCAGATAATATCGATAGAAACTGACACCGGAGCTGTTTTGCCTGCTGCTTATCATCAGCGCTTGTTTTTACTGGAGCAAGGGAGGCCTGCTTTCCTGGAAGGACTGGATGCCTTGAGCCCGGTAATTTTCTGGGTCTATGTAACGGGTATACTGATCGTTGCCTCCTTTTCCTTTTTTTCATACCGAAAAATATACCGTTTAAAAAAACATTCAACTCTCTTGCCTGAGAACTGGAGCCGGATTGTTTCGCAACTCGTACGGCGCACACAACTGTCCTCTTCCCTGCCTGTAAGGATGTCAGAACACATTGACATACCCCTTGTGGTTGGGTTCCTGAAGCCTGTGGTGCTGCTGCCCGCGGCCATGCTTTTCTCCATGACAACTGAACAGGTCGAGAGCATTGTTATGCACGAGCTGTATCACATACGGCGACGAGACCATGTTATCAACATGATTCAGCACCTGTTTGAGATCCTTTTCTTTTATCATCCGGCCATTTGGTGGATTGGCAAAAAGGTGAGAGAGGCAAGGGAAGAGTCTGTCGACGAATGGGTTGTCGGCCAGATTGCCCGTCCGGCCGATTATGCACAAGCGCTATTGCACATAGAACAAAGTCGTGCTGCCTCCATGCCGCAACCCATGGTAGCAGCCACGCAATCAAAAAATCATTTATTCACACGCATTAAACACATGATGACCATGAAAACAAGATCGCTGAACACAGGCCAGAAAATGGCCACCACGCTTGCTATTATCCTGGCTTTTGCCACAGTGGCATGGGTAAGGCCCTCTGCTCCGGACCAACCGGACCTTGCCAGCCCTGATAGCCATGCTTACAATCCTATGGAGCCCATTAACCTGGAACATTTTGCTGAGCAAGAGCAGGCTCCCGACTCTCCTCCACCGCCTCCTGCCTATCTTGCTTATGCCGAACCGGATCTGTCGTCAATGCCTTTTAAAGTGCATCTCGATGATGGGACACAGGTCGAATTTGAAGGCCTCAGCGAAAAAGACAAGGAAAAGATCAGGAAAGCCATCGAAGAGGTAGGGATCGCATTGAAGCAAGTGCGCGAAGAAATTCTCAGGGAGATGGATTCTGAAGAATTTAAAGAGGAGATGCAGCAGGCCAGGGAAGAGATAAGGCAAGCCATGCAGGAGTTGAATGCAGTTGACTGGGATTCACTGATGTACGAGGTTGGCAAAGCTGTAAATACGGGCATGGAGGCATTTCATAAGGGAATGCAGTCATTTCATGAAGGCATGCAGATATTGCAAAAGGAATTGCAGGAAATGGGGCCGGCCCTGCAAGAAATGCTGAAAGAGCTGGAGGCAGAGATGCAGGAACTGGAAAAAGAGATGCAAGAGCCTGAATAGGAGATGAGGGAGCCGAAGCAGGAGCCGAAGCAGGAGCTGAAGGAAAAGGCGTCAGTTGCATAGCTGACTGGCGCCTTTTCTTTCTTTGCCCGACGGCTCAGGCCGGCTGAAACATATCGGTGCCGGCCATAGAGGCACTGATCTGCTCGTCCCGGACTTCAGCGTCTTTAATGTTTCCGGACAGGTATGCATCATAGGCCGACATGTCAAAATGGCCATGGCCGCAAAGGTTGAACAGAATGGTTTGGGAACGGCCTTCTTCCTTACAGCGCAGTGCTTCCCTGATTACCGTGGAGATGGCATGGGTTGCTTCAGGCGCCGGAATTATACCTTCGGCTTTAATGAAATCAAGCCCGGCTTTAAAACACTGGTCTTGTCTTTCAGCGACAGCCTCTATCAAACCATCTTTCAGCAGCTGGCTCACAAGCACACCAGCACCGTGATACCTTAAACCACCTGCATGGATCGGTGAGGGGATAAAGTCGTGGCCAAGGGTATACATTGGCAGCAAGGGAGTTTTACCAGCTGTATCACCAAAGTCATAACGAAACTCACCCCTGGTAAGTTTCGGGCAAGAGGTTGGCTCTACCGCTATGCAGCGAATGTTCATATTCTCTGCCAGGTTCATCCTTAGGAAAGGGAAAACAATTCCTGCAAAATTGCTGCCCCCTCCGAAAGGTGCCACGATCATGTCGGGCATGTCACCTGCTTTTTCCATTTGCACTATGGTTTCCTGCCCTATAATGGTTTGATGCAATAATACGTGATTCAGCACACTCCCCAGGGCATAATGCGTATCGGGTTCCAGGGATGCTCTCTCTATGGCTTCCGAGATGGCGATTCCGAGGCTACCTGTTGATTCGGGATTTTCCTTGAGGACTTTTCTCCCGAATTCCGTGCGATCAGATGGAGAGGGATACACCTGTGCGTCAAATGCGTTCATCATAACCTTTCGGTAAGGTTTATGATCGTAGCTGGCCCGAACCATGTATACCTCGCACTCCATTCCAAAGGCCTGGCAGGCATATGCCAGTGCGGTACCCCATTGGCCGGCACCTGTTTCGGTGGTGATCTTCTTTGTACCGGCAATCTTGTTGTAAAATGCCTGAGCCACAGCTGTATTGGGTTTATGTGAGCCGGCAGGACTTACGCCCTCATATTTGTAATAGATCTTTGCAGGGGTATCCAGCATCTTTTCCAGTCCTTTGGCCCGGAACAAAGGGGCAGGCCTCCATTTGGCATATATACGTCTGACTTCCCCGGGAATCTCTATATAACGCTCAGAAGATACTTCCTGCAGGATCAGATCCTTTGGGAACAATGGTTCCAAAAGTTCTGGTGTAATGGGTTCCCTGGTTGCCGGGTGAAGCGGGGGCATAGGTTTGTTCGGCATGTCAGCCATGATATTATAAAAATACCGGGGAATCTCCTGTTCTGTGAGTAATATTTTGTTTTCCATGGATAATAAAGATTTTGTGAAATGTGAATGAAAAGCTCCATTGACTCTCTGGCATACAGAAAAAGCACAAGGGATGCAACAATTAAAATAAATCAAGTGTCTTGGATGATCACGGAGCGGCACGCTCCCCAGGGGATTATATGTTATAGTGTGGCAGCCGGATAGGCTGGCCACCAGGCCCAGATATAAAGAATATGTATCCGGCTGATTATCATATAATCATTAATGAATTAGTTGCTATATGCAAATGTATGATTATTTTCTTTGTCTTGACAAAAAACTGAGATTTTTTTTAAAAAAAAGCCCCGGCATTATTGCCAGGGCTTTGATTTATAGTAACATACTGGTTTTTTCCGGCACTTAAGTCAGTGCCTGCGGCCCAATTGATATCAGTCGCCCAATGTAGCCACCATCACAGCCTTGATGGTGTGCAGGCGGTTCTCGGCCTGGTCAAAAACCACGCTGTGTTCTGATTCAAACACATCTTCAACCACCTCCATGCCGTCCAGGCCAAACTTCTGGTAAATTTCCTCGCCAATGGTGGTTTCCCGGTTGTGGAAGGCGGGCAGGCAGTGCAGGAATTTCACCTTGGGATTACCTGTTTTTTTGATTACATCCATGTTTACCTGGTAGGGCTTAAGCAATTCGATGCGCTCCTTCCATACCTCGTCGGGTTCACCCATGGATACCCAAACATCGGTATAAAGGAAGTCGACACCTTTAACGGCTTCTTCCACATCTTCGGTGATGGTGATCTTTGCCCCGGTTTCTTTTGCGATCTCACGGGCCTGGGCTACCAGGTCTTCGCTTGGTTGAACGCTTTTGGGTGCTGCGGCACGGAAATCCATACCCATTTTTGCAGCACCAATGAGCAATGAGTTACCCATGTTGTTGCGGGCATCGCCCAGGTAGCAGAAAGATATCTGATGCAAGGGCTTGTCGCTATGCTCGATCATGGTCTGGAAGTCTGCCAGGATCTGTGTGGGATGAAATTCGTTGGTGAGGCCGTTCCATACCGGCACGCCGGAATACTCGGCCAGTTCTTCTACTGTTGTCTGGGCAAAGCCACGGTATTCGATGCCGTCGTACATGCGTCCAAGAACCCTGGCGGTATCCTTCATCGACTCTTTTTTGCCGATCTGGCTGCCAGTGGGGCCGAGGTAAGTAACCAGGGCACCCTGGTCGAAAGCTGCTACCTCGAAGGCGCAGCGCGTACGTGTGGATGCCTTCTCAAAGATCAGGGCGATGTTCTTGCCCTTCAATCGCTGCTGCTCATACCCGGCATACTTTGCCTTCTTGAGGTCTACAGACATCTCAAGCAAAAACTTGATCTCCTGTGGGGTGAAGTCCAGCAACTTCAAAAAACTTCTGTTTCTTAAATTAAAAGCCATGATTTGTCCTCCTTATGTTTTGTATTTAGGTTAAATGAGTTTTTCTCCATATGCGGGTCAGGGCAGGATAACCGTTCCGGCTCCTTCTTTACCCAATTCTTTTGCTTCCGTTATGATGGCGTCTGATCCTCCATTCTCTACAAACTCGATACAGGCACGTACTTTAGGCGCCATGCTGCCTTCGGTAAACTGCCCGGCGTCGAGATGCCCGGTGATCTCTTTCACCGTGATGTGTTCCAGTTTTTCCTGGTTGGGTTTGTTGAAGTTCACAAACACATTAGGCACGTCGGTAAGAATGCAAAACTCATCAGCTTTAATACGGTTTGCCAGCAGCGACGATGCCAGATCCTTATCGATTACAGCATCAATACCGATGATCTTGCCTTTCTCATCTATATAGGCAGGAATTCCGCCGCCTCCAACAGTGATCACGATATTGCCCTCGCGTGCAAGCTTTTCCACTGCCGGCCAGTTTGGTATGTCGACAGGCCTGGGAGATGCCACCACACGTCGCCAGCCGCGATCACGCGGATCTTTGTGAAACACCCAATCGTTTTCCTTAGCCAGCTTGTCGGCCTCTTCTTTTGAATAAAAGGGGCCGACAGGCTTTGTGGGATTTTGAAATGCAGGGTCTTCCTTGTCGACAACAACCTGGGTTACCAGCGTAACAATGTTGCGTTCGATGCCCTGTTCGGCAAGTACGTTTCGCAATTGCTGCTCAATCATAAAACCAATGGAACCCTGGGTTTCAGCAACACAAAAATCAATCGGTTGCTTGGGCAAGTCATAGATCTTGTTGCCGGCCTCGTGCTGCAAAAGCACATTCCCAACCTGTGGCCCGTTACCATGACCGATCACAAGATCGTACCCCCCTTTGATAAGGGGCACCAGGTGCTGACAGGTTTCGTACACATTTTGTTCCTGTTCATCAATCGTCCCTTTCTGACCACTTTGCAGAAGGGCATTACCTCCAAAAGCAATAACAGACAGTTTTTTCATAATAATAAGGTATTTAGAGTGAATGAAATGCTAAAAAAAAAGCCCTTGAAAATAACCTGTTGAGGATATTATAAGATATTTTCAAGACGAGCTGCACCGGTATGCAGCAAGCTTCCCAACTAATTTGGGATCGCAGACAAAGCCTGAAAAAATATCTTATAAACCGCCATAAAACAAGCCTTCAAGGGGTTTAAACCGATGATGTATGTATTGGAATGGAGGCAAAGATAATGTATTTGGCGAATATGCCTGGAAAAATCGATCACAAAAAGATGGCGACACGGGTCAAACAGCACTTAATAAGGTTTCGGTAAAAAAGAGAGATGAGCAAAACCCGTATTATTGAAAGCTCAGTCCGGGATCTTTTCCAAAACATAATGATCGCCCAGGTCGCCACTGAA
>SL_5KL_010_SEDDRAFT_10001203_pt1 | contig 15875 bp, 9 predicted proteins | sample SodLakKL_010_SED_FD_9118 | JGI IMG/M metagenome (IMG submission 9118)
CCCGCCGAGGTGCGTCGCCGTTTTCGCCTGGGGCCGGCCGATCGTCTCGAATGGATCGTCGAACCACAGGGCATCCGTGTCGTGCCGGTGCGGGCAGACCCCGTGGAGGCATTTCGAGGTCAGGGCAAGGGTCGCGCGACCCAGCGATTGCTCGACGACCGGCGTCTGGATGCGCGTAAGGAATGAAGCGCTGGCTTCTTGATACCTCCGCGCTCCTGACTTTGCGCGACGACGAGGCGGGCGCGGAGCGGGTCGCCGAGTTGCTACTCCTGGCGCAGCAAGGCAAGGCCGAATGCCTGGCCTGTTTCATGACCGGGATGGAACTGCTCTACCGCGTCTGGCGGGATGAGGGGGAAGCCGCAGGGCGTCTGGCGTACGAACAGTGTCTGGCTTTGCCAATCCAATGGGTCCATGAATCGCCCGAGTTACTGCTGCGGGCGGCGGAACTGAAGGCATCGTATCCGCTCTCGTTGGCCGACGCCTGGATTGCGGCCAGTGCTCTGGAGGCCAATGCGATTCTGCTGCACAAGGATCCGGAATTTGACGCGGTTCCGGTGGCGCAGGAGCCACTTCCCTTCAAGCGGCCCTGGTGAGAGTGATCGCGTGATCCTCAGGCGATAGACCGGGGTTCTCGCGTTCCCACGACTGCACTTCTCCAGTCGCCATCCGTCGTCCGTAGCGCGGGCAGTTCCGAGTGCCGGCTGTCGGGTTGCGACCCTTATGGAAAGCTTTCCATAAGCACCCGCAAGGCCACCATTCGGCCTTCCGGTGATCACGCAAGCGCCGCGAAAGCTGCTTGCGTGCAGGCGGCGAGCCCTCTTGCCGATCGGGCGCCGGAAAGCGATCGGCCAGAGGCTGGCCTCTCCTGCGGCTGCGCTCCCTCCAGATCACGCGGGCCGCCACGAGAGGAGCGATACTCAGGTTCGGGCCTGTCTCCGCGATTGTGCATCCCTGCACAGCGGGCGTGCCACTTTACTCCCCTCACGGGTCCGACCTGCGCACTGCCAGGTAGCGCTTGTCCCGGATTTCCTTGGCGTCGTGCCGCCCGTTCCAGAGGTGCCGTCTCGAGTGCCTCTTGGCTGGTCTCCCGGCTGAGCAGGTCTTGCGCCTGCAAGCGGTGCCTTCTTGTCGATCCGGCGCCGAAGTGATATCAATACCCCATGGGCGACCTCGGACCGTTGTGATCAAAGTGCCTGGTGATCGAGACACTCGGGATGAGCGGCGTTCGCCCTCGGCGAACCCCAGGGGTGAGGCACGAACGCCGCACACAGACGTGTCCGATAGCCGGCGACCCAAAAACCTCAAGCCGCTGATTCCGATTCTGATCTTCGGGGGCTTTGCCACCTTTATAGCGAGCCAGGAGGTTCCTGCTTTCGCCGACTGGCTGGAGCGGATGTTCCAGCCGGCACAGTGGCAAACCAAGGCCAGTTGCCGCGATGCCGTGCTGGAAGACATACCAGCCGGCAGCTACGCGCGCCTGCAGGAAGGTGGATCGCTGAACCAGACGCCAGATGGTCCCAGCGTGATTGGGATTCGCTTCGCCATGCTGGGGCAGGATGGCGAAGAGCAGATCGCTACCTACGACTGCTACCTGGACGCCGATGGAGAACTCCACAGGCTGACACGCCGAACGCGGTAGACGTCGCCCCGTTCCGTCCTGCAATTCCCTCATTGTCGCGTGTGGTGGCCAGGCACGGGCCCACCATCCTGGCTACGGGCAACCGCCCAAAGTAATTGTCTTTGCATATCGGGGGGTTCGATGCGATCCCGCGGGCGGCACTCACTCCTCCGGCGCGCCGGGTAACTGTCCTGTACGGACTGCGACAAGCAGCTGCTCGTGGTCCTGCTCGGTCACGTCGGCGTAGGCCTGCGCGAAGTGGGTCATGGCCTCGATGAAACCATCGCTCTTGCCGAGATAGCCGGCCAGCTCCGCGGGCCGGCCGCCGCGGGCGTGGGCATCGGCCAGCAGGTGCCCACAAAGCTTCGCGTAAGCGACCAGGCCCATGGCGTCGAGATCCTCGAGATCGATGCTGCCCTTCATGTCGCGGAACTGGCGCACGTAGAAATCCCGCTCCACGCCATCGGGTCCGACCGCTCTCAGGGACCCGAGGAAGATGTCGCTGACGGTCTGCATGGTGCGCTGCCCCTGCACCACGCGGCGGCCGTGAGGCCGGGGCGGGGGCGTCGCCACATAGGGCTCCAGCACCGACGGGCCGGCCTCCTTCACTTGCAGGACCAGGGGGTCGTCGTCGTCCCGTCCGTGCAGCAGGATTACATAGCAGCGGGTGCCGACGCTGCCGACGCCGACCACGCGGCGGGCGGCGTCTACCACTTCGAAGCGCTCCAGGAGTCCGCGGAGATGTACCGGAATCCTGGCGACATACCCTTCGAAGAAACGGGTGGCGAATGCATGCCGATCCCTGGGGAGTGCCTCACGGGAAAGCACGGGCGGGTCCTCGCGCATGCGCAGTCGCCCGTCGACGGTTTCGGTCAGCCGTTGCGCGGCGTGCTTGCTGTTGCGCCGGCGTGCCTTCGCGAAGACCTTTCCCGTGGTGGCGACCAGGTCGGCTTCGGCTTCCCCCTCATTCTCCTGCTCGCCGAGCACGGACAGCACCTCGCGTTCGCCAACGCTCGCGTACCACATGTCCAGGACGTCGGCATCGCGGTGCTCCCGGAGGATGCGCCGATAGCGCGCAAGGCAGGCGTACACGGCATCGTCGGCTACCCCGGTGCCAAAACCGCGTTCACGGGCCGCCACCACCAGCGACGTGGCCATGCGTTTCAGGTCCCACTCGAAAGGCCCGCGTATCGTTTCGTCGAAGTCGTTGATATCGAATACCAGCCGGCGCTCCGGGGTCGCGAAGGTTTCGATGTTGAGCAGGTGCGCGTCCCCACACAGCTGTGCAGTGAGCGAAGTCGTCGGAGTGGCCGCGAGGTCGGCCGCCATCACGGCCGCAGAGCCTCTGAGAAAGGCGAAGGGGGAGGCCGACATGCGAGCGTAGCGCAGTGCGAGCAGTTCCGGCACCCGGGTCATTCCCTGCGCGGTCAGTATCGCCAGCGCATCGGCGCGACGCTTGACCGGCGGGCAGGTGGCGTGCGAACGGCGGCCCACCAGCTTGCGCGCCTCACGACCCCGACGCGCGAGTTCCTGCGGGGCGACACGTGACATTTCTCCTCCGCGTCCAGGGTTTCGGCTGACGTTCAACGTGCATCGGCCGCGTCCGAGCCTCGGACACGCGGTAGAGCGTGCCGAGCCCGGCCTTCGAGACGTTGCGGGAAGAGCTTCTCGAACGGCCCTGAGCGCCCGGAGCCGGGCAGGAAGGCTGTGTGTTTGACCCGCTGCGGACTGCAGCACCCCCGCCGCCCAGAGTAACGCTATGGCCGGCCGGGGCGACCGGGGAACGAGGTCAGGTCTGATATTCTCCCATCGACCGTCAGACCGTCGGCGCGCCCGTGGTCTGGTGCAGGAAGGCGACCACCCCGGAGTCCAGCCGCAGGGCAGTGGCCAGACTGCGAAGGTACTCGCGCTCGCGGTCGCTGTCGATGTCGATTGCGAGCAGAGAGGCCGCGTAGACCTCTGCAGCCTGTGCGGGGGTCTGTACTTCACGGGCGATGTCGGAGACATCCAGCGGCTTCTGGATTTCATCGAGCACGAACCGCCGCTCGCTTTCATTCATCTCGTCTGGGTTCAGCTGGCCAAGGATCCGGTTCATTTCGATCTGGTCCACCTGACCATCCGCCTTCGCGGCCGCGATCATCGCGCGCAGGGCCAGACGCTCGCTCTGCTCGGAGGTAACGGAAGCGACTTCCTGCTGGGAGGGGGCGACGGCGGCCATCCCGACAGCGGGTGCGTTGGAGCCGCCACTACGGGAATTCTGCAGTGCGCTCAGTGCGAGAGTGCCGAGCAGGGCCATCGCGCCGCCGCCAGCGGCACCTTTCGCTGCACCGCCCCGGCCGCCGAGCAAGGCTCCAGCCAGGGCACCAAGGCCGCCGAGCTGGGCACCGGACATGCCCCCGACCTGCGGCGAGCCAAGCATGCTTTTGGCCGCCGCGGCCAGGCCGCCCAGTCCGCCGCCCGCCGGGGCAGCACCAGCCGCAGGTGCGCCGCCACCCATCATCGATTGCAGCGAGCCGAAGATCTGCTCCATGCCGGCACCGCCCTGCGCGATGTTCTGCGCACTCTCGCCAACACGCGCCTGGGTGTTCGACTGGCCCGCAAGGCCTTCTCCCAGCATTTGCCCGATAATGTTTCCGAAGCTCATTCTGTTCCTCCTGAGGCGACTCTGGGCCGTGGACCGGGTCATCATGGTGCGATCCGAACGGCAGTTTGCGGCGGGGGGCGGGTCTCGCAACACAGCGTTTCCTGGTATGCCATGCGGAAATGGGAGACGTACCCACCGCCTGTTTTCACTCTTATTCGGGTGACCCCGTTTGATGGGCCGTGAAATCTCGCTCCATTTACGTTTTTACTGCTGTTCTCTGGGCACCTTGTGACGCGCCGGAATGTGAGACCGGACTCAACCAGCCCTTTCGGTGCGAGATGCGGGATGAGAGCTTGGGGTGCACCCCCGTGTCAAGACAGAAAAGTGCACGATTTCAAACAACGGCGTGGGCCCCGCTCGTAGCGGAACAGCGATGCCATGTTGCTGCAGGTTCGCCGGACTGCCTCACGGCCGGCGGATCGATGTGCCCACCCTGCGAGGTATCGCCCGCAAAGGTCCGTCAGCCGCCGGCTTCGTCGCCCCAGATTTCTTCGAGTCGATTGTCGCGACCGCTGCGCCAGCGATAGAAGCTGTGGCGTACCGGGTTCTCCCGGTAATAGCCCTGATGGTAGCCCTCGGCCGGATAGAAGTTCTCGAATTCGAGGATCGGCGTCACGATGGCTTGGTCGAAACGTCCGGACTGCCCCCGCAAGCGGGAGTGGAGAGAGTGCGAGACTTTCACGCTAACATGGGCCGCGAAACTCCGCTGCCCCCGACGGGAGAGCGGGCGGGCCGAGTGACCAGCAGCGGGAGCGAGCCATTACCGCCGTCAAGCAGGTACGCAAGCGCGAGGTTTTCGGCTGGGCGATGTTCGACTTCGCCAACCAGGCCTATACGCTCCTGATCATCACCGTCATCTTCGGCGACCTCTTTACGCGGGTCATCGTCGGCGACGCCCCGGATTATCGCCTCGGCAATCTGCTGTGGAGCGTCGCGCTTGCGCTCAGCTATCTGATGGTGCTGGTCGCCGCCCCGGTGGCAGGTTCGATCATGGACGCGACCCGTTCCCGCAAGCGCTTTCTCCTCGCCTCATGGCTGTTGACGGTGGTGACCACAGCGGCGCTTTACCTCGTCGAGCCGGGCCTGATCGTGCTCGGGATGGTGCTGATCGTGATCTCCAATTTCGGATACGCGATCGGCGAGTCCTTCATCGCGAGTTTTCTGCCCGACCTAGGCCCTCCGGAACGCCTGGGCTGGATCTCGGGGCTCGGATGGGCGCTAGGCTACGTCGGCGGGCTTGTCGCGACGGCTTTCGCGCTTGCGCTGCTCGGAGACGTCTCGGCGGACAATTTCGAACGGATCCGGTGGGTCGGGCCCCTGGCCGCGGCGTTTTTCCTGCTGGCCGCGATTCCCACCTTCGTCTTTCTTCGCGAACGGGGGCCGCGACGCCCGGTGAAGCGCCACCTCCAGCTGAGCATGGGGTTCCGCCGCGTTGGCCGAAGCCTCCTGACACTTCGGGACCGTCCGGGTCTGCGGGACCTGTTCCTCTCTGTGTTCTTCATGATGGCCGGGATCTACATCGTGATCTCGTTCACCTTCATCTACGGTTCGCAGATCATTCGCTGGGACGAGTCGACCCGGGTCGCGATGTTTATCGTGACGCAGGTTACGGCCGCGATCGGTGCGCTGGGTTTCGGCTGGTTGCAGGACCACCTGGGGCCAATGCGCATCTTCCGTTTTACCCTTGTGTGCTGGGCACTCGCTGTGCTCGGCCTCTTTCTGACGCCCTGGCTGTCGGAGCAACTGACCGGTTTGCTGAACCGCCCGGTTGAACCGCAGCAGGTCTTTCTGGTGGTCGGGGCCATGGCGGGGCTCTGCCTCGGCTCGGCGCAGTCGGCCGGACGCGTGCTGGTGGCGCTGATGGTGCCCGGAAGCGAGGCCGGCCGCTGGTTCGGCTTCTGGGGACTGGCCACCAAGGGCGCAGCAATCTTCGGCCTGATGGGTATTGGTCTGCTGCAGCTCTGGCTGGGACTGGCGAATGCCATCCTGTTCTGTCTGCTGCTCTTCCTCGCCGCCTTGCTCGCGACCCTTCGGGTGCGCCTCCCCGATCGGGCGGGCTGAACGTGACCGGCACCGGGCTTGCCGGACGGTTTCGCCCTGTGCTAGAAATTAAAACTCGGGACGACAGCAAGGGATTCGGGCATGGATGCTCCGTTTGGAAACCGGCACGGGATGTGCCAACGGCTTTTCCTACTGGCGATGGCGGCCTGCCTCGCCACGCTCGGCTTCGCGGCCTCCGCCGAGGAGGGTACCGGCGCCACTGACTGGCTCTTTGAGAGGCAGCAGCAGGACGGTCGGATCGCCACCGACGCCGACGAAACCACACCTCACCACGCGACCTTCGAAGCGGCCCGGGCGCTGTACTCCGGTTACGTCGGGTCGCCGGAATGGGCGAATGCCCTCGCGTTCATCGATTCTCAACCATGGTCCGGAATCCCCTGGCTGCCACGCAGGCTGTTCGCGGCCGGGCTTGCGGNTGATCCGCGGGAAGACCTCGTCGCCGAACTGCTGCTGCGGCAGAATCCGGACGGGGGCTTCGCTGCCGAACCGGGCGACCAGAGCAGTGTCCTCGATACGGTGGATGCGCTGGATGCCCTCGAGGGCGCCGGGCTGCACGACGGCCATGTGCTGCAGCCGGCGATCGCGTTCCTTCTAGCTCATCAGGACGATCAGGGTGGCATTTCGCCCAATCCGGCGAGTCCCGTTTCCCTGTACCTGACCGCCCGCATGGCGGCGGTGCTGCAACGCTACCAATTCGAGTACGGTCTGTCGGGACCGCTGGGTGCAGCAACCGACTTCCTCTGGTCGGAGCTGGAAGGCAGCGGCCCCGACGTGTCGTGGCCAGAGACGCACGCGCTGCTCGCGCTGATCCCCTCGACCCTGGACCCGACCCGCTACCAGAGTCCTCTGGATTCACTGCGGGCCAGCCAGTCGATGGACGGCTCCTGGAACGGAAGCGTCTACGCCACGGCGCTCGCGCTGCGGGCATTGCAGACGGCAGAGTCCGCCGGTTCGCTGGCCGATTCTCAGATGGCCGCGGTCGGCGGACGGGTGGTCGATGCCCTGCAGGGGGCTCCGGTCGCGGGTGCATCGATTACCCCGGTCGGCGTCGAGGACGGCGGGGTCACCGAATCCGGCTCCGATGGGCGGTTCCTTCTGAGCGAGCTGCATCCGGGCGAATACACCTTGCAATTCGCCGCGACGGGTTTCCAGACCCGGACGCAGCAAGTCGAACTGACGCCCGGTGCCCTCCTCGACATGGGCTTGGTGAATATCTCGCTTGAGCCGGATACCGCGCTGATCACCGGCGTAGTCACGGATGCGGAGACCGGCAAAGGCCTCGCAGCCGAGATCGCGGTGATCGGTGGCACCGATCCCGGGGTAACGGCCGCGGCCGACGGCGCCTACGTGCTGCCGGTGCCGGTTGGCGAAATTCAGCTGTCGGTCACTGCATCCGGATATCAGGAGGTCCGGGCGGTGGCCGTCGTCGACCCCGGGGAGCGCGTGGTGTTCTCGCCCGCGCTCGGACAGGATTCCGCAAATGAGCCTGAGGCGCCGGTGGAAGTGACCGGGCGCCTGCTGGACGCGAACACCCTGCAAACGATCTCCGGCGCTGCGGTCCGCGTGCCGGATACGGATGCGAGCACGGTCTCGGATGCCGGGGGCCTCTTCGTTCTGTCCGGCCTGGCGGCAGGGGAGATCCGGCTCGAGGTGGTGCATGCTTCCTACCGAACGGCGCTCACGAGTCTGCTGGCAACGCCCGGTGCGCGGGTGGACCTCGGTGACCTGCCGCTGCAGCCACAGGATTCCGCGGGTACGACGCTGCGCGGGCAGGTTGTCGACGCCTACACGGGACAACCCCTGGCAGGGGCCGGGGTCCATGTCCAGGGCCAGGTGGTCGAGACCGATGGTCAGGGCGCGTACGAAGTCGCGCACATCGAAGAGTTGTCCTTCGAGGTGCGGGTGAGCGCCACGGGTTACCGGGGTGCTGTGCGTGCGTTGACGCTGCAGCAACCGGGAAGCGTGCGCCTGGACTTTGCGCTGGAGCGCACGGGGCTGGAAGGGATTCGCATCGCCGGAGTGATCGCCCACGCCCAGACCATCGGGGCCTTCGAGGAGGCCCGTTTCACCGTGGGTCTGGAAAACGGCGCCGACGATGAGCGACGGGTGATCCTTTCGGCCACCGTGGAGGGGGTCGACAGTGGCTTTCGCGAGGACTTCCTGATCCCGCTGCCGGATGCGGATCGCGCGGGTGCCTTCCCGCTGGCGCCGGGCGAGTCCGTGCTGCGGGAGTTCGGATGGTTTACGCGCGATCTCGAGCCGGGGACCTATCGCTTGCGCACCCAGGCTTGGAGCCATGATGGTTCGAGACTGTTTGCCGAGGCGGAAACCGCGATCACCGTCGCCGAAACGCTGAACGTCGCTTCGCTGGAGATCGTCCCCGAGCCGCGGGAAGTGGTGCGCGGCGAAACGGCAGGGGTAACCCTCGCGGCACTCGTGCGCAACGGCTCGAACGTGGCCTCCGTGCTGGATTTCTCGCTGGTGCTGCGCGATCCGGACGGCGAAGCAGTGCACGAACAGGAGGTGCGCCTGGACCTGGCGCCGTCGGTCGCTGCCCTCGGCTTCGAGCTGGCCGAATTCGACTACCGCTTCAAACAGGCCGGGACCCATAAGGTTGAGGTCGTGAACCTTTCCGATATACCGGTCGGCGCGCTCGACGAGGGCCGCATCGAGGTCGCACCCAACATCCGGATACAGGGCTCACACAGCGTGGAACCGGCGCAGATCCTGCCGCTGGAGGATGCAGACGTCCGGATCAGGCTCACGATCGAAGGCATGGAGGATGGCCAATGAAAGGGATGCGTAGCGGATGGGCCGTCTCGGCGGTACTGGCCGCGCTGCTGGGCGCGGCAGCGCAGGCGGAAACCTTTGATAAGGGAATCCCGGACGACTGGACCTGCGAGGGTTCCTGCGGCACCGGTATCGCCGACGGCGTGGTGAGTCTGGCGCCGGCCGGGGGTGAGCAGTATGGCTGGGTTGCAACGACGGGGAGTCCCTTGCGATCGCTTGGCCTGCCCGGGGTCGGTGGCACCAACGGATCGCGTCTGCGCTCGGCGCCGTTCGCGGCAGAGGCCGGCGAGCTGCTCGAGTTCCAGTTCAACTATGTGACTTCCGATGGGGCGGGTTTTGCGGACTACGCGTGGGCACGGCTGCTGGACGCCTCACTCGAGCCGGTGGCGTTGCTGTTCACCGCGCGGACCCGCTCCAGCGGCAACATCGTGCCCGGCTTCGGCATGCCGGAGATCGCCGCCGAGATCGACCCGGAAACCGTGAACATCATTGGGGGTGGCCCCCAGTGGTCGCCGCTTGGTGGAGATTCCGGCCGTTGCTTTGCGAGTGGCTGCGGATATACGGACTGGGTGGACTCCCGGTATCCGATTCCGGCCGCGGGCGAGTACGTGCTGGAGTTCGGAGTGGTCAACTGGTCCGACACCCTTTTCCAGAGCGGTCTGGCCTTTGACGGCGTGATCGTGGGCGGCAAGCCGATCGGTGCGGAGCCGGACTACCGCGATGTGCTTGTCACAGCGCGTCTGGCCGAAGGCGGTATCCGGCTCGAGGCCGACGGGTTCACCGTGGAGCCTGCGGGGATCGAGGAGATCGATGGGCTTCAGCAGGTCCACTGGGTTCTCGATGGATTCAGCCTCGGGCAGGTTCAGGATCTGGATTTCGGGGTCGTCGTGGAAGACCCGCGTCCGGGCGAGATCCGGCGTGTGGTGGAGGAGATCGGAATTCGCTATCTGGACCTGGCCGGACAGGAGCACTTCAGCGTGCTGGACCCGCTGGACGTCGAAGTCCGCAATTCGGTGTTTCATCTGGACATCTCGACTGACCGCGAGATCTATCTACCGGGCGATCCCTTGAAGGTCCTGATGGACGTAACGAACGAGGGGTCGGTCGCGAGCGCGCCCGCGATCGGATGGGAGATCCGGGACGCGGCCGGGCACCTTGTCGTGACCCTTCCGGAAATCGAGCGGCAGTCCTTCGAGGTCCTCGAGAGCCGGAGCTTCAGCGAGGAGGATTTTGATACCGGGGGGCTCTACGCTGGTGAGTACGTAGTGCACGCGACCCTCGACGACCCGGTGACCGAAGCCGTCGCGCAGGCGCGCTCGATCTTCCGCGTCGCGGTTCCCGATGACACCGGGCTTCTGGTGGGCATCCGTGTCGATCGCCCTGCATATGATGCTTACGAGACGGTCGAACTTACCGCAAGACTGGAAAACACCGCGCCGAACCTTCAGATCAGCGATTACGAAGTCAGGCTCGTCGTGCTGGGCCCGGATGGCGCCGAGGTGTGGCGCACGGTGGCCCATCCTGCTTCCCTGGCGCCCGGAGGGCTCCAGGACCTGGTCCGGCAGTTTCCGCTTGGGAGCGCGTCTCCCGGGGATTACCGGGCACTGCTGGTGGTGGTCGACGCTGCCGGGTCGGTGGCTGCGCTGCAGGAGACCGGCTTCACCGTGCGGTCAACGGCGGAGACGGGCGCGGGACTCTCGGGCACGCTGGACATCGCTCCCGGCGAGGTGCTGCGCACGGAAGACCTGACCCTTCATGCGACGGTCACGAACGATGGGAACGCTGGCGTATCCGGCCTCCCGGTCAGCCTGCTGCTGCTGGATCCGGAAGGCGAGTCCGAGTTGGGCCGATGGACGCAATTGATTGACCTTGAACAGGGGGTGTCGGCCGCCCTGTCGGCCTCCTGGTACGTTGATGCGCCGGCCGGAACCCAGCTTGTCGCGGTCCTGCGAGTGGAGTTCGAGAACGAGCACCGCGTGCTCGCGACAGCCTCGGCGCGCGTGCAGGAACGCTTCGTGTCCAATCCCGTCGTAGAGGGCCGCGGCCGGCTGCTGGTTCTGCTGGACCCGCCAGCGTCCGAGGAGTGCCTGTCAGTGGAGGGTTTGACGCTGCGTCTGCCCGGGGTTGGTCCGCTGGCCACCAGTGACTGGATCCAGGTCGACCTCCTCGACGACTCCGATCGGCTCCTCGACTCCGAGGCGCTCAGTGGTTCGGAAGATCTTCCCGTCGATATGGTCACCGGCACCGGCGTCAATCTCGTGCTCGACGCGATGAGCAGGGACGCGCTGGACGTGCGTCTTGAGCGGCAGGGTGAGGAAGGGCAGGGCGCCGATTCCTACCGGATCCTCGCCACCTTGCATCGCGACTCGGGCGTGCATCAGTTCGAGTCCGGAGCACTGACCTTGCGCTGCGCTGATCTGCCGGACCCGGGTTCGGCTCTGGGCGACTTCCGTGTGATGGCGCCGACCATGGAGTCCGCGGGGCCGAACACGGAACGGCGCGCATTCCTGGAGGCGCTGCTGGATGCCGAGGGTTGGTCCTACCGAATCGTTACCAGCGCCCCCGACTTTGCGGAAGAATTGCGCAACGGCGGGTACGCAAGCTTCCTGCTGCTGTCGGACCGGGTGAAGCTGGAAAACCTGGTGGCGCTGGAACTGCGCGAAGCCGTCTTCGCGGGCCGCGGAATCGTGAAGGCGGGCGCAACGGATCACCGCAACCACCACCTGCTCGACGCCTTTGGCGCGGATCTCCTGGGACTGCAGCCCCATGCGGAAGGAGTGCTTGCTTACCCCGCGGACCCGGTCGGGATGCCGCAGCGTTCGTTCCCGGTGTCGCCGCGCGCAGTGGAGGTGCGGCTGCAGGAGGCATTCCCCGTCGCCGAGTACCAGGGAAATCGCCGCCAACGGACGCATGTAACAGCCGCGAGTGCGCATCAGTTCGGCAGGGGACGCGCGCTGCTGGTGGGCTTCGATCTCCTGGCCCAGGCAAAGGCGGAAGGAATCTCGGGCGCGTTTGCCCGCTTTCTGACGGAGGGTCTTGAATATACGCGGCCGGATCCGGCTCTCAACCGTGGCGGAATGACAGTCCCCGTGCAGTGGTTCCTTGCCAACCGCGGCGGCCCCGCCTCCGTCTTGCTGACCCTAAAAACCTCCGGTGGGCGGATCGTCGACCGCGGGGAGGGCGTACTGCAGGGCCCGCGGGAGCTGGCTTTCGCGATGGATATTTCTGCGCAGGGCCTGGAGGAACGCGTGTTCTGGTGGATGTTGCCACGCGATACCGGCAGTGCCCGGGTGACCGCCCAACTGGATTTGCGGGAGGGGCACCAATCCATTCCCTACGGCCGGAGTTTCCACGATTTCGCTGTGGCCGAGCTTCCCGTCTTCGCCCAACTGGAGGAGCGGATTGAAGCCCGGCTGGGGGCGGATCCGCGGTACGCGCAGGCATTGAGGGAACTGCAGCATGCGGGAGCACTGCATGAGGACGGCAACGCCGGCCAGGCGGTGGCAAGGCTGGTCAAGGCGGCCGACTGGCTGTCCACCATTCAGGAGTCCGAAGCAGCGGATATCCGGGTTTCGCTGGCATGGCTGATTCACCGGCTCGGCCCGGAGATCGGCGCCGACTGACCGCTTTGCAAACAAGGAATCACGAGTCGACAAGGATGTGTGCTCATGAGAACCAGTTATTCGTTTCTTGCCCTGCTCCAGAACGCGGGCTTCAGCAGGTTCATGGTTGGTGTTGTGATCAGCGCGATGGTGGCGCCCGTCTACCAGCCGGTCTCCGCTGCAATGGACCCGGTACCCGATCCGGAAGACGCCGTCCAAGAATTGGATGTGCCGCCGGGACAGGCGTTGTCTCATTCGGTGCGAAAGGCAAAAGGGCTGCTCGGGAGGGCCGGTCAGGGGCTGCGCCGCGGCGAAGCGATCTCGGCTGAACGGCAGGAGCTGGCAGATCTGAGAAGGGTTGTCGCGGAACTGGATACCGAGGTGCGTCGGGAATTCGAGCGCACCGGTCTGTTGCTGGCGGAGCGGAAGGTGCCGGCGTCGATCCGGGCGCGTCACGAGGAGACCTTCGCACGTTATCGCGAGGAGATCGAGACGTTGCTGGAGGACCTGGTCAACATCGAGACCGAAACCGACGAAGACTCCGTAGCGTCGACGATTGGACGCGCGTACGAGCGGCTGTCACAGCAAAAGCACCAGGCCAGTCAGCGACCCTTCGACCCGAACCAGTTGCCTCACGAGGCTCAGCGTCCACCGGAGGACAATCTGCCCCGGACTACCCGCGAGGAGTTTCTCGGTGCCGGGCTCGTGGACAACCCGCTGGTTCAGCTTGCAGCCATCGAGGGATACCGCCTGGAAGGTCTGCCTGGCGCAGATGATCCGGCATACCTGGGTGAGTCTACGGAGGTCCGCCTGAGCCCCGAAGTAAATGCGAAAGCTGCCGAGCTCGACCACGATCCGGTGGCCATCTATCACTGGGTGCGCAACCACGTGGAATGGCTGCCGACCTGGGGCGCGGTACAGGACTCCGACTTGACGCTTTCCGCCCGCCGGGGCAACGCTATGGACACCGCGAGCCTGCTCATTGCACTGTTGCGCGCATCCGGGATTCCCGCGCGTTACGTGCATGGAACCATCGACGTCCCGGAGAAGGCCTTCCGCAATTGGGCAGGCGGCTTCCAGCATATCGAGGAGGCCATGAACTATGCTGCCTCAGGAGGCATACCCCTGACCGGCCTGATCGAGGGCGGCAACATCGCCCACGTCCGCATGGAACACGTCTGGGTCGAGGCGGCAGTAGACTTTCTCCCGTCGCGTGGAGCAGTCATGCGCGAAGCCGACACCTGGCTGCCGCTGGACCCGAGCTTCAAGCAGTACGAGTTTCTTTCGGGGCTGGATACCTTGGCCATAACCGGGAGTGACGGTACGCAGCTCATTGCCACGCTTCTCGAAGACGGTGTATATAGTAAAAATGAAGGTTCGGTATCCCATTTGGATCAATCAACTTTCGTTGACGCGATGCGGGAAGTCGTTGAGGTCTTAAATGGGCATATCCAGAGCCTTGATTCACCAACTCTAAGCGATATTATAGGGGGTATAAAACCTGTGGTGCGTGTTCAGCCCCTATTACCATCGGGCCTGCCATACAACAAGGTGTTGAGTGGCCCTCGATATTCATCCCTCCCGAAACAGGTTAGACCCGAAATCGCATTCATGATTGGTAGCGCCGCTACGACGGACCCTGCAAATTCGGTCACGTTTCCTTGGGCTGCGGTAAATAATCGCAAAGTTACCCTTTCCTTTATTCCAGCTACTCCGGATGATGAGGCGGCACTTAAATCTCTGATACCCGAGACCGGCCTATCCGATCCGAGCAAGCTCCCCGGCAGTATCCCGGCCTACCTGATCGACGTTATGCCGGAGTTGCGGGTTGATGGACAGGTTGTGCTGCAGGGGTCCTCCATTTCTCTGGGGCAAGAATTGCGGTTTAGTTATAGCGTAACGGACCCTGTCCATGGTACGCGTCAATACCCCAAGAACGTATTAGCCGGATCGTACCTCGCTGTAGCGGTAATCGGGGGAAACGTTGCTCAAAGAAGCATAAGTAAAGTGGCAAGCCAACTTCGAGATTCGAAAGAAACTGTCCTGGCCAATTCCTGGTCGCAGGGTGAATCGTTAAAGCGAGAGCAGGTGCTTGGTGACTTCTTTCATGTTGGGTTGCTGGGGTACTTTGGGCAATACCATAGTCTTGGCAGAATCGCGGCCAACATTGGTGACGCGCATTTCCAAATGACAACCTCACTTGGCACATTCGGATATGTACCTCGTGTTGCCTACTTTTTTGGGATTCCGAAATCCATTACCGGAGGCGGAGCAATGATGGATCTTGACCGTGTGGCTTTCACTGCCAACACGGATGGACAGGGCCGAGACGCTAAGGCGATGCTCAACTTTCAGTTGGGGACATTGGCGTCGTCATTAGAACACATAGTCCCCGAGCAGATGCTTGTGCGAGATGACTCGCCGGGGCAGGCCGTGTCTGCCGTACGTGCATTTGAGCAGGCCCTTGCTTCGGATCAGACCATATATCACGTAACCCCCTCAAATCAGGCGGTCGCGTTGCCTAAAATCAGGCAAAACGAGGCGATTATGGGCGAGATACGAGCCTCACTGTTGAGTGGTCGCGAGGTAATTGTCCACACTGAGCCGATCACGGTACCCGGCTGGACAGGTGGCGGCTACATCATATTAGACCCTGATACTGGAGGGGGGGCTTGGAAGATTGCCGGGGGCGCCAATGGCGGCTTCTTGGATAACTATCCTGAGGATCTGGTTTCCCTCTTGTTGTTGATGGCGACAGGGCTTGCCGTGGTATCGGGCGCACCGTTAAGCCCATTTCTCGCGCTTTCCCTTGGCGCAATAGCAACATTCAACGTATTTATGACCTTTCTTAAGACCGATCTACATCTCAGGGAGTCAAATTGTCCCAGGGCGTTGAGCAATTTGCATTTATCGCTATCTGTCGCGTTTGCAGCTCTACCTTCTGCGTTGCCCCAATATTTGGGAGGTGTAGCTATTTCTTCGTTTTATTCCTTTATCGTTGGAAGGTCGGTGAACAGTGCGGCCAGTGCTTGTAGAGTGCTATGACCACTGTGGAATATATGGCCAGTTTGTTCCTTGCGGTCATAATCGCAATTGTTCTCTCGGTGTGGAAACAGGAGAAAGAAAAGCTACCTCTTCGTATCGGTGTTGGCGTTCTCGT
>SL_5KL_010_SEDDRAFT_10001204_pt1 | contig 15872 bp, 12 predicted proteins | sample SodLakKL_010_SED_FD_9118 | JGI IMG/M metagenome (IMG submission 9118)
CGGACTGGCCGCGGCTTTTGAAACGCGTGGTTATCTTGACCGGGCCATGGACACCTTCAGGGAAGGTCGCCGGTTGCTCGGCGACAGCCATCCCCTGCATCTGCGTATCGCGGAGCTCCACGAGAAGAAAGGCGATTATCCGGCCATGATGCGTGAGTATCTTGACTACATGAATGAATACCCGGACGACATGGAACGGGTCAGGGGCAGGCTCCAGGACGCCATCGCCCATGATCCCGGATTTGAACGCAATGATGCGCTCAGGGCAGAACTCCTTGCACGCACGCAACGCGAACCCGACAACATCCATTACTCGGAAATGCTCCTGTGGCTCTCCATCCAGCAACAGGATTTCCGGCTCGCCTTCCGGCAAGCCAGGGCGCTCGACAGGCGCCTCCAGCAGGAAGGGAAACCGGTGCTTGAGGTGGCAGAACTGAGTAAAAACAATGCGCATTACGAGGTAGCAGCAGAAGCTTACCAGTACCTGCTCGACCAGGGAGAGGAAGCATCCCATTACCTGGAAGCCCTTGTGGGCTATTTGAACGTCCGCTTTTTGTCGGTTACTGATGATTATGTGTATGATCCGGATGACCTGCTTGAAATCGAGCGGGAATACAAAGAAGCCATTGAGGAGCTGGGAATCAATGCCCGCACCGTGAGCCTGGTGCGCAACCTGGCGAACCTGCAGGCCTTTTATCTTGACAACACCGCTGAGGCCATCGGGTTGCTGGAGGCGACGCTGGATCTTCCCCGGATCTCCAACCGGGTGAAAGGGGAATGCCGCATTGAGCTGGCCGACATCCTGCTGCATACCGGCCAGGTATGGGATGCGACCCTGTTGTATTCGCAGGTCGACCGCATGTTTCGTGACGACCCCCTTGCCCATGAAGCCAAGTACAAAAATGCCCGGCTGACCTATTTCATCGGGGAGTTTGACTGGGCAAAGGCCCAGCTCGACATCCTGAAGGCCGGGACCTCCAGGCTGATCGCCAACGATGCGATGAAGCTGTCGCTGCGAATACAGGATAACCTGGGCGTAAATGGAGACCCGGAACCCCTGCTCATGTTTGCCCGGGCCGAACAGCACATCTTTATGAATCACTACGACAGGGCCCTGGAAACCCTGGACTCCATTAAGGAAGCCTTTCCGGACCACCAGATCCAGGATGATGTGCTCTATGCCCGCGCCGACATCATGCGCGAAAGAGGTGATTATGAGGCTGCTGACAGCCTGCTGGCCCTGATCACGGAACAGTTTCCCATGGGCCTGCTCGCAGATGAAGCCCTTTTTCAGCGGGCTGAACTGCAGCAATATCTTTTTGAAAGGGACGACAAGGCGATGTCCCTTTATCAACAGATCATGATCGACTACCCCGGCAGCCTGCACACCATAACCGCCCGCAACCGGTTCCGGCAATTGCGGGGCGACGTTGTTAACTGAAAACGCAATACCTGTGTCATCACCCGTACGGCCCAAAAAAGCCCTGGGTCAGCACTTCCTGGCAGACCAGCGCGTGGCAATGAAGGTCGCTTCTTGCCTGGAAAACCATTCCGCCTACCGGCATATCCTGGAAATCGGCCCGGGTACCGGGGTGTTGTCTCAATTTCTTATCGAAAGGCATCCGGAAGCATGGTACGGCATGGAGATCGATCGTGAGTCCGTGCACTATCTGCGATCGGCCTACCCTGCATATGATGCCAGGATCATCGAAGGCGATTTTTTGCGTTACGACCTGAATAAGCTGTTCGGCACGGACCAATTTGCGGTGATCGGCAACTTTCCTTACAACATTTCGAGCCAGATCCTCTTCCGGGTGCTTGCCTTCCGTGAGCAGGTTCCTGAACTGACGGGAATGTTTCAGAAAGAGGTGGCGCAGCGTATTGCCTCGCCGCCGGGCAGCAAGGTGTATGGCATATTGAGTGTGCTCTCACAGGCATTTTATGACGTCCGGGTCTGTTTCCATATCCCGCCGGGCGTGTTTATCCCGCCACCCAAAGTGATGTCGTCGGTCTTGCAGATGCATCGCAAAAATAATTTCCTGCTGCCTTGTCACGAAAAATTGTTTTTTACCGTGGTGAAGGCCGCTTTTAACCAACGCCGCAAGACGTTGCGGAATTCTTTGAAGTCCTTTGGCCCGGACTGGCATAAGCTGCCTGCGTATTACGCCGGCGAACGCCCGGAGCAGTTAAGTGTCGATGACTTTGTCGCCATCACGCAGGTCCTCCAGGCCTGACCCCGTCGGAAAACCCATTCAGGGTAAGCATGGTCATTCAGTGGTGGTTGCATGGATTTTTTCTCCTTTTTCACGATAAAAGGATGTATTTTTGTTTGCTACAGGAAAAGCCGATCTGACTATGAATACAAAAAAGCTAAAATCATTTGAATATGCGGGGAAGGTGCATCCGGGAACCGATGACCTGCCTGGCCTGCACCGGCAGGAGGCTTTTGAAACCGCATTTGGCCATGTGAAGGTAGTGGTCGCCAGCGAAGGCAGGGATGCAAAGCAGGAGGAGCTGGCCGGCATTGTGGCAGAACGCATACGCTATTACATGGAGCATGCCGACGATGAGCAGGTGGAAGACATCCCGGCCAGTGCCCTGAAGTACTGCAGTGGCTATCTTTATCAGCTGGCGAAAAAAGATCCGTCGAATGCGCCGGAAAGGATCAGTTGCCTTTGTTTGCTGAATCATGAGAACGTCCTCCATTATGCCTGGGCTGGCGACCAGGTGTGCATGTCATTGTGGGATGGCAAAAAACTCCACCCATTATTGACACATGCCGGGGATGGGGCAGCTGACGTGCCGGAAGAGGAGCAGACCGAAGCGGCCACGAGGGCTTTCGTCGGACAGGATTCCGGGCTGAATCCCCGAAGTGCCGCCATCCCGCTAAAACCACTTTCCGGTGACTGCATATTGCTGGGCACAGGTTGCCTGTGTCATCACCTTTCCCGAAAAGATGTCCGAAAAGTGATGCAGGACTCCATGCCGCTGCAGACAAAGTTGTTGCGGATCATGGGTTTGTGTGACAAGGAAACTGCAAATGAGCCTGCTTCGTTGCTGCTGATTTCGTTTTATCATGTGAATCATACCAAAAGAGTTTTTGTGGCTGGAAAAGAGAAGAAAGGTGGCAGTTCCCGGGGTGCCTCCACCACATCCCGTGCGGTGCCGGAAGCATCAGAAAAGAAAAAAACCAGGACTGCACGGTTGAATGCGCTAAAAGTTGCAATGATTGTGCTGTCGGGTATCCTGGTGGGTTATATGGTCTATGACCTGTTTATTTTTGACCCAAAGCCACCCGTTCGGCTGCCGGCACCAGATCCGGCGGAAACACAGGACACCATAGTGGATGTGCCTGAAGAGGCTGTGGAGGAGCTGGATGTGCCTCCGCCATTCCCGGATGATGAACTGTATACCGTCAGGGGAGGTGACACGTGGAGCCGGATCTACAGGCAGTACCAGGTCTGTTCGTGGTTCATCATCAACCATCCGCGCAACACTGGCAGGTTCGGCCGCGATGGCGGCCTGGTTGCCGGTCAGCAGCTGCGGATACCCGTCAGGTACAGTGGCGACCCGGAACTCAACCCATATTATTACCACGAGTTTACATCCAGTGAGGTCGGACGCGGATGTGAGAATGTGGATCAGGACTTCCTGGATGCCTTTCACGAACAATATGAACCCCAATAAGCAGTGATGATGAAACAAGGCGGCAGGGTATTATTCCTGGATGAAACGCACCCGGTCTTGCAGGATGACCTGGAGGGGATGGGGTACAGCTGCGTGTATGATCCGGACATTACCCGCGAGCAGTTGAAAGCCCGCATACATGAGTTTACGGGCATCATCGTACGTAGCCGCATCAGGCTGGACCAGGAATTGATTGCCGCCGGTCAACGGCTTCGTTTTATCGGGCGCGTGGGCAGTGGCCTGGAAAATGTGGATGTGGAATTTGCTGCAAGCAGGGGGGTGGTCTGCCTGAACTCCCCGGAAGGGAATCGCCAGGCGGTTGGCGAACATGCCACCGGAATGCTCCTCGCACTCCTGCACAAGATATGCGTGGCCGACCGGGAGGTGAGAGAAGGCCAATGGCGCCGGGAGGCCAACCGGGGCACGGAGCTGAGCGGGAAAACGGTGGGCATTGTGGGGTATGGCAATACCGGTAGCGCATTTGCCCGTTGTCTCAGTGGCTTTGGTTGCACGCTGCTGGCTTATGACAAATATAAACAAGGCTTTAGCAATGATTTTGTCCGGGAGACCGATATGGATGAGATCTTTCGGGAAGCAGACGTGCTGAGCCTGCATGTACCCCTGACCGATGAGACCACTTACCTGGCAGACCAGGCTTACCTTGCCCGGTTCCGGAAAAGCATCATCCTGATTAACACGTCGCGGGGCCAGGTGGTCAATACGGCCGACCTTGTGGCAGCCCTTGAGGAAAAACGAATCCGCGGCGCCGCACTGGATGTGCTCGAATATGAAGATCTTTCCGCTGATGCCCTCGGCACGTCAGCCCTCCCGGCAAACTTTAGCAAGCTCTGCGCGATGCAAGGCAGGGTGGTGCTTACTCCGCATGTGGCTGGCTGGACCGCAGAATCAGCAATTAAACTGGCCAGTGTGCTCTCCGGCAAGATCCGCGGAATCACCCGCTGATCATCGAAGGGGCCAGGTTGTTGGCCATGGCCCGCTATCCGTTTTTTCTAACGATCATTTGTAGCGTGGTGCGGCTTTTTTGCTCCATCACCACCTCCTTGTCCCTGATTAGCCTTTCCATGCAGGCTCTTTGGTAATGCCTGACGGTAATCAGCTCCAGGTCCTGATTGTATTTCACGCTGAACATTTTTCGCAGGTCACGCAACAGCGCGGGTGTTTTGGTGCGGTCGTAATCAAAACAGGCGCTGAAGCTGATGGCAGAATTTTGCATCAGGTTCATCTTGACCCCGTGGCGTGCAAAATCTGCAAAGATGCGCGACAGGTTTTCCTCGGCGATGAAACTGAAATCCTTTGGAAATATGGAGACCAGCACCTGGTGGCGCTTAAATATGTAAGACGGGATCAGGTTGTCGTGGGCTTCATGATGATCTATGAGCGACCCGGGCTTGTCCGGGTCGTGGAAGGATTTTACTTTGAGGGGAATTTTCTTGTTTAGCAGCGGCTTCAGGGTTTTGGGGTGGATCACCGTAGCCCCGTAATAAGCCAGCTCGATGGCCTCCTGGTAGCTGATGTTGGGCAGCAACACCGCCTGCTCCATAATCTTTGGGTCTGCGTTGAGCAGTCCGGGAACATCTTTCCAGATGACGACCTCCCGGGCCTGCATGGCCCAGGCAATGATGGCCGCCGTGAAGTCCGAACCCTCACGGCCCAGTGTCGTGGTAAATCCCTGCGGCGTACCTCCGATGAAGCCCTGGGTGATTACTAGCGGAGGCAGATCCTTACCAGGGTCTTCCCTGAAGGCCCAGCCCAGTTGCTCCTGGATGGCGCTGCTGCTCATGATCCAATCAACACGGGCATCTCTGAAACTGGCGTCGGTGATGATCAGTTTCTGAGCCGGAAACAGGCGGTTGGGCAACCCAACCTCGTTGAGGTACGTGCTGAGGATTCGGGTCGAGACCATTTCCCCGGACGACACAATGCGGTCATACTCATAATTGTAATTGTCACCTGGGGGCTCGGTAATGTAATAATAGAGCTGGTAGAATGCTTGCTCCAAAACCTGGAACACCGGGTGGCCCGGGTCCGGGAACAAGCCCTGTGCGATTTCCATATGAAAAGACCGGATCTCTTCGTACTTTTTGGTCATCATATGCTGGTTGCCGGACATAAACAAAGCGCATAATTCTTCCAGGGCATTCGTGGTCTTGCCCATCGCGGAGAGTACGACCACCAGGGGAGAAGTGCCGTGCTGATCCCTGATGATGCGCGCCACATTCTTTACCGATTCCGGATTACGCACTGATGCTCCACCAAATTTAAATACACGCATATGTCCGGTTTTTCAAACGAGTTGCAAACACAAATTTAGTCAATTTGCGCGTAAACCCTTTTTCCTGCATGCGTAATACAGGCTTCGTTGATAAAAACCCCTGACTGTCCGGGATGGCTTCATGATCATCTTTTCTGTTGAAGCTGGTTGCCAGCGCCGGGATAAGCAAAACCCCCGGCAAAGAAACTTGCCGGGGGTCAAAAAAACCGGGGTATATATTGGATTGTGGTATGAACAGCTTACTGATTGTCTTTCAGTGTTTCCATCAACTTTTTGCGGGTAAAGAAAATCCTGCTCTTCACAGTGCCGATGGAGAGGTTGAGCTTCTCCGCGATTTCTTTGTACTTAAACCCCTGGTTGTACATTTCGAATGGCGTCCGTTGCTCTTCGCTGATCTGGCCGATGGCTTTCCTGATCTCTTTGATCGAGAAATCGGAGTCCGGAAGACCGATGCCGCTCTCTTTGGAAAGATTCAGGTAGTAAAGGTCATCCGTTTTATCCAGGATGGTGTTGCTGCGCACATTCTGTCTGTAATTGTTGATGAAGGTGTTTTTCATGATCGTAAAAGTCCAGGCCTTCAGATTGGTGTTGTCGGTGAACTTTTCGCGATTGGTCAGCGCCTTGAGGTAAGTCTCCTGGACAAGGTCCTGGGCGTCTTCGTAGTTGGATGTAAGGGTATATGCAAAATACTTGAGGTTGTTCTGCAGTCCCATGAGTCTGTGGTTAAATTCTAATGCTGTCATGACGGTTGTGTTTTTTGTGTTTAATAACCTACAAGCAAAATTAAACAAAAAATTCAAGTACGCAAGTGCTTTAATACTTTTTAACAAAATAAGTTGAGCAAATAGCGTGTTTGGTTTGCTTTAAAAGCCCGTTTGCGATATAAAATTAGGCAATAAAATGCACAAATCAAAATATCTCGTGTTTAATTATTGTTAAAAAAGGGCAGGCTTTGTTTAGCTTGTGGATTTTTTTAAATAAACAAAAAAAGACTTCTACCGAAGGCAGGAAAAATGCCCACGGAAAGTTTTGGGGAGGCGGCACTTGCGGAAATAGTTCGGGTAGCGCGCGAAAAGTGTCTGACTGAGCCTGGGTGGTATGCCCTGGGCCTTGCAGGCCCTTACCCGGTGAAATTGGTAAACGAAGTCAGCCTGGAATGCTTTACAGGTCTTGCAGCATTTTTTTAAACTTGTCGGCGTTTTCTACCGGGATCACGTTTTTGGGGAAGGGAACTTCGGTTGTGTTGACCTGGTTGCCGGTGACGAATATTTTTTTATCTGAGAAGGTTTCTCCAAGCTTTTGGAGGTATTCCGGGAGCTCTCGTTCACTCAAGGCCGCGATGAGATAGGTGAAGAAATAGTCGGTATGGCGCACTTTAACCACTTCGCGGAGGTCGTTAAAGGGTACGGACTGCCCAAGGTAGATGACCCTGAATCCGTTTTTCTTCAGCAGGAAACTGTAGAAGAGCAAGCCCAGTTCGTGGAGTTCATTTTCCGGAAGATACAGGAGAAAGGTGCGGGCATCCGGAGAAGATGGCCTCGGTTGCCCATCGATGGCAATGATAAGCTTTTGCCTGATCAGGTAGGTGATGAAGTGCTCCTGGGCCGGATTGATTGTGCCAATGATCCACAGCACCCCCACTTTTTCCAGAAAAGGGTAAAGAATATGGGTCACGCACTGTTCGAACCCCAGTTGCAGGATAGCCGTGTTTAATATCTTCTCAAATGCATCCTCATTAAACTCGATCATCGCCACCACGAGATTGTTGATTGTGGTTTCGTGGTCACCATTCGTTCCGGTAACTTCCATGACTTTATCATGGATTTCCGATTCATCCATTTTGGCGATGGCAGAGATCTTGAAGCCGTGGCGATTGAGGGTGCTGATGTTGAGCAACTTTTTCAGGTCGCAGTCGTGATAGTAACGGATGTTGGTTGCCGTCCTTTTTGGCTCAATGATATTGTACCGCTTCTCCCACATCCTGATGGTATGGGCCTTGATGCCGCTAAGCTTTTCAAGATCGTTAATGGAGTAGCGTGTCATATCAAACTTGTTTTAATACATGGGTGTAACGTTCATTTTTACAAAAAGTTCATCTCTTGGCAGAATAAAAAAAAATGCTTATATTGTAACACTTTAGCGAAGGCTTCTTATGCACTGGTATGGGTTCAGTGGAATATCGGGCCGGTATTGTTATTAAAATCAATCGTTCAATCATAAAATGCATCATATATGGAGCTTAACACATTGGAAGTCACAGAGCAGCCAGAGGGTTTCCGGTTTACCAGTATTCGTGAGCTGGTAAACCAAACCCTGAACGAAAAATTTGAATCCCCCGTAAACACAACGGGCATACCCTCCGGTTTTAAACAACTGGATGAGGCGATGGGTGGATTTCAAAAAGGCAGGATGTATACCTTAGCGGTTAGACCAGGAATGGGTAAGACCGCTTTTTTATTGTCCCTTGCCAACAACATGGCCGTAAAAAATGACCACACCGTGGCCATTTTCTCTTCCGAGCGTTCGGATGTCAAGATGACCAGGCGCCTGATTGAGAGCGAAACCGGGATGTCGGTACATAAGTTGCAATCCGGCGACTTAAAACCCAGTGAGAAGGACCACATGCTATCCCTCCTGAGCAACATTGCCAAAGCCAGGATCTTCATTGATGATACGCGCGGACTCAGCATTGGCACGTTTGCTAAAAACCTGCAGCATCTTTGCAAACTGGAACAGCCAGACCTGGTGATTATCGACTACCTGGAGCTGCTTCACAACAGTCAGCAAAACCAGGAGGACCTTCCGGCCCAGTATGGGCAAATCATGGAAAACATAAGGGCCATTGCTGCCAACCTGCAGGTTCCTGTATTGCTTTTCTCTCAATCTGCAGCACATGCCAATGGCAACCTGAATGGTGAACGCACTCCGATGCAAATGCTTCCGGCATTCCTGAAGGAGCATACCGACGTGCTGCTGTTTTTGCACCGAAAGTATACATTGCCCGGGGAGGCACCCAAATCCGGCAGCAACCTCATCGACCTGTTTGTGTCTGACATGCAAAATCCGGAGGAAGAAAAGGTCGTGTCGTTGCAGTTTATTGAGAGCACAGCTAAATTTACCGACCCCGTATAACGCAAACCCGGCACACCTGCCGGGTTTTTTGTAATTTCGGACGATTTCAAATCTGTGATTATGGCGATTATCAATGAAAATGAATTGCGGCAGGATGCCGTGCTCAACGTGGCCAAACGAATGATCCTGGCCGCACGAACTGCTCCCAAAGCCAGGGGAGTGAACACGCTGTCGATGTCGATACTCACCGGGTCAGATATACAGGCCCTGGCCAAAACGATGCGGCAAATTGGCGAAAAGGAAGACAATCCCATCTTTTTGCGCGATGCGGCCAATGTGTTGCAGGCTGCCCAGGTGGTTGTGATCATGGGCACACGGATCAAGTCGCTGGGATTAAAGACCTGCGGATTGTGCGGATTCGAAAACTGCGAGGCCAAAGATAAGGAGCCGGACGTGCCTTGTGCTTTTAACACCGGTGACCTCGGCATTGCGGTTGGTTCTGCCGCCAGCATAGCCATGGATGGCCGCATCGACAACCGCATCATGTATACCATTGGCGTGGCTGCTCAACAAATGGGGCTTTTGGGAAAAGAAGTGAAGATCGTATATGGATTCCCCCTGAGTGCGTCCTCGAAAAATCCTTTCTTCGACAGAAAAAAATAACTTGCTGAATCGCGGGAATTCATTGTCTATCCGAAGCTGTGTACCCACACATGCACCAACCCGCTAAACAATTGGCTGTCTGCGCTTGTTTCTTGTCATGATATTGCACAAAAGTCTTCACCAAAAGGCTTACNGTGCTCCCGGAGTACATTGTTTCACACCTCCTTACCCGGGAGCCCCCGCAAAATGATCATCCCTAAAACAAACAGACAATGAAAAGAAACAGCGATTTGGTAACTTTCGGCGGCAACCCCGTCACATTAATGGGCAAGCTTATCCAGGAGGATCTTCCGGCCAAGAATTTCGTGGCCCTCACCAACGACCTGAAACCATTCAACCTGAGTGACTACCAGGGCAAGGTGCGCATCATTTCCTCGGTGCCCAGTGTGGATACCGACGTGTGTGCCCAGCAGACCAGGCGGTTCAACCTGGAAGCTTCCAAGTTGGAGAATGTGCAGATCATTACCATCTCCTGCGACCTGCCTTTTGCCCTGAAGCGATTCTGTGCCGCAGAGGGCATCGACAACCTGGTTACGGTTTCTGACCAAAAGGATAAAGATTACGGGATCAAGTACGGCCTGCTGGTCGAGGAGCTTGGCATCCTGGCCAGGGCCATCGTGGTCATCGATAAAGATGACAGGGTCAGGTATGTGGAGGTTGTGAAAGAGGTGGCAGAACACCCCGACTATGACAAAGCCATTGCAGCTGCTAAAAAGCTGGCTTGATCCTGTATTGCGCATTCACTGTTATCCATTCACCGGACCGTTGGCCAGTACATGCCGGTACGGGTGGCAGCCCATTATGCTGCCTCAATATGCAGCCCGGGGCGCAGGTATGCAGCGGAACGGATCCTGCACCAAGCCTGGTGGGTTATCCCGCGGCGGTCTGCCAGCCTGGTCTGCCAAACTGGTCACGAAAAAAAGCGAGCGGTGCATTCAAGCGCCGCTCGCTTTTTTTCAGCTCAGCTATGGCTGTGGGTTTACTTCACCTCTTCGAAATCCACATCGGTCACGTCATCGTCATCATCTTTTTTTCCGGATGATGGATCTTGCTGTTGCTCCGGTCCGGCCTGTTCCTGGCCACCGGCCTGCTGACCTGCATCCTGCTGCGCATTCTGGTACATCTCTGCACTGGCTGCCTGCCATGCGTTGTTGAGTGTTTCCATCGTCGCATCAATTGCTGCAAGGTCTTTGTTTTTGTGGGCTTCTTTCAGCTCGGCAAGCGCCTTTTCAATCGGCTCCTTCTTTTCGGCCGGCAGTTTCTCACCAAACTCCTTGAGCTGTTTTTCAGTCTGGAAGATCAGGCTGTCTGCCGAATTCAGCTTGTCGATCTCTTCTTTCTGCTTCTGGTCGCTTTCCGCGTGGGCTTCAGCCTCCTCTTTCATTTTCTTGATCTCCTCTTCACTTAAGCCCGAGGAAGCTTCAATGCGGATGTTTTGTTCCTTGCCGGAAGCCTTGTCCTTGGCCGACACATTCAGGATGCCGTTGGCATCGATGTCGAAGGTGACTTCGATCTGCGGCATGCCCCTTGGAGCCGGCGGAATGCCATCCAGGTGGAAGCGTCCGATCGTTCGGTTGTCCTTGGCCATTGGGCGTTCACCCTGGAGCACGTGGATTTCTACTGATGTTTGGTTGTCTGCCGCAGTAGAGAAGGTTTCCTGCTTCTTGGTCGGGATCGTCGTGTTGGCTTCGATGAGCTTGGTCATCACGCCGCCAAGGGTTTCAATGCCGAGCGACAATGGGGTGACATCCAGCAGCAGCACGTCTTTTACCTCACCGGTGAGTACACCGCCCTGGATTGCCGCACCGATAGCTACTACTTCATCCGGGTTTACCCCTTTGGAGGGTTTGCGGCCGAAATATTTCTCGACCACATCCTGGATGGCCGGAATACGGGTGGAACCACCAACCAGGATCACCTCGTCGATCTCTGATGGTTGCATGCCAGCCTCTTTGAGCGCCGACTTGCAGGGCTCCAGGGTTGCCTGGATCAGGTGGTCGCTAAGCTGTTCAAACTTGCTGCGGGTGAGGGTGCGCACAAGGTGCTTCGGCACGCCGTCGACCGGCATGATGTAAGGCAGGTTGATCTCTGTGGATGTGGCACTGGACAGCTCAATCTTGGCTTTTTCAGCGCCTTCTTTCAGCCTTTGCAATGCCATCGGATCCTTGCGGAGGTCGATGCCTTCATCTTGCTTAAATTCCTCTGCCAGCCAGTTGATGATCACGTCGTCGAAGTCATCACCGCCCAGGTGTGTGTCACCTTTGGTCGACTTAACCTCAAACACGCCATCGCCCAGCTCCAGGACGGAGATGTCGAATGTTCCACCACCAAGATCAAAGACGGCAATACGCATGTCTTTGTCTTTTTTGTCGAGGCCGTAAGCCAGTGATGCGGCTGTGGGCTCGTTGATGATGCGGCGCACATTCAACCCGGCAACCTCACCGGCCTCTTTCGTGGCTTGGCGCTGCGAGTCGTTAAAGTAGGCAGGCACGGTGATTACCGCATCGCTGACCTCCTGTCCGAGGTGATCTTCCGCGGTCTTCTTCATTTTCTGAAGCACCATGGCAGAGATCTCCTGCGGTGTATACATTCTGTCATCGATCTTCACACGCGTGGTGTTGTTGTCGCCTTTTTCGATGTTGTAGGTTACCCTGTCGCGCTCCTTGGAAGCCGCATCATAGGGCATCCCCATCAGGCGTTTGATCGAATAAATTGTTTTTTCTGCGTTGATGATCGCCTGGCGCTTGGCAGGGTCACCAACCTTACGCTCTCCGTTTTCAGTGAAAGCTACGATCGATGGGGTAGTGCGACGCCCTTCGCTGTTGGGGATCACAACCGGTTCGTTACCTTCCATTACTGAAACGCAGGAGTTGGTCGTACCTAAGTCAATACCAATAATTTTACCCATTGTGTATGTGTTTTTGATTTTCGTTTCTGATTAATTTCCGGCAAAGGTGATTCAATGATTATGCCAATACCTGTTCAAGCCTGTTTTTTGAAATTATGGCACCTGATTGGGGGGCAGAGCGGCTTGCTGGTGTCAGGAAGGTGACAAAAAGGCAGGATGCTAAAACCTGGCAATCAACTTCAGGTTGACCAGGCGGGAAGTCAGGTAATTGGGGATGGCAAACATTTGGTTTTCCACGTCCTTAATCCAGGAATAAGATATGGTATTGCTGATCTCCAGCAAGTTAAACACTTCGGCCGTGAGCCACATGCTATCGAAATGCCGGAGGGGGCTTCCGGCAGAGAACTGGCTTTCTTCCCCGATCAATTGCTTGGAGAAGCCAATGTCGACCCTTTGGTAGGACGGCATGCGTCCATAGGTGACATTCATGTCCTCCCCGGGCGCCCAGAAGGGGAGTCCGGAACTGTAAAAGAAGCCCAGTTGCACCTGGTAGCTTGGGTTCCTGGGCAGAAAGTCCTGGAAAAACATGCTGAAATTAAACCGCTGATCTGTTGGTCGCGGAATGTGTCCGGCTGGCTCCTCCTCACCATCCATGTTGACGACATAGGCGCCTTCGATATGTTCGCGGGTCTGCATCACCGAAAGCGACGCCCAGGAATCGATGCCTGGCACAAACTCTCCGTGGATCTTCATGTCCAGTCCGGCTGCATAGCCTTCGGAGATGTTGTCGGCATAATACCTGATGCGTACGTTGTCGAGCTGATAGGGGATGAGGTCGTTCAGGAATTTGTAATATACCTCGGTCGTGTATTTGAAGGGCCGCTCCCAGGCTGTGAAGTGATAGGAAGATCCCAGCACCAGGTGGATGGATTCCTGTGCCCGGATCCCCTCATTCAGCTGGCCTTGCATGTCCCGGAGCTCACGGTAGAATGGCGGTTGGTGAAAATACCCGGCCGAAGCCCGGAATGTCCACCTTTCTGCCCACTCTGGTTTGTACAGCATAGTGGATCGTGGGCTAAAGACCAGTTGCTCGTTGAAATCCCAGTAATTGGCCCGCAAACCTCCTGTCAGGGCGAACCGGCCATGGGGGCGGGTAAACTCCCAGGTGTTCTGCAGAAAACCTGACAGGCGGTTCGACTGCATGCTGATCTGTGTATTCAGGGTGTCCTGCAGGTGGATGGCGTGATCAGGCTGTTGTGGCAGGGAGAAACCGGCAGAATCGATCAGGGTCCATTCATTCAGCCGGTCATAGATGTCTTCGTGCTGAAATTTAACGCCCCAGCGCAGCTCGTGGTTGTCGACCTGCCAGCGACCTTTGGTTTCCGCATTCCACACCTGGGCGTTGAGGTAATTCCGGGCATGATTTAAGAAGCTGCCCACCCCCAGGGGCTCCCCGGTAGGTTGTCCAAAGTCATCCTGTCCCATGTCTGTTTCGACCCTTTGCAGCCAGTATTGGCCAAGCACGTCAAAATTCTCCCGTTCATCCGACTGGAAAAAACTGCTGGTCAGCTGCAGTGAAAAGTCGGCATGGGGCTCAAAATCCAGCGACAGGGCGCCCGTGGTGGTAGTGAACCGGTTGGTTTCCTGTCCGTCGAAGAATACCGTAAACTCCCGCACATCCGTGATGGTTCCGAACCTGGTGCGCTGGACCTCCGGCTCAAACTGGTAGTTGTTGTCGTTAAAGTTGCCCAGGAAGCTCAGGGTCAGGTCGTCGGATAAGCGGTAGCGCAGCAGGGCCTGGATGTCGGAGAAGGATGGGCTGTAGTCTCCCTGGGTGTCGAGTGTACCAAGCAGGTATTGGTTGGACTTGTAACGCACCCCCACCAGGTAAGAAAATCGCCTGTTTTCGGAGATGCCTTCCAGGTGGACTGACCCCTCAAGGAGGCTCAGCGAGAAAGAGCCGGCGAAAGCATCCGGTTCCTTGTACCGGATATCCAGCACGGATGCCATTTTGTCCCCGTACTGTGCATTGAAGCCACCTGCAGAGAAACTGATCTCGGCAACCATGTCCGGGTTAAGAAAACTCAGGCCTTCCTGTTGGCCTGATCTGACCAGGAAGGGTCTGTATATTTCTATCCCATTCACATAGATGAGGTTTTCGTCGTAGCTGCCCCCCCTTACCGAATACTGGGCGGAAAGTTCCGATGCGGTAGCCACTCCTGGCAGGGTCTGGATCAGGCGTTCTACGCTGGCGCTGGGACCCGGCAGGGAAGAAGTAAGGCGGGGGTCGATCCGGGTGACGTCGGTGCTCAGCACCTGGCGGTCCCTGACCTCCACGTCGGGCAGGGCGGTGACCAGGGGTTCCAGGGTGATGGTGACCTCTTTTTCCTGGCCAGGTTCCAGCTTGACGGGAAGCTCCTCGGGTTTGAATCCAAGGTGGGATACCACGATGGTCAGCTCTTCGCCGGCCGGAATGCGCAACTCAAAAAAGCCGTGCTCATCGGTGGTGGTACCCACGCGTATTTCATGTATAGCAATGTTCACAAACTGCATCGGCTCGCCCTGGCTGTCTTTCAGGTGACCTGTGATGCGGGCTTCCCCGGCCCAGGAGTGAAGGGAAAGAAATAGCAGGGGAATGCATAGTAAGTGATAGATGCGGTTCACGGGGCGTCAATAATCTTTTGGTCAACTTGTATTTTCCGGCAAAGATGCTGAATTAAATTCAGATGGACTACAAAGGATAACAACATGCCGGGAAAAATATTGCCCGGTGGTTAATCATCCCGGCGAAATCTGCCGTCTCTCCATGCCTGGATGAATTCAGCCCAGGCAAAGGGGTTAAACAGCCGGATGGGTGGCGACTGCCCGGCATAGTACATCCTGTCGGAGTGTTGCTGCACATGCGCCCTAAAGTTCATGGAGCCATCCATGGGCATGTTCTCGAATCGTTCGCGCATCTCCGCATGCGCGAGATTGCGCATGGCCCTGTCGTAATCGTCGGAAGGTACATCTGTGTGGATGAAAGCATGTCTGAACTGCTGCCTGGTTGGCCAGGGGTAGACCACGGTTTCGGCCAGGTGTATGGTGTCCCGTGTCATCATCTGTACGGCGGAATAGCGCGACTTGGTCAGGGTGTCGGGGACGGTATAATACGCATCCAGGTAGCCTACAGACGAAAAACGCAGGGTATCGTCCTGGAAGACCGGGATGGAAAAGAATCCGTAGTGGTCGGTCGTCGTGCCGCGCCCCGTGTTTTTGACCCATACCGATGCATGCGGCAGGGGCTTCAGGCTGTCGCCGGTTAGCAGC
>SL_5KL_010_SEDDRAFT_10001207_pt1 | contig 15860 bp, 13 predicted proteins | sample SodLakKL_010_SED_FD_9118 | JGI IMG/M metagenome (IMG submission 9118)
ATGATGAAGCTTTATTTTATGACTCACATGGACATGGAAGAACTACGTCTTAAGTTTGCGGCTAAACACGAGATGTGGGACTTGAACTTGATGGAGCACGTTAGAGCTATGCTTGGTGCACTTGGTGGAGGTACGCCTATTACGGATCAGAACCAACCCAGTCAGACACAGAAATCACTGGCTGGAGCACTTAGCGGAGCGGCAGCTGGCGCCTCAATAGCTGGTCCCATAGGGGCTGGCATTGGTGGAGCTGTAGGTCTTGCCGCATCGTTTTTATAATTAATCTATGGTAAAAAATTTACCAAAGGGGAGGCAAATATGTCTGTTCTTATAACACACATAAAGGAGATTTATCATGGCTAAAATTCCAATGAGAGATCCTGCGTTTCTTGCTGAATTCAGCAGACGTCGAGGAGTTCCGATGATTCCTGAAGAAGGTGGAGCCGCTGGAGGCGAAGAGCAACAAGAAGGATGGCTCTCTAGAACACTTAATAATCCTGATGTTCAGCGGCTTATGGCCGGCATAGGATCTAGGATGGATCCAAAGGGAGCTGGCGGTTTTATCGGAGAACCGACTGTTGAGATGATAGAGTCCAAAGCACAACGGGAATTCATGGCTGCTTTGATGGAACAAATGGGAGGGGCTGGAGGCAAGATTAAGATCGGCCCCGATGGAAGCTTGAACATTGACATGAATGCTAATATACCTGAGACAGGAGAAGCTGGGACTCGTACAAAAACCTATGATATGACACAGGTAGGTGACAAAGCTCCTAAGGAAACGATGCCAGCTGGAGCACAGCCTCAAGCACCTGGGCCTCAGCGAGACATCTTTGGATTACAGGATCGCATCAGAAATTTGATGTCTAACTTAATGCCAAGAGGACTTTAAGATGCAAGACTTAGTTACTGCTATGCGAGGCATGGCGCCGGATCAGGCGCAACAAGCTACTCAAACAGCGGCCAATGTTATGCTCAGTCAGCAGCAGATGGCTCAACAGCAGTCTATGCTAGATCAGAAGTTTGCTCATGAAATCTATATGGCTGAGCAAGAACGCATGCACCAAGAGCTAGCTAATGCTGCTAGACAAGATCTCGAAGAACGTAAGTTCCAGCTGAAGCGGCAGAAAGCTGATATCGATGGCCTCTATAAGTTTGCGCAAACCGAAAAGATTGGTGAAGAACTCATGAAGGAACGGCGCATCAATGAAATGACTACAAACATCTTTAAGAATCTTGATGAGCAAGGACCAATAACCACCAAATTCGGATATACCATGAATCCTAGTGAAGCCATACTTCTAGAGAATGAATATGGAGCAGATCTAATTCCAGATGATGTAGGCATCGACATGGGAATTCATAAAGCTCCAGACGACAGTCTCATGTGGATTCACAGGCGCCCAGGTGAGCGTGAACCCACCACATATAATTTAGCTGCTGGAGCCTCAGAAGAAGCTGCCAACGATATTCGCAGGCTGGCCTTAGACTTTCTGGGGGCTGACAGCTTCTCGGGATTAAGGGCAGAAAGCCAGTTTCAGTTTTTAAACATCGTTTCTGTGGGCACTCAGTTAGCTGGGACTCATGGGCTAAGTGCAGTCGAAGCATTTACTGAAGCCACAATTGCTACTGAGCGATTTGATCGTGTATGGAAAGAGGTTGCTGGACAACTAGAAAAAGCTAAATCTTGGGGTAGGTTACCTAAGGTGCCCGATGCTGCTCAGTTGCTGGCGAGTCCACCCTATGAGGGCGAACAATCAGTGCTGGATTTCTTTATGCAGTATGACTTAGAGCCAACTGTTCTAGAAGACCAAATAGTTAGGCTCGGATACTCAAGGAAGGAAGCCTCTGATATTATTGCACTGGCTGTTAGACAATATCAAACAAGGAGCCGGTAATGACTAAGCTCTTGGACTATGCCGCTGAGCGTGAGCAGTCCGCCCTAGAGAGATGGATGCTTCCTGAGGAGCCTGTTAAAACTCCGAGGTTCCGAGACAGAACTCAGACAGCTCTTGACAGATATGTAGATCAACGCATTGATCCTATATCAGACCAAGTGCCTACTAAGTCCGCTGAGCCTGAGCTGCCTCAGTGGAAGCTAGGATCACTGGCGGCTGAATATGAATCAAGGCACGATCAAACTGCCATAGGTTATACTCGTGGCATGCCTGAATATGGTACCTATCAGATATCTTCTGCCGTAGGTACGGCTCAAAGCTTCATGCAATGGTCTCGGCAAAATGCGCCAGAACTCTATAAGAGACTTAAGCCCTACAAAGATTCTATTGCCACTAAGGGCGGTGCATTTGAACGAGAGTGGATCAAGGCCTCAAAAGAAGGTCTCATAGGTGATGCTGAACACAGGTTTATCGTAGAGACTCATTATGATTATGTCTTAAATAGGCTTCAAGACGAATCCCTGAAAAATTTGATTAAGGGCAGTCCTATTATGAAGGACGTAGTCTTTAGTACGGCTACACATTTGGGTGGACCTCGAGGAACCGCACTTATCAGAGATGCCTATAAGCCTGGGATGACTCGAGACCAGTTGATCGAAGCTATCTATGAGGCTAGAGCTGCCAGAGCTGTGGGCCATGAATACGAGAAAGGCCTAATGAACAGGTTTCGAAACGAATCTGCTAAAGCCCTAGAACAGTTGCAACATGAATCTACGGCACGAGACCAAGTCAAAGTGGCTGCTGCTCCCGAAGTAATCAAAGACTCACAGCCACAGCGCCATAACGTAGCGGCACCGGAAGAAACTTCGAACCGAGAATCCGCTTGGAACACGGCCAAAGAACTGTTGCTGACGGTCGATCCGTGGCAACGGCCGCAAATCATTAAGAACATAGCAGCTCCTGATTATTTGCCTGATCCAGCTGAAGTGGCGCAAACCCGACTTCGGACACTCACCTATAGTCCGGAACTCGAAGAACTTTTCGAAAGCTGGGGTGAAGGCAGGCTTCAAGGTGCTGTCGAAGAACCTGATATACCAAATCCATTCGAGATTTTTGCAGGCATATTTGGGGGCACACGCCACATTTTAGCTAAGTATGGCTCAAGGGGCGCTGGCTTACTAGCGAGATCACTCGTCGAGAGTGGCGTTGGTACTACAACAAGTGCTCCAGTCTTTATGTTATCGAGCCAAGTCCGTGAGCGCTGGGGATGGGGACCAGCCCTAGTGTTAGAGTTAACAGCGGGACTTGGAACTGCTATGACCTTTGACCGCTTCATAGTGAATAAACTAGTTAACTTGGGCGGTAAGTTAGGCGCCAGTAGGAATCTGAATCGCCTAAAAAAAATGCCCACTAAGGAGCAAGCCGAGGTCGTAGAACAGCTAGACCAAGTTCTGAGAGCTGCCTTAGACCGAGGTAATGTTATTAAACCCAGTGTTGGCAAGACTACAGGCCGAGAACCTATGAGTTGGGGCGAATTCTTAGCAAGTAACCAATACGAAGTGGTGCCGGCTCCTCGGATGCATCCTGAACACATAGTGCAGCGTCGTATCATAGGGCCACGTCACAGCAAAGAGCTAGCCTATGCTTTTGATGTGCCAGAAGCTCCGGCCGTTATAGCAGCTAGGCATCGAGACGTTGATCCTAATTTGCCTATGCCCCTAGAGTATGTGAGGCCTTCAGGATTTATTCGTCAGCTCTCTGAGGCTACATCCACTGATCAAGTGGTAAAAGCCATTCAGAGTGCTCGAGCCAACAGAGCAGTTAGCGAACTGCAGCCATATACTCAGAAGGCTTTGGCCCAAGGCTACTTAGGAACAGTTCGCAAGGGCCAACGAGATCCAGCTACAAAAGTAGACCTGAGAGAGCGCGAGCTACTGATTCGGCAGATGGCCGCTAAAAAGAACGCCACAAAGTTAACGGTCGAAGACGAGATGCAAGCTGATATGGCACAAATTCTCGGTGATATGTCACCAAAAACTAATGCTGAAGTGCCTCCAGCCACACGGCTCACTGAGTCCCAGAAAGCTTATATTAAGGCGCGCGAAGAGATGGATGCGTTCTTGGAGAATGATCCCTCAGGCTTTCACCGTGGCATGACTAAGAAAAAGAAGCCTGAACCTAGCGACGATGCCATGGACGATGCACTCAGGTTTGATGAGTGGACAGCCTATCAAGAAGATCTTGGCATAGATCAAGACGCTACTAGATCTTTTGGCGACATGTTAGAAGACATGTACACTGTGTTTGGTCACAAAATAGGTTTGACTACTTACGATGTAACCAAGGGATCTCCTGCAGATGCCCTTAAGGCTGCAGAGCGTTTAGCCCGAGACTTAAAGTTTCACCGCAGAGAGGCCTTAAAACAAGGTGTTACTGTTCAGCAGTGGTATATCAACCAAGGCCTGAGCCCAGAAATAGCCCAGAAACTTGCAGCCCAAAGTGATGCAATAAATACGGCGAGTCCAGAAAAGTTCATGAAAGTCTTTGAACAGCTGGGCGAAGACGTAGCTGCGCCTCGGCCTGAGTTGTTTGATCCCGACGCTGGGTATGGTGTAGCCCTCGGATCTAAGTTGTCAGTGGAATATCCCTTCAGACGTATCGGAGCCAATGAATCAGGTTTTGCCTTTAAGACTCATGCGTCAGTTCAGACAGCCTATGAGGACCAGGTGACCTCTGTGATTAGAAGCCTCTACATGGGTAGCAAGACGAACCTTAGAGGCATGAACGCTAAGCAACGAGCCGACGTAATGTTTAAGGCTGAAACTGAAACTCATGATCTCAGTCAGTATGAGCCAGCGATGCAACGGCGCATTGAAACTGCGGCTAAAGAAATCCGCAGATATCTGGATCATACCTTTGAGCAACTCAGAGCCGATGGGATCTTGCAGCGCACCTTCAAAGAAAACTACATGGACAGGCTTTCGGTCAGAGCAATGCGGCTCCTTGAGGGGCGTCAAAAAACCACTGATCCTAAGAGCCTACGAGAATATGACATCAAAATCAAGGACTTGCAAGAGCGTCTTGCTGCGGTCAAAAACACTGAGTTTGTGCCATTGCTGCTTGAATGGAACGATCAACTAAGGCATATTAACAAACCATTGGCTGAACGTATAGTCAGTATATTGAATCAAAAGCAGCGCCAAGCACCAAGCCTCAAATGGCTAGCTGGCCTTAAGAACTCTAAGGGCGAGCCTTATATTACAGCCGATCAGATAGATCCAGCAGNTATTCTCGGAGCCTATGGGCGACGCGTAGGAAAAGACATAGCTAATCAGCGACTGAAAAACGCACTAACACATGATGGTCTAATAAGAAAGATTCCTCGTGATAAGTTTGGAAAGCCTAAGCCTTTTAGCAAAAAAGATCCAGCTAGTGAATGGCCCGAGATAGACGCTAACGTAATGCCGTTTATGAAAGACCATGTGGCACAGCCTCAACTGCGCAGATATTTATACGAATATTATAACACACTTGGTAAGCATGGCTGGTTCGAGAACACATTGAATGTCACCAAGATGTTTCAGTTCTTTAATCCGTTTATCCTCGGGATGTATAACACCTATCAGAGTGCTCTGCTCACCGGAGTAAACAGCTGGCGCATACCTTTGGCCATGCGCGGAGCTATCAAAGACGTCATGAAGAATACGAAGCTCTATCAAGAGGCTGTAGAACTGGGCTTGTCTTCGAAGCCTTATCCGAATCCTCTGGGCTCGTGGCAAGACGCCTTAGTGAATGCGCAAATGCCATATAAGAATCGCTTCATGCGATGGCAAAATCTGTTGCCTCATAAAGCATTCAAAAGCTACTATAACGTAGCTTGGGATGCAGCCTGGACTATGGATCCGATTCTTAGGATGGTCAGCTACAAAGAGCTGCTTCGGCGCGGCTTCGCGAAGCGTGATGCTGCTCAACTAGCTGCTCTGTTTCATGGCGACTACGCAGCGGTTCCGCCCCAGACCAGAAGGTTACTTAACAAGTTCTTTTTTACGCCCACATTTAAAATAGTCATGGCACAGTTGCATAAACAAATGATGGAATCCGCAGTTAAAAGCGCCACACAAGTAGCTCGAGGTCAGTTGCCTGGCATGAAAACTAGGATTTTAGCCAGCGGTCTTGCGATGCTTATGGCCATTAATGTGGGCCGTCACATGTTGATGAAGCATTACGGCTTTGAATCAGACCAATGGGGTCGGCGCTACGTCAAGGAGATCGAAGACGCCGACGGAGTTACAAAGGAACTAGTTATTACTATGAGCGATCCGACAAATCTATTCATAAAGTATGGGCACTATGTTCATGAGTCACTGTTTGGCAGGCCATCTGATAAAACGTGGATAGGCAAGTTAGCTAATGATTTTCGTTACGAGGTGCATCCATTTTATCGAATAATTCTCGGAGAACTAGCTCATAATCGTGACTGGTCAGGAAGGCCTATAACCACAGATGGTCAGAGTCCCGCCAAGAAGGCACTACTCCAAGCCAGATATCTGTTCCAGCAGTTTCTGCCAGTAACTAAGGTGTATGATTTTAGTCCAGGTGATGTAGAACAACGCAAGCTTCTGGATGAGCACTTCGGTAGGATCGGTAGCAGGTTGTTAAGCGTAGTAGCGTTTTCGTATGTCAGAGGATCCGAGGAGGAACGAGTCCAGCGCGATGTTAAACTTATGCAGCAGCGCCTGAATCGTGCAATCGCCGACGGGATGCTGACTCCTGAGGAAGTCGAGCGCGCCATAAAAAAAATAGACGATTGGTCTAGAAGAATCGATTAATTTATGGCCCCAGTAGGGAGGGCGTCTATCTGGGGCCACATTATCGCCAGAGTGTTCACAAGCTGAACAAAATGGCGTGGACAACACAACTAGGATTCCAAGTCGCGCAGATCAAGCCGGCGCTCTGCATACGTATGAGATCCAGCTCTAAATATCAGTAAGTTGAGCCGTTTATGCCTCATAACAAATATAACGCATGCTATCACGGCCATTACAGTGAGGCCACTCAACAATATATAATCATCCTTATGGGACTTTTCTAAACCCTCAGCAAACATCCGAAACATTTTGTTAGTAGCAAATCTGTTGATTGGACCCTCCGACAAATAACAAAGTTCTCCGTACCTCATGGCCCCTGAGAAATCGTGGCTCGACTTATTGAGCACATAAACTTTAGTGCAGACTGAGTCTGCTAACTTAGTCATGGTTGTTCTCCAAAATATGTTTCAAGTAAGCTTTGGCCCATGCCCCATAGGTGCAGTATCGACCCATTTTGACAAGCTCAGTCTTGATACGACCGGCCGTATCTGCGCCAATATATGGCAACAGATGCACCGGAACCCCAGCTTTTTTGAAATACTCGAGTTCTTTCTGCGATCCAGGAGAATGCACCCATCCAGGAACAAAGGCTGCAAAGGTTACTCGCTCGCACAGCTGAATAGCCCACTGAAGCCACGGTAACTGACTGAGTCGTTCGCCATAATCGAAGCCCGAAGTCTCGAGGGGCCAACAAACCACAGGCATATCCTCGGTTCCATCTATGTAGATCCAAATCTTGTAACACATAAATCTACCGAGATTAAGTTTATGTTCCTCAAAGGTCTGACTNCTNTAGGGTCCGCCTAAATAAATCATGTTAAGCCTCCTTCAGGTGTTTAAAAGTTGTCATAGCTAAGATCTTCTCTTCGATCTTGGGTCTAGTTTCTTCGAGCAAATGATACTGGATCTTGCCACTCACTGAGGCCTCGGCTCTTATGCGGCCAGAAGTTTCAAGCAGTGTTAAGATCGCACTCAGGTCTTGGGGATACGCATCGAGCTTGAACTTATCTACGATTTGAGGCCACGACAAAGTTTGATGCTTCTGAAATGCGAGCATCATATCAGCTAGCGTTTGGGCATGATGGCCTCGACCCAATCCAAAGAACGCATTCGGCATCTCGCGTTCAGTAAGCCTCATGATAGCTAAAGCCTCTTGGTAATGCTCCAAGCTAATAATACGCTTATTGGTTTTAGCTGCACTCAGGATCATACATAACTTCCTTAGGTGCAATGCGCGCCTGGCGTTATAGCCTACAAATTGATCTGCATCTATGGCATTGACATTACGTGGGTCCATGTACCACATAGAATATTCTTCCATAGCACGCTCAGTAAAGCGGAACGGTCCAGCCATAGCACCAATCACAGCTAGGTCATGGAACAACTGTTCATAGATTTCAGACTCTTCGGGTGTGCGCCACGGCTGAGGTATACGTTTCTCAGGGCCATAGCCTACCACAAAGATAAGTCTCGATATCAGGCCTCCTCCGACAGCCTCTTGGGTTAGCTTACTCTGCAGAATGCTAGGTGTAATTGCACCAAATATAGTCAGATATGCGTTTGTTATTAGGTCTTTGCCTTGGCTCTTGGTGGAGTATTTCCACTTCTTGGGGCATCCAAACAAATCAGTTAGCGTTACAACCATGTCGGGATTGCGCTCACCTATAAAGACCGAGAACTCTTCAGACCACACACTCAGCGAACGGTGTTCACAGATTTCGCCTTCTAGCGTCTTGAAATTGCCGCGTGCTTCAGCGAGTTCACGTACCAACTGAGCACGTGTAACACAATCTGAAGCCAAATGAACATTCATTTCTTGGATCATAGGTTTGGCCTGGAGCATCGCAGTTCCTTTGCGACCGCCAGGCGGACCTACAAGCACTGTATAAAAGTTCGCATAGATATCTTCGTCACCCCAAGGCAGCCAGCACTTCCTTTCAAGTACCGAACTGAGTGCTGTAATCGCAGTCCACAGCCGATACAACCTGGGTGGCTCTGAGTTCTCAGTTACTTGTAGATATCGGGCAATCCAATCATCTATTTTTCGCTGCATCACTGGCTCCAGGAATGTTATGGCAAATAGACTCCAAATAGTCTGGACTCAGTTCGTCTAGTGGTAGCATATCCTTCCAGTTAGTGAAGCTAACCTTGACGTCACAAGGAATTCTGAACTCTCGGCCCATCGCATAGAGCGGCTTATCAAGGTGTTCAATGAGCCTATTGAGCACTAAGCTAACTTGGTATATGTCTCTAGGCTTAAACTGCAACAACACAGAGTCATGGACAGTGGCCAGCAGCTCTAAGCCATTATGGTCGAATCGTTTATCATCATAGATCCGGACGACTCCTCGGTTCAGGTGCTCTGCTACAGTGGACTGCGGAATATATGCGTAGGCAGCTTTAGCCAACATATAGTCCATGTTACCGAGAAATCGTTTAGGCCTACCATATAAGTTTCGCAAGGTTCTGTTCTTTAATAGCTGTTGATCTATGGATCTGTGCCAACGCCGGACTCCAGGAAACCTGCGGTGGTATGCTTCAAGTAAGCTTTTGGCCTTGAGCTCAGGTTCTTCTATCATTAGAGCAAACGTCTTATAGCCCATTGCATAGTTACTGGCGTGAACCACGGCCTTAGCTAACTTGCGCTGCTTAACTGTTGTGGCATCTGCGGCATGGAGCGCCTCCATGAACTCAGTGATCTTTCGTCCAAATATTTGACAGGCGTTATATGAATGGCAGTCGACGCCGGATTCAAACGAGGCTATCATATTAGCATCGCCCGAAACATATGCTACGATACGAGCCTCAGCCTGGCTAAGATCTATCTCAGCTCCAAGATAATCTGGGTCAAATGTCAAGAATTGTTTGAAGTCTTTAGGTTGGTTTTGAAGATTCGTTCCCGTTCCAAAGTACGTAGCTGCAGAGCTAAGTCTTCCAGTCGCTGTTCCCGATATTTTATAAGCGCAACGGAGCCTTTGATCTGCATCGATATCCACCTCAAAATATGTTCCGATAAGTTTATCCAGCTTGCGACATTTTCTGATGAATCGTGCTTCAATAGAGCCTTTTCCACCAGCTCGACTGATTCGTTTAAGCGCTGTATCGTCACACGTAGGCTTGCCAGTTCCTCTGCTAATGTATGGTTTAATTCCGAGTTTGTCATAGAAGTACTCCTTCATTTGGGGTGGTGATTTATAATTCAGGGGTTGTTTCATTATCTTGGCGAGGCCGTGTTGCATGGCACGTAGCTTACGACTGAGCTGGGCTTTCTTCTTGAGCATGCCATCATAGTTAACACGAATACCTCGGTATTCCATTTCAATCAGGGGCTTGTGAAGCTCCATGAGATGCTTGTATGTATCGAGTGCTTCGATCTGCTCGAGTTCACGTTGCAGAGGCTCGACTACTTGATGCGTATATAAGCAATCCTTAGCGTTGTATGCCCAGTGTTGTGGCCAATCTTTGATAACTTTCAAATGGGTTTGTTTGCCTTCGTCCTTATAGTACGGATAATATGTGTATGTTGATACAATAGCATCTAAGCCCTTACTGAGATCGGCCCAGGCCAGATGTCGTGCTAACATTGTGTCGAAATAAAATCCGTTTGTCTTGATACCTAAGGTCCGTAGGATAAACATTATGTCGAACATTCCGTTTTGCATAATCTTGCCTACATTAGGATCATTCAAGATTTCACTGATGCGCTCCCATAACATGATCTCCTGATCGAGGCCAAAGTAGTTACCTTTGTTACTCATAAAAGGAATACACATAGCTTCATGTAAGCCACAAGTAAACCCTAGGCATGTGACAAACTCCGGCGTACATTCTATGTCAAACGCTGTAGTGGGTTGTTTGCTCACGGAGTTCAAGAAGTCCATTGCATCGTGAAAGCTCGGTTCGATATGTGTCACATTAGTTACGTCTAGTAAGTGAGGGCGTTGTTCCAGATCGAGCATCCGTTGCAAATCGTTCATGATAACATAGAAGTTCTTGGGATCTCTGCTTGGCAGTGCACTGGCCGGATGGTATGTAACAAGTATGATCTTGTCTTTAAGGGGTTCTGCCAGATGCGGAAAATCCTCAGCTTTGTAGAAGCTTCCTTGAAACTTAGAGATCTTGTCGTAACGGGGTTCAGCCAGCAAGGCTTGCATAGCAGTTTCACCAAACAACACTATGAACTTGGCCTTAAGTTCAGAGAGTTCCTTAATGAGTTTGGCTTGTAGCTCGTGCCACACAGGACGCAGCTTTTTAGAGTCATTTTTTGGGAGTTGATTTTTGCAGAAGTTAGTCAAATATATTTGGTGTCGAGGCAATCCTACCATATTTAATATGCGAGTTAAGATTGTTCCAGCGGGTCCAACAAACGGCTCACCGTCAGAGAGTTCCTGGTAGCTTGGGGCTTCACCTACAAAAGCATATGCCGCATAGTTAGGATCGCCCAACGGAGGAACAACATCAAGCAGTAACGGATCTTGGACCTTGGTGCTTAGATCTGGTATCATACAGGCTCCTATTTGTCTGAGGCACTAGATGGAACGTTGCAAAAGCTGTTGCACTTAGGACAATACAGTTTTGTTACGCGTATCTTGTGTGCATTTATCATGTTAGAACTCCAGTCCATGGTCATAGTGTCGCTGTGATAGCGTCTGCATCCGGCTTCATATTCTACAGGAAGCCAATGGTGCTGGCAGTTATGCAATGTCTGAGAGTTCTGCTTGCTCGACATTAGTGTGCTCCTTTAATGTCTGGTAGAACTGATAAAAGTATTTAGAACTGGTATCGCAGCCCACAGGAACCATACTATTTAGGGCTGCACATATCATTGAGCTACCAGATCCTGCGAACGGCGAAAAAAAGATAGATCCGTGGCGCCCTAAGGCCTCAAAAAACCTTTGATAAACGTCTAGTGGCTTGTGCCACTGATGATATTTTTTAGAAGCAGGTAGACTCGATGCCTCGAAGCCAGCCATTAAACTCTTGGTGTTGAATGTTGCTTGGCCCTTACGAAACAACAGATAAGTCTCATAATTAGATATTAGGTTACACTTCAAGCTATTAGCAGTACCACCTGGCTTGTACCAGAAGCCTGGGCGCTGCACTGAGAACCCAGCAGAAACTGCTATCTTATTGAGGCGCTCCACATGCTCGTAGCCGGTCCAACACATGACCCAACTGTCATCCAAGAGCTTGGCATAAAGCGCAGGAAGCAACCGGCTCATGTTATCGACTAGCTCCTCGAGTGTCCAGTCAGCATCGTTTTGATTTGTGTCAGATGCNTATAAGCCATTATAATCTATGGCATAGGGCGGATCAAGTTCAGCAAATCCTATGATCTTGTCTGGAAGCTTTTCGAGGAGTTCTTCCCACCNACAGATCTGATANATAAACTTGATGGCAGAAGAATCCTCAGGATCTGCCCCAAATAAGTCTCGTTCCTCAAGATCGTCTTCGAACTCTTCTACTTGGATTATGTCGCCTTCCTCGAAGCTGCTTGTAACTTCAGCTTTGGGCTTTTTGCCTTGGAGCATCAGCTCGAGTCTGTTGCGCTCATCCTCAGGTAGGGCTTCAAGCGCTTGGATAGCATCGGCCCGCTGAATAAGTTTTTTGTAGGTGTCATATGCTTGGCGCTTGGTCTTGGCCTTAGCCAGCTCAGGAAATGTCCTGAGGGCCGTAGCGATCTGTAGATCTGTGCTAAGGCCACCTAGACTAACACCCAGGAATTCACAAGTATCTCGGTAGGACCATTTCTTCTGGGTTTCGCAGTGATACTCATGGATGCGTAACTTCAGTTCGAGTTCTTCAGCCCAAGCGAAGTCTTTGCGATCTGTGTTAGCAATACGCTCAATGAGTAGCTTATTATCTGGGGTTATGCCCGAGATTATGCGGGCCGGAATCTCAGAGATTTCTAGTTCCTGACAGGCACGGATTCTACGTTCGCCATCTAGTAGTTCCATCTGCTCATTCAGTAGTATCGGCATCAAGACGCCGACCTTCTGGATACTGAACTTAATAGAAGTTAGATCACCTATGTCTTGACGGGCCCGCTCTGAGATCTTAACGTCAGCAAGGCTGACAGATTTAACTGTAATCATGATGCTTCCTTTAGTTGTTTAGCCAGAGCTTTGAGTTGCTCAGGTGACAGGTTACTCAGTAGTTTCGCAGCCTTATTGATAGAACTTTGGGGCTTAGCTTTGGCACGCGACCTTGTCACGGGTGTCGCTCGGGCCGTAGCTAGCCGAGACTCGCGCAGTTCCTGGAGCTTTGGCACATAGCTAGTTAGGTCGCATGGAGCCTGGATTCGTCTCATTAGGTCTGTTACCACAGGCATATCCTGTGCGAACTTTGTTCGCGTTATCATTTGTCCTCCTCTATAAAGGTCGGGTCGAGTTCCTCGAGTGTGGGCAAATAGATTCCACGTTCGCCCTCGAGCCACGAGTTAAACTCGGCTTTGCCCTCATACAAGATCTTGAGGTTTACGCTTTCGATGAAGCGTTTAAACATTCGGGTCATTTGGCCATGATACAATGAGCGCTGGAGCTTGTCATATTCAGGGCCGTCTAGGTTTAATGTTACTTTTCTAGGGGGTATCATAAGAGAATCCTCATAGAGATTAAATCTCTGTTTGAGTTCGAATTGGCAGATCGTCCTCCGAGATCTGTTTGATACCAAACCGCTTGGCTTGACTAAGCTTATATGTCTCGTGGTCTAAGTGACCGATGACCATATAAGTCAGATCTTTTCCAACGTAGTTAGTAAATTGCCAGCCGAATGGTTCAAGTAACCTTATTATTTCTTGTCGAGGTTCTGAGAGTTCTCCTGTTATACAATATGTAACTGTGGCAGGTTCCGGCACAGGCTTAAAGCTAAAATACTTGAATTGGTCTTTAGCCCTAAGTAAGTCTGCCACAGCTAGAGGCATAAGCTGCAAGGCGTCCTGAGACAGCTTGGCCTTTGGAACCTTGTAGCCTTTCATCATTTGAAGTAGGATCAATGCACGCTTAGATCCGAGCGATTTGTAGCCGAGTCCCCCTATAAACTTGGCTGGATCAAGCTCCAGATCTAAGCTAGTTATTGAGTCCATTAGATTCTCGTATGTGCCTGGGCCCATGCAGTTGCGTAACCGCTCGTCTATGCCAAAAGTCTCGGGTTCAAGCAACGCCCAGCGAGATTCCTTTAACACATGATATAGCTTTATGTCATTGATAATTTTATCCAACATGGCTGGACCTACGCCATCGAGCTTTATACCTGCGGCCGAATAAAAAAACAGTAGTTGCTTTGCCAACTGAGGCGCACAGTCCGAGGAGCTGCATATCAAATGGGGCTCTTCGTATGTGAGTTCTGTCTGACACATAGGACATAGTTCGGGCAGATCGACAGACGCAGTCTGTAGGATTTCTACCACTTGTGGTATGATCTCTCCGGCTTTGCCCACTCGGATCTTAGCGCCAGACCCCAGGCCACGATCCTGAATCCATTTGGCATTGTTGCCTGTGGCACGAGTATTTGTAGTATAACATAAGCTAATTGGATCATATATAACAGTTGGTATCAGCCGTCCGGTCTTGGAGATGTTCCATTCCAAGTCGACCACAGTCGTCTCTGCGGTTTGGATCGGTGGCTTCCAAGCAATAGCCCACAGTGGAAACGTGCCATTATGTCCGGCCTGTAACCTTAGTGTAGGACTCGATACCTTTATGACTAGCCCATCCATGGGATAGTTCTGTGACCAGGCAGCATAGATCTCTAGGAGCTTAGATTGCAAGCCTTCGAGGTCCATAGATCTGTCAGGAACCTTACATATAGGTAGGCTCAAAGCATCGTGTGGTATAATGCTAATTGGTATTTTGTTATCCTCGAGGGACTTGCGATTCAATAGGCCGGCCACAGTATTTCTGGGATTCGCGCCATAAGACTCGTGCCAATCTTGCCACAAGATTAGTGCTTCACACTCGAGCCGAGGGCCATCAACAGCCGGTAGCCTCATGTATGGAATGTGGCGAGTTACATCGAGTCCGCCTTTACCATCGCCGGCTAAGACAGCTCGGATGCCTTCGCGCATCTGATATAAGCAAATGGCTACGCCATCATACTTGGGTTGAATCAGAAGCTCTTGGTCTGAGTATCTTGTCCAGAATAGCTTTAAGTCCTCAGTGACAAAGGCTTTTTGTAGGCTTAGTAACGGCACCTGATGAGTCACGTATCCATCGCGGGTTTCGTGCTTAGCGGTGTGATACAACACTGGATTAGTAGGATCTATGCTGTGGAGCTGCTTCCATAACAGATCATACTCATAGTCTGTTAGAAAAGGAACTCCCTTGGCATAGGCATCATTGGCCAGCTGGATCTTGCGACGTAGATTATCTGGGTTAGGTTGTGTCATAGATAAGTTCCTTGGGTCTGAAAAAGGGGAGAACCCTGCGACTTGNTCNCATCTGTGATTCTCCCCTAGCCAGGTTGTTCAGCTTGCGAACGGTATGGGCGGACAAGCGTCCGCAGTTCTATACCACTCTCTCGATTTCGTTACGGGGCCGATCCAGGTCAGTATTAAGCCTGAGCTTTGCGCTGAACTCGATGCCTTCGAAGTCCTTGGCCTCAGGACTGGCTGATGAATCCAAGCCTATGCGGTCAATGAACTCTTTGATCATGCGCCACATTACAATTTGTTTGTCATCATCCTCAGTTTCGAACGGAAACCACAGCGTATGGAATACGCTTTCGGCATTGGGTTCGCCAAGGATTTGGCAAATCAGCATCATGCCGTGTCGTCCTGTGTTGTCGCTCACATGGTCTTTGGCCTTGCGAATCTTGAGCTGGTATTCGCCTTCGGGAACAGGGCCAACTTCGGGAATGCCACTAAGATCAGGAATCCTCATACTAAGTACCTCCTGCGAGCTAAGGCTCGCGTTTAAGTTAGGGCTAATGCCCAGTTTATGATAAAGCCTAGAACATTTGGGCTTTATTTCAGCACCTTGCTCATTCTGGCCTCCTTTTTATCCAGTGCGGGCCGGTCGCTACTCCGGCTACTTCAAGAGGGATTCTCACCCTCTATAGGATATTCCTGTCGTCAGCTAATCAGAACGTCTTCTGA
>SL_5KL_010_SEDDRAFT_10001208_pt1 | contig 15857 bp, 18 predicted proteins | sample SodLakKL_010_SED_FD_9118 | JGI IMG/M metagenome (IMG submission 9118)
TCCGGCTCTGCATGAACTCGCCTTCGGGCAGCATGGAAAGCTCAAGTATGGTCCTGATGGCGTATTCAGACTGCCTTGTTAGCTGCATAAGCTGGCTTCACCCCTGTAAGCTGGTATGTCGAGCGCTTCTAGCATTTAACTGCCGCAAATTATTCAACGCCGCCACGGCCAATATATAAAGACCTTTTTCTTTGTCAATTGATTCACATATATTTTCGGTTAATTCCTGCAGTATTTCCCTGCGAACAAAGCTTAATGGCGGCCGGTTTCGGTTTATATAACAGTCACATAAACAGGATAATGATTATCTTATTACTTTCATTATAAACAAAAAAAATAATGCCTGCAATGGGCAAATCTTAATTTACTACTTCTCGATGCCCCTGCGGGCGCCAACCCCCCGGTCCATGTAATGCTTGATGCAGTTCATCTCCGTAACCAGGTCGGCCCGCTCGATCAGCTCCTGAGGGGCCTTGCGCCCGGTCAGGACCAGTTCCATGGATGCGGGGCGGGAGTCTACCAGGGCACCTACTTCTTCCACCGTGAGCAGTCCGCCGTGGATAGCAGCCATAATTTCATCTAAGATCAACAGGTCGCAGGAGCGGTTTTCAAGCACTTCCCTGACCCGGCCCAGTTCTCCTTTTAGTTTTTCCTTGAGCTCCGCTTTTTCTGCCTTATCAAGGGCCCCAAAAAATTTAGCGCTTTCAGCCAGGCGGATAATCTCAAACCTGCCTTTAAGCATGGGCGCACTATCGAGTTCGCTGCTGTGCATACCTTTTAGGAACTGAAACATGATTACCTTCAAGCCGCTGCCGGCAGCCCTCAAGCCCAGCCCCAGGGCGGCCGTGGTTTTGCCTTTGCCGTCGCCGGTATAAATCTGCACATATCCCTTTTCCATCTGCTTCCTCCCGGTTATTAATAACAACTTAAAACAGGAGAAAATCACAGCCCCGCGCCTCCGGGAAAAACCATCTCCTTCATCCTAAACGGGAGGGTTCAGAACTGCGCTTCCACGTCCTGCCTGAATTCGCGGCCGTGATCGAATCCTGATTTCCTGCACCGGGCAGAACGGGGTAAGCCTGTCACCTGCCTCTTTAAACGGGTTTCTTAAGCAAAAAGATCCTGGTAATCCTCATGCGCCAGGCGGATCACTTCATGGGCTTCTTCCCTGTCATAGATCGCCTCAAGGACGCACTTTTCCTCATCTCCACCCGGCATCTGCTTGTAGGTAAGGAAGAAGTGCTCCAGGCGCCTGATCACTTCATCCGGGACATCCTCGATACCTTTCCAGTGACCGTAGAGGGCATCGCCGACCAGGACGGAAATGATCTTGTCGTCGGCTTCACCGCTGTCCAGCAGGCGGAACCCCCCGATCGGCTTGGCCCGCAGCAGGATGTCGCCGTGGGGGACGATCTTTTCGGTCATCACGCAGATATCGAGGGGATCCCCGTCCCCCCTGACCCCTTCGAGCTCCGACTTATGGCTGCAAAAATCGCCGACCCTTTGGCCGCAGTAGGTCCGGGGCAGCATCCCGTACAGGGTTGGGTAAATGCTTGAATAAAGCTGGGGCCGGTCAATCTGCAGGATCCCCGTTTCCTTGTCCAACTCATACTTGACCGTATCGCTCGGCACGACCTCGATATAGGTGTTGACAATATCTGGCCAGTTATCACCAAGGTAGACCCCGTGCCAGGGGTGGGCCCTGTAGCGCAACTCGGATCCGGGCTGATCATAATCTCGTTTTTCCGGCATAATTATCCCCTTTCCAGCATGGTTTGCTTTTGGATAATCCTTTACTCTTCAGGCTCGTTTAAAGGCTTGACAGGCCAGGGGGCGAACTGAAAAGCCTGACCGCCCGCTTCCCTGGCGATTTCGAGGAATACCTCAGCAGTGTGAATATCCAGGGGCGTGTAGGTAAACAGGTAGAGGTTGCCGTATCTTGTCGGGACCGCAGCCTCGGTAAAAACAAGGTGGACCGGGCCGTAGGCAGGATGGTGCCACTGGAAAATATCGTAGACTGAATCTACATATGAAGGACTTCGGGTCACCTCATGCCAGTGCAGATCAAATTTCCTGATCCGGCGCATTTCAGTAAGAATTTGTATAAAATAAGGTTTGTGCCTTTGCCTGAGCGATATCCGGCGGAAGAAGTTCATATTCCGTCTGGCCATAGCTTCCCAGGCGGCGCCGACCGCATCTTTGTAACCGGAATTTTCATCATATATGAATTTTAACAGATTAAAGGCGGCATAACTGGTGCCGCCTGCTTCCACATATTCCGGGTTTACCTGGTAAAACCGCATCATAATCATGTTGACCGCTACAATATCGGCATAATCATCAACCATGAAAGCCGGGGCCTGCATTTTTTCCAGGGTTGATAACAGGCTGTTTAATTCCGAAGTGGTCTCTGTATCATCGGGGTTGATTATTTCGTCTTCCGAAACTCCTACTGCGGCAAAGAACAGTTCTTTTCTTTCCAGAGTAGTTAAGTTAAAGGCATCGGCCAAAAGCTGCAGGGTTTCCGTGTCCAGGTATTTGCGGTTGCCCCTTTCCAACCGGCCCAGTTGGTGGGGGCTGATATGAATAAATTTGCTCAATTCTTCCCTCGTCCAACTCCTACCATATTCATTCAGGTTTTGTTTCCTGAGCGCCGCCAGTAACTTACCGAACTCCTGGCTGTTCATTCGTACCAATTCCCTCCGGTGTTGTAGTTATCTCCGGGTCAAAGCAAAACCAGGCTGGCAATATTAAGACCTGGTTATGGCTCAAAAAACGCATGTCTAAGCAATACTTTATACAACAGTCTGCGTTAATAAAATTCTGTTCGCAGGCAGATTTTCAAAGAAAGAAGACTTTTAACCAGTTTAAAAATTGGGGACAAAACCTACATTTTAATACTGTTTTAATAATACCATAAAATTCAAGATTATGGAATAAAAACTTCATAGTGATTCAATTTGCTTGCAAGCTCACATCACCGCCTTTAATCATGTGCAATACTGTTCAGGTGACACAGAAAAGTCATAATCCGGCCTCGCTGCTTTACCTTTATTCAACCTGGCCCCCGGGCCTGCTGATCAGGATCACCGGGATACCAAGCCCCCGGGCTGCATCAATTTTTTCCCTGGTCCCCCCGGCCCGGCCGCTGTCCTTGGTTATAACCAGGGAAGCCCGGTAATGCTTAAACAAGCAGCGGTTTAACTCTTCATCGAACGGCCCCTGCATGGCTATGATGTTACGGGGCGAAATACCAAGGCTAAGGCACTTTTCCAGGGACTCTTTTACCGGCAGGATCCGCACCACCAGCCTTTCCGCATCAAGCCCGGCAGTATAAGACTCCAGCTTGCTGCTGCCCGTGGTTAAAAAGATGCTGCCCTCCACATCTGCCGCCAGCTGGACCGCTTCTTCCACGTCCCTGGCCCTGAAAAGCCCGTCTTCTTCAGCAAAGGTTTCCTCATCCCGCTCCAGGCGCTCGTAAGCTATCCCTTTCAACCGGCAGGCTTCCACGGCATTGCTTGAAACCTCCACTGCATAGGGGTGGGTGGCATCGATCACTTTATCGATCTTTTTCTCGGTGATCAACCGAACCATCTCAGCAAAGCTTAAAGGCCGTGCCGTAATCTCCCCGTGAAAATCTTTTGCCAAAAGCTCTCCCCCGTAGGCGGTAGCCGTGGAAGCGATCACCTCAAAGCCTTCTTTTTCCAGGGAAGCCGCGGCTAAACGCCCTTCGCTTGTTCCGGCCAAAACCAGGATCATACCCGGTACCCCCTCGGCGTGATCATCTTACCACCATCAAAATAAGTGCGGCTGCTGCCGATAATGACCAGGCTGGCCATATCGATCTTTTCCATCAAGGCACCCATCTCTGCCAGGGTGGTCTCCCACTGCTGCTGGTCTTCCCTGCCTGCTCCGCGCACAATCCCAACCGGGGTTTTCTCCCCCCTGTGCTCCATAACTATTTCCCTGGCCCGGGCCAAGAGATCGCTTCGCCCCCTGCTGCGGGGATTATAAAGCACGACGACAAAATCGGCGCCGGCCGCTGCCGCAAGACGCTTTTCAATCAGTTCCCAGGGGGTGAGCAGGTCGCTTAAACTGATCACGGCAAAATCATGCATCAAAGGCGCGCCAAGCACGGCCGCCGCTGCGCCTGCTGCCGTAACCCCGGGAATAATCTCCACTTCCGGGGCCGGCTCCTTTTCGCCCGCAACCTGCAAAAGCAAGCCGGCCATGCCGTAAATACCCGGGTCACCGCCGCTGACCAGGGCCACATTTTTCCCTTCCCCGGCTTCGTCAACTGCTAAACGGCAGCGCTCCACCTCTTTACCCATAGCCGTAGCGACAGTTTCTTTGTCTCCAATCAGGCTCTTTACCTGCTCTACATAGAGTTTGTAGCCGATCACCATATCGCTGTTCTCTATCGCTTCCCGGGCCCGTGCTGTCATATGCTCGGGCTTCCCGGGCCCTATTCCCACCACACTAACTTTTCCCAAAGCCATTTTCATTCCAATCCCTTCCCTGCCGGATGCTGTCAACACTTAAAGTTAACTAAAGCTCAAACCTGATCTTTTAAAATGATTATTAAATGCTGCAATGCTCCTCTTGTTAAACTTGCAACTATTTAACCGTAAGTAAAGCTTTTATCTACCACCATTCTAATCCTGAGCATAAAAACCTCTTTTTTAGGCTGCTTGCGCGGATAAACAGATAATAAAATACTTTAAAGCAGGAGCTCCAGGTTCGAAGCCCTGGACATTTCATGCGGTGAACAGAGGCCCTTCGGCCAGAGACACGGTAATGCCCTCTCCCCGCTCGGCCGGCAGGGCAAGTCCCTTACCGCCGCTGCCGAGAACGGCGCAGGGTTCTGCCACGGCGCCCACTCCGACCTGTTCTTCAACAAAAGCGGACCGGCTGCAGTCCTTGAGCGCGCCTTCTTCCAGAGCGGCGGCAATATCCGCCCGGCTGAATATTTTCAGGGGCACCCCGAAATAACGGGCTGCCTCAACCAGGCCGGCTTCACCGGCTTTAAATTCTCCGCTGGCCAAACAGGACAGGCTTTTTAGCGCAAACCCGGCTTCGCAGAAAGCATGCTCGACCGCCTGTATAATTGCCCTGGCCGGGACACCTTTCCTGCAACCCACACCCGCTGCTACATTTTTCGGCCTCAAGATCACCAGCGGCATTCCTTCCGGGACCGGCCACTCTTCCAGGCAGTTGTCGATTATCACCGCCCCGTGCCGGGCCCGGGATAATTCTTCTTTCTTTTCGGTAATATAAACATTCCCGGTCAGTTTTCCAGCCAGCAAATCCTTCAAGCTTTCAGCAGCCGCCCCACCCTGCGGCGCTGCACCGCCTTCAGTCTGCCGCCCGTAGAGCACTACCTCACGTCCTTCCAGCATGGCGGCGCTGATATGTTTTAAATCGGGCAGGTTCTCGATAGACCAACCCCACTGCCGGGCCAGGCTGTCAAAAGCTGAAATGCCTTTTGTATCGGTAGCGGTGGTGATCACCGCCTGCGCCCCCAAATGGCGGGCAACCATTTCCGCCAGGGCGTTGGCCCCGCCCAGGTGCCCTGAAAGCAGGCTGATGGCAAACTGCCCCCCTTCATCAACTAACACCACGGCCGGGTCGCGGTCTTTTCCCGCCAGGCAGGGGGCAATCGCCCGCACCGCTACTGCGGCGGCAGATACAAAGATCAGGGCCGGGTAAGCGCTGAATATTTCTGCCACCCCGGGATAAAAACCCCCGTTCAATGGTTTTAAATTAACTTTCTGGCCGCCGCAAAGCAGATCTTCCTCCGAACCATCATCCCGGTCAACTTGCCCGTCCCGGTTTTCGGTACAGCCTGATGCAGCTGTTTCTTTACAAGCACCCCTGCTGCTGTTAACCTTAAATTCGGCTTTACAGGAAGCATCGGCTGTTCCGGGAATAATACCCGGTTTACCCAGATCAAGCCCAGGGTCCTGCCCCGGCCCGCAATTTGCTTCGGCCTTACCTGAGTCGCCCGCTTCTGCTGCTTCTGCCAGGCGGGGCGGGACATAGACATCGGCAGCATCAAAGAGCTCTGCGAGCTTCTCGGCCAACGTGATCCCGTCTCTGCTGATGGCAATTATGGCTACTTTCACTTTTTGCCCTCCCGGCAGCCGTGGCTGAAGCCGGCATCGTAAAGTTTGGAACGGCTGACGGGGTCGCCCAAAAACCGTCCCACCAGGATCAGGGCGCTCAGCTTCAACCCGGCTTCCTTGACCTTGCCGGCAATATCTTGCAGCGTGCCTTGTATGACTTTTTCTTCTTCCCAGGACGCCTTGTAGACTACCGCCGCCGGGGTATCTTCAGGATAGCCCTGCTTCAGCTCCTCGACCACCCGGTCAACCATACCCGTGCTCAGGAAAATGGCCATGCTGGCTTCGTGCCCGGCCAGCCGCCCCAGGGCCTGCGCTTCGGGCACCGGCGTGCGCCCGGCCAGGCGGGTCAAAATTACCGTCTGCGAAATTTCAGGCAGGGTATATTCCTTACCCACCGCTGCAGCGGCGGCTGCAAATGAACTTACACCGGGGACCATTTTGTAGCCGACCCCGGCCTCCTCCAGAATCTGCATCTGCTCCCGCAGGGCACCGTAAATGCTCGGATCCCCGCTGTGCAGGCGAACCACCTTTTTACCGGCCCGGGCATAATCGATCATCACCCGGCAGATCTCCTCCAGATCCATACCGGCGCTGTCATAGAGTTCGCATTCTTTCCCCACTACGCCCAGGACCTGCTTGTTGACCAGGGAGCCGGCATAGACCACCAGGTCTGCTTCCCTGAGCAGGCGTTCTCCCTTGACCGTGATCAATTCCGGGTCACCGGGACCCGCCCCCACAATATGTATTAACGGTTTTGCCATTTCAGCACCGGCTCCTTTCGCGAAATGATTAATGAAAAATAGGACAGCTCATCCCCGCTTACTGTCTTTAAATCGGTGATAACCCTTTCTTCGGGGTGCCCGCAGGACATGACCAGGACGCTTCCCTCCAGGCGGCCGGAGGCTTCCAAAAGCTCCACAATACGCCCGTAACAGCGGGCCACCTTGAACAGGACCAGGGTCTCAAACCCGTCTAGTTCCTCTGCCTCCAGTTCTTCCGCCGCCTTTCCCGGCAGCAAAGCCACCTTCTCGTCGCCGAAAGCAAGGGGCACCCCCGAAGCAGCCGCCGCAGCTGAAAATGAAGTGATCCCCGACACGGTGCAGACCGGGTAACCGGCCTCCTCGAGGTGGTGGTAGAGGTAGATGTAGGTGCTGTAGAGCATGGGGTCACCCAGGGTTAAAAAAGCCGTGTCCTGCCCCAAATCAAGCCTCTCCTGCACCGCCTCCCGGGCTGTTTGCCAGGAATTTTCCAGGCGGGCCCGGTCCCTGGTCATGGGAAAGTCAATCGTGAGCAGGTCTGCTTCCGGCCTGGTAAAGCGGCCGGCAATCCTGAAAGCAGTGCTTTCCTTTTCCCTGGCTGTTACCGGCGCCGCCACGCAGTCGACTTCCTGCAAAATGCGCACCGCCTTATAGGTTAAAAGCTCCGGGTCGCCCGGGCCCACCCCGATACCATAAAATTTACCTTTCATCAGCATCCTCCTCACCATAATATTGGGGACGGTTCTAATTATTTTGAGAACTGTCCCATGATCTGGCCGGCTCCGGCCTGGTGGCGGAAATGATAAAGACCGGGTTGAGCGGCTGCAGGGCCCTTTTCCCGCCCATCTCCCGGGATCTGGCAATGGAAGCCTGGATAAAACCAATCTCCTTAAACCCGCTTTTTTCAAGCAGCTGCAGGGCCTCCTGCAGGGTTTCCAGCAGGATGCAGTTTATAACCATGATCCCGCCCGGGACCAGCAGCTCAAAGCCCCGGCCGATAATCTGCTCCAGCTCGCCGCCGCTTCCCCCGACCACGATCCGGTCCAGCTCCCGGGGCAATTCTCTCCCGGTCAGGGCCCCGGAAGCGCTCTCTTCTAACACGGTCACATTATGGGCCCCGAATTTTTCGCAGTTGGCCCTGACTAACTCTGCCGCTTTCCTGTCGCGCTCCACGGCATAAATATGTCCTCCGGGCATCAACAGGGCCATTTCGCAGGTGAGCCCCCCGCTGCCGGCCCCCACATCGAGGACCGCCTGCCCTTCTTTAAGCCTCAGCTTTGAAAGGGTTAAACAGCGGATTTCCTGCTTGCTTAAAGGGACCTCTCCCCGATCGAATAAGTGATCGGGAATACCGGGCACTACATATCTTTTTCCTGTGGTCATGGTCTTTCACCCTGTGGCAGCTCCAAGCCTGCATCGACGATCACCAGGTTCAGCTTTGAGGCTTCATAGCCGGTGAAATCCTCAGGACTGCCGGAACTGATCTTTTCTTCCGGGTAAGAAAGGTCTTCTCCCAGGTAAATTCTTTTATCTGTAAGCCCCGCTTCCACCAGCTTGCAGCAGACCAGGGCCGGAGTATGTTTTGGATCAGTAAAAACCACCAGCCGTTCACTGTTTCCGGCCAAGCGGGCCAGGTCGTCCAGGCTGCGGCCGTGCAGGCTGATAAAACTTGCTTCATGCCAGCACAGCCCCAGCCTGGCAAAAAAGTACTGTACAGCGCTGATACCCGGGTAAACTTCAAGCGCATCGCGCCCAAAAACCCCGCCCAGCTTCGGCAGGAAACTGTAAATGCCGGTATCGCCCGAGACGAGGACGGCAATTTTCTTCCCGTCCCTTTTCTGCCTGATCGCCTCGATCACCGGATCCAGGCGGCCCGTGATCTCGATCGTTTCCTTTTCCAGGTCCTCGAACAGGGCCAGGCTGCGCCTGCCCCCGACCAGGATATCGCACTCGGCTGCCTTTTCCCCCGTTACCGGCGGAAGGTAGGCTTTAGCGCCCGGGCCCACTCCAAGCACATAAATCTTTTCCACTTTAGAATTCCTCCAGTATTCGCCCGGCTTCTTCGTCCTGCCCGAGCAGGCCGCGCCTGAAATTGAAAAGCACCGTCCCGATCTTCATCTCACCAAACAGGTAGTCACCGGCTCTGCTGCTTACATCATTCGCCAGCCGGTCGAACAACTTTTCATCCCCGAGACCGGCCAGGAGTTCGACCATATCCTCGGTGGTGGTCATCTCTCGCAACTGCCGGGCTACCTCAGCCCCGCCCCCGAGCAGCGCCGCCCGGGCGGTAAAGATTTCAAAACGGGCATCGGCCAGGCGGCTGTGGGTGTTAAAAATTCCCGCCGTCACTTTGATCAGCTTGCCGATATGTCCGATCAAAAGCACCTTTTCATACTCCAGCTCCAGGCACCGGTCGAGGGCAAAACCGACCAGGTTTCCGATCTTGACCACCCCTGCTTCCGGCAGCTGAAAATGCTCCAGGGCCAGTTCTCGCCCGTAATTACCGGTGACCAGCACCGCCGGCCCCCGGCAGACGTGACGAACTGCTTTCAGTTCCAGGGCCAGGGTATCCTTGTAGGACTGCTCCGACATCGGTTCAACCAGGCCGCTGGTCCCCAGGATGGAAAGGCCACCTGTAATGCCGAGCCTGGCGTTGAGGGTCTTTTTGGCCAGGCGCTCCCCGTCGGGGATGCTGATCTCGACTTCAACTCCTTCCCCATCGGGCAAAACCGATCCGGCCTCAGCCAAAATCATCTTTTCCGGGACCGGGTTGATAGCCGGCCTGCCTACCGCCACCTGCAGGCCCGGTTTGGTCACCACCCCGACCCCGCAGCCGGCGGCGATCCGCACGCCCGGCTCAGGAACGCGTACCACCCGGGCATAGATATCAGCGCCATCCGTAATGTCCGGATCGTCACCGGCATCTTTTCGCACCGAGCAGCACGCAGAGCCCCGGCTTAACCGGGCATTCTCCACGGCCACTTCCAGGCGGACGCCGGCCGGGGTGTCGACACTCACCTTGTCCAGCTTCTTCCCGCTGAAAAGCATGGCCGCCGCAGCCTTTGCCGCCGCAGCCGCGCAGGAACCGGTGCTCCTGCCCCGGCGCAGCCTGCGCCCTTCAACCACTGTATTTTCCCAGTTCACCTGAGCGTACCTCCCTCAAGTCCGGCACCCTGTCCTTAACATGCCTGAAAGTAAATACTTCAAAGTATAGCCCTTGTTAGCGCTGCCACGGGGAAGGTTCGAAAGTCCCGAAACGCAGCGAAAGCCGAAGGCAGAATGATAGAACCGTTCCCTGTGGCTTAGCCAGGCCTAATACACGAAACAGGTTTTGCTGTAGTGCTTGGCCAGTACCAGGCGACGTTTCCCGGTCAGTTACAATAGATCTTACATGAAACATGACATGTGTAAGGTCCCCTATCATGTATTCCTAAATACTTAACTCTCAGGGGCTGCCGCCAGCCGGAGCAGGGCGTTGATAATTGCCACCGCCACCGTGCTCCCGCCCTTGCGCCCGCGGGTTACGATATAGGGGATACCGGTTTGAAGCAGTTCCTCCTTCGATTCTGCGGCCTCCACAAAGCCAACCGGCACGCCGACCACCAGGGCCGGGTCGGCTTCGCCCTCATCCACCAGGCGGAGCAGTTCGTACAGGGCGGTGGGAGCATTGCCGATCACGTATAACCCCTGCGGGTGCTGCAGGGCGGCGCGCCTGATGTTGATCATGGACCGGGTCAGTCCCGTTTCCAGGGCCGCGATCCGGGTTTCTTCATCCGCCACCAGGCACTCCACCCGCCCGCCATAGCCTTCCAGCAGGCCTTTATTAATCCCGGCGGCAATCATGTTGGTATCGGTGACGACTACCCCGCTGCCTCTGGTGAAAAAACCTGCCGCTGCTTCCAGGGCTCCCGGAGAAAATACTGCCAGATCGGCATATTCAAAATCGGCCGTGGTATGGATGATCCTTTTCACCACCACCGCTTCAGCCGGGCTAAAATTTTTGATCCTGCCGCCCAGCTCTGCGGCGATAATCTCCATGCTCTTAGTTTCAATCCCTTCCGGGTCGGTTATAAATGACTTCATCACTCTCGCTCCGTTTCTGCCGCTCTTTCAACCAGGATCTCGGCCAGCCTCGGATCAGCGCCGAGCGGCTGGCCCAGGCGCAGCTCCACCCCGGGCAACTCCCGGCCCAGTTCTGCCAGGGCTTCAGGGATATCCGCCTTGACATGCTGCCCGACAGCAATTAAGAACGGCAAAACCGTGATCCGACCGATGCCTGCTGCGGCCTGTTCTCGCACCACCTCATCCAGGCCAGGCTCACTCAACTGGAGGGAAGCATAGTCCACCCGGTCGTAAGCAGTTTTACTCCTGACCATTTCCGTAACAGCAGTCAGGGTTTCTGTGGCCTCAGGCGCTTTACTGCCGTGGCCCAGAACAATCAAACCTGTTTTCAATAGTTCCTACCTCCATTTCCCATTTCCACTTTATGTCATTGTCTTAACTAACCGGTTTAAAATTTTTTCTGCAGGCCGGCCCGTCACATGATTATTCAACCAGAATTGTCCCCCTGCTACATGTCCTCGTTTCCTGCCTTCTGCTTTTTATGGACCCGGTACTGGAAAACACCTGAAATCAGGGCAAATCCAAACAGGACTGCTGCCACCACCGGGCCGCGCGGCAGGGCTTGAGCGGCCTCCTCACCGACTACGTGTTCAGCCCGGTGGCCGAAGCCATCGTCAGCAACGAGCATTTCTGCTTCTTCCGGGTCGAAGCTGAAATAACCATCCCCGTCCACATCGCCCCTGGCGATTTCTTCCTCATTTTCATCAAAAACAACCACCTCGGCGTGGCGGGCAACACTGCCGTCATCAAAGACCACCCGCACCTCGCCCTCATCTACCGGTTCGATCAACATCAGGTGGGCAAAAACCGGGGCGGCAGGCAGGAGAATGACCGCTGCACCCAGAAATGCAATTATGAGCTTGATTTTGTTTGGCATTTTAATCACCTCGGCTGTGTTTCAGCTTTAGGGTTTTATTGCATAAAACACCTTATTTGCAATCAAAAAGATGGGCTATCCCCTCCCGGCCCGCGGTTCAAGGGACGGGAAGGGACAGCATTAAACCGGAAAGGGTTTAAAAGGCCTTATGCCTGCCGTAAGAAAGGAGTGAAAAACGGCATGCCCTTCCGGGCCAATAACAAGTTTTAAAACACATTTTAAGGTTTCCTATGTCCGGCTGCCCTTTGCGGCAGCCTCTTTTTTATCTATAACCTCACCCAGCATCTCCGGTTTGGCCTTTGCAACCAGCTGCAGGGCTGCGCCTGTTACCGCTGCTTCTATCGCTATCAGCGGCAGGTGTCCTACCACCAGGATATTGATTACCGAGAAAGTCCCCTCGGTGAAAGCCATGTCGGTTATCACCAGGAGAATTACCAGGATGAAAACGGTTATTGCCACCGACAACCCCCCGACCAGGGCCCCGCGGAAAAATACGGGCCGCCCGGTTAAGGTATTATAAATCCGGTAAGACAACAGAGCCGGCACCGCCAGCATCAGGGTATTGGCGCCAAGGGTAGTCAGCCCCCCGTGCTGGAACAGCACTGCCTGGAGCAGTAAGCCCACGAAAATAGCCAGCGGCGCCCGCCGTCCCAGGATCACCCCCAGCAGGCCGGCAAAAAGCGGGTGGATTGTCGACGGCCCCACCGGGATACTGATCAGGGACACGGCAAAAAACACACCGGCCATCAGGCTTGTCTTCGGTATCTCTTCTTCTTTCATCCCCTTGACTGAGTAAGCCAGGGTTGCTGCGGTAACCCCGGTTGTAGCCGCGGCCACAGGGGTGCTCAGTACTCCATCAGCAATATGCATAAACTCACTCCTTGTTTAAAACCAGCTTGCTTTAACCTTCCACTTCCACCTTTATGGGCTCAGTTTCAAATTCCACTGCCCCATCATGTAAGAACTGGAATACTACCTCGGTCGTGCCTTCCTGCTCGCCGATAATGTGGACATGGTCGCCATGCAGGTCAAAACTGACTATCCCTTCTTCCGCTCCCGGGGCAAGAGCAACTCCAAGAGCGTGGTGATCGCCATCAAGTTCGATCTCATGCCCGTGATCATCTTCCAGGTATGCGCCCAGGGAAATATTATCCCCGACTTTTACTACGGGCAAGCTGCCGTGCCAGTGGTCGACATGGTAGTCGGCCGTTACCTCATCAGCGCTGCGATCAATGATGTCAAAAACAGTAACTTCTTCATGGACGTGATCGTCGTCATGACCGTGGCCGTGACCTACTGTTACCTCGATCGGCGGGGTCTCGTAGTCCACTTCGCCGTCGTGCAAAAACTGGAATACCACCTCGGTCGTGCCTTCCTTCTCGCCGATAATATGGACATGGTCGCCGTGCAGGTCAAAGCTGACGATCCCTTCTTCCGCTCCCGGGGCAAGATCAACTCCAAGAGCGTGGTGATCGCCGTCGAGCTCGACTTTCTCATCATCTTCTTCGATATAAGCGCCGAGGGAAATGTTGTCACCTTCCTCCACCTCAGGCAAGCTGCCGTGCCAGTGATCGACATGGACGTAGGCTGTAACTTCATCTTCGCTGCGGTCAATAACCTCAAATATGGTGATCTCTTCATGATGAGAATGATCCTGGTCGTAGTGATCGTCGGCCGTCTGCGCATCTCCTTCGCAGCCGGCCAGGGCCGGCAGAGCAAGCAGCATTATAACTGCAATCCATAAGTACTTTTTCATTAAGTGTTTCCTCCCCAATCAATTTGTTTAATCATGCCTTCACATTCATGAACAATACTCCTACAAAAACAAATGCCAAAACCCGGGACTTAATCATGCTGCTTTGCTTTTAAAGAGGCAATTAAACTACCATTGCTATTAAATCTTTGGCCTGCCCCGGCAGCGCCCGGTCAGGCGGGCGCATGTATCCTAACCTGTAATTCTTATATGCATTCCCCCTTTCTTTATGGTCTCGGCTTTTTCACAGCAAGCCGGAAAACCCAAAGCTAAAAAATATGCCCGCAAATCATTTAGATGGAAATAAACGCAGACCGGCTTCAGCCCTCATCCCGGGCAAGCTTTTTTCAAATCCTGGTGCATATACATTAAACCCCGTCTGCAGCCCGGCCCCGACCTTCTGCCGCGGGCAGCCCGAAGCCGGACAGTATCCGGGAAGCTTCTCTGGCGGTCCGGGGCTTGATAGCGCTGTTTTTAAACATTTCTGCCAGCATGGGCAGCTGCAAAGAAGCTTCCTGCATCAGGTCCTCATCACAAAGCAGATCCACCGAACCTGAGTCCAGGATCCGGCCTTCCTTCATGACCACAACCTCATCGGCCCATCCGTAAGCCAGATCGACGTCGTGGGTGCTGTAGACCAGGGTTTTCCCCTGCCCTTTTAAGTGGTCTAAGATCTCCCTGAACTGCCCGGCCACGGCCGGGTCGAGCCCCGAAAAAGGCTCGTCGCAAACCATTATTTCCGGCTCCATGGCCAAAAGCCCGGCAATGGCCGCCCGCTTCTTCTGGCCCAGGCTGAGGCAGTAAGGCGGACGTTCGGCCAGCTCTTCGATGCCCACCCTGCGAATAGCTTCATCAACCCGCTTTGTTATTTCTTCATCAGCAAAGCCCATGTTACGGGGCCCGAAGGCGATGTCACCGTAAACGGTGGTTGAAAAAAGCTGGTTGTCGGGGTTATCAAAAAGCAGGCCCACCATCCGCCGGACCCGGGGCAGGTTTTCTTTGCAGACCGGGCAATCTTTCACCCTGACCAAACCTTCCTGGGCCGGGATGGTCCCGTTTAAATGGTAGAGCAGGGTCGTTTTCCCGCTGCCGTTCGTACCGAGGAGGGCTGTTTTTTTCTCTTTCTTAACCCTCAGGCTGATCCCGTGCAAAGCCGGGGTGCCGTCCGGGTAGGCATAACACAAATTATCTATTTCCAGGGCGTGGGTCATCATAGCACCACCAGTTCTAATATTAATAAAGCGGCCACAAAAACAACCGGTCCTGCGGCCATAACCAGGTCTACTTGATTGGCCGGCCTGGGCCTGCCCACAGGGATCTTGCCGTTAAATCCCCGCGCGGCCATGGCCCGGTAGACGGTTTCTGACCTGTTGAGCGATTTGATAAACAGCCCCCCTGCCACTTCCCCGTATACCGGCAGTGACTGCCGGCTCAACTGGGCCCTGAACAACCGGGCCTGCAGGGCTTTCAAAGTGGTCTGCATTTCCTGGATAAACAGGAACCCGTAGCGGTAGGCCAGGTAAATTACTGTAGTGACGGCTGAAGGCACTTTTAAGTGTTCCATCGCTTCGAGCATCTCTTCAACGGGCTGATTAAAAAATACGTAAAGCGTAAAGGTCATCGCTGTCAGAGCCTTGAGCAGGATTAATGCGGCCAACTCCACCCGTTCCGGCGCAGGCGGCAGTCCCGCCCCAAAAAGTAAAGGGATACCCATCAGGGCCAGGAAAGGAAAGATCAGGGCCAGTTTTTTAAAAAGCTGTCCCACCGTGAACCCGCCCCGGAGGGCAAACCCGGCAGCGAAGATTAAAGCCGCCACGAGCAGCCAGGGTGTTCCGAGGCTGATCACCCCGAAAACGAAGATGATGCCTGCCACCAGCTTGCTGCGCGGCTCAAGAGGCCTCGCTCCGCCGGGGCAACCGGCTTGAGCTTTATGGAGAGCTTCGTGATGATGGTGATTACCGCCCATCCGGCTCGTCCCCCTTCCGGTTCTCCTGTTTTTGAGCCAAAACAGCCTCCTGATCCCGGCCTTTTGCCGCCGCCCCGGCTTTGCCTTCCCCTTCGAATTCCTGCTCCAGGTTAAACAGGTAGAGCAGGCATTCCAGGTGAAAATCTTCGGTTTCCCTGACCGCAGTGCTCTTCATGTTCAAAATCGGCTCCTTGAGCAAAGCGTTCATGATTGAACGGCTCAGGTTTTCCACGGCCTGTTTTTCCTTCTCGCTCAG
>SL_5KL_010_SEDDRAFT_10001209_pt1 | contig 15843 bp, 10 predicted proteins | sample SodLakKL_010_SED_FD_9118 | JGI IMG/M metagenome (IMG submission 9118)
TTGCCTCGGGTAACCTCAAACTTCAAACGTCAAACTTCAAACCAATTCACACCCTGTGAAAATAATCATCCTCCTGTGTGTTAAAAATCCTGACATGGGCCATTGGCTTCGCCGGGTTCGCAAGTGCCCGGTTCATCTGATCGAAATATTATATGTAATCAACAGATTCATTAATGGTGCGTGGTGCATAATTCCTTGCTGAAATACCTCGCAGCTGATTCAAGCGGCAGGATGGGAGATTGGCCGAGCGGGCAGAGGGAGGTGCCGGCCATGATCTGCGATTCCCGCACCATTTGTTCCAGGAGCTTTTCCCGGTCGCCATTGGCTGTTTTTAGTTGATCGGCCTGTTTAACCAGTTGGGTGGTGCCCACGCGGCATGGTACGCACTTCCCGCAAGACTCGTGCCTGAAAAAGCGCAGGCAGTTGTGCAGGATGTCATACACCGGGTCGCCTTCGGCCATCACGATGATGGCGCCAGAACCGAGTGTAGCCCCTTTTTCCCGGAGGTTGTCGTACGTCATTTTTTCTCCGAGCATGGTGGCATCCACGAAGGTTCCTGCCGCACCTCCCAGCAAGGCTGCCTTGAATGCTTTTCCATCACGCATGCCACCGGCGAGGTCTATGAGGTCTTGCAGCGACACCCCCAGCGGCACTTCATAATGACNAGGGTTATTGACTTGTCCGCTGATGGTGAAGATCTTGGTGCCGGGCGAGCGTTCAGTGCCGAATTGCCGGTACCATTCCCTGCCATTGGCAATGATCAGGGGCGCATTGGCGAGGGTTTCCACGTTGTTGACCAGCGTGGGCATCCCAAAGACCCCCTTTTCGGCCGGGAACGGGGGCTTGATCCGCGGGTTGCCGCGTTTACCCTCGAGCGATTCGAGCATGGTGAGTTCCTCCCCGCAAAGGTAAGACCCGGCCCCGAGCCGGATCTCCACGTCAAGGTCAAAGCCCGAACCCAGGATGTTCTTCCCCAGGAAGCCTGCCGCATAGGCATCCTCAATGGCTTTTTTCGTCTTGTCAATGGACTCGTGGTATTCGCCGCGGATGTATATGTAGGCCTGGGTGGCTTGTATGGCCCAGGCGGCTATGATGGTGCCTTCCAGGTAAATGTGCGGATCCTGTTCCATGATGACCCGGTCCTTGAAGGTGCCTGGTTCGCCTTCATCGGCATTGACCACCACGTAGCGCTGCGGGCAGCGCAGGCAGGACTCGTTGGTGAACTTTTGTTTCATGCCCGTGGAGAAGCCAGCTCCTCCGCGGCCACGCAATCCGGCCTCCATCAACTCATCGATCACATCGGCGGGCTTCATCTGCAAGGCTTTGCGCAAGCCTGCATATCCACCGGCCTGGATGTAGTCGTCGATGCTTAACGGGTTAATCTTTCCGGCATTTTTTAAAACGATCCTGGTTTCCTGAATGCTCATTGTTTATGTGTTAAATGTGATGTGTTAAATGTGATGTGTTACCGGGTTATGGAGTTAAGNTGNTATGGGGTTGCCGAGGAGTTTTTCCAGCATGAGCGTTCAAACAAAAATTGGGCAATTACCTCTGGCAACGTTAAATCCCGAATCGCTTCGCTCTCGGGATTTCGCTCGAGCTCAGCTTTAAATCTCAAACCTAATGATTCAATTTTTTAAAGAACGAATGACCTCCTTCACAAGGGCCGGTGTCAAATTGTTGTAGATCTTGTCGTTGATCATCATCGACGGTGCCTCCTGGCATTGTCCGAGGCATTCGCTCAACTCCAGGGTAAACAGGCCGTCTTTGGTCGTATCTCCCGTTTTGATTTGCAACTCCTCCTCCAGCGCGGCAATGATGTCATTGACATGCAGCAGCTCGCAGACCGGCGAGGCACAAAGCCGGATGATAAATTTTCCCCGGGGCTTCAGGCTGAACATGGTGTAATAGCGGGCTACGCCATATACCGTGCTTTTGGTCACGCCCAGGTGACGGGCCGCTGCTTCCAGGGCCTCTTCCGTAATGTAGTTTTCAGGATGCGCATCCTGGAGGGCATGTAAAATATGCAGCAGGTTGTGTTGCTTTGGCTCAAACTGCTGGATGATCTCTTGTGTGGACATAGCTTATGGGTTTTTCTTATACTGGCTGGGTGGGTGAAGAGGCGCTCGGGTGGTGATGAGGACTTGCCTGATCTTGTTTTGATGGCTGTTTATGATGTCTTGACATGCTGAAAAAAAGCTAAAAACCCAAAGGGGTGATGCTTTTGTTGCAACGGATGTGCAAGTGCCCGTTGCCAATCACCATATCGCATATGTGGCTGCCAAATTACAAATAATTGGTTAAACAGATACCATATCTAGATACTAAAATGTCTGAAAGTCAGCAGTTTTTATTTAGACTGTTTTCGTGGTACCCTCGTCCAGGTACACAATGAGCTTTTTTACAGCCGGGTATCCCATTTGCTGTAAAATGGCGGCATAGGCTTCCATTTGCTGTTGGTGGGATGCGTGGGCTTTGCCGGACTTGTAGTCGATGATGGCGGTTTCCTTTTCCAGGAAGACCACCCTGTCGGGGCGGTAGAACCTCCCATCCTGGTCCATGAGTCCGGCCTCTGTCTTCACCCGTGCTCCCTTGGCAAAACAGGGTGCCAGCACCGGATCATTGAGCAGCCTGGAAATGTTGTCTTTCCACCTGGCGGCCTGTTGCCCGCTGATCTCACCATTGGCTTGCATCCGGTCGATCACGGGTGCGATGTCATCGGGGTGGTGGATCTCTTCCATGGCCCGGTGAAGCAGATTTCCCCTTTGCATCGGGTCTTCCTTGTCGAACAGNATGCTGCGTTCTTTCTGGTGCGAGCGCATCCGCAGGTTGCGGCTCCACAAGCCGGAAAGCATATGCCGGAAAGGCTGCTCTGCTTGCTTTTGCTGGTCCTGGCTTTTTCGTGACGGCTGTTCAAAACGCCCCCGGGTAAAGGTGTTTTCCGCTGTGGGTGCTGCACTTTCCTGGCTGAAAAAGTCGTGAAGCATGCCGTGCACACTCAGCGGGTCATGTTTTTTTTCTGGTTGTTTGGCGATGATGAAGAGCTTTTCAACAGGCCGTGTAAAGGCCACATAGGTGGCATTCAGCATGTCCAGGAAGGTTTTGGCCTGTTCCCACGCCAGATCCTGTTCAAAACCCGTTCCCCCGAGGTCTTTTTTGGTCATCCGCAGGTATTGCACGGGCGGATCCTGGATCCCGGAACGCCTTTCATCCGTCCACAAGCCGCTGCGGGTGAGCCTGTTGGGTTTTTTGTCTGCGAAGGGATGAATCACCACCGGAAACTGTAGTCCTTTCGACTTGTGTATGGTCATCACCTGGACTGCCTCCACGCCTTCGGGCACCACGATGGAATGGTTTTTCCCTTTCTCTTCCCACCATTCGAGAAAATCATCATAGGTGAGCGCGTGCCGGTGGGTGAATTCAAAGATGGCATCCATAAAGAAAGCCACAAAGGGATCAGGTGGCGTTTGCGTGGAAAAAAAGATGCGCACCAGGGTTTCGCAGGTATCATAGATGTTCAGGTGCGTGAAGTCTTTGAAGGAAAAGGGGATGTCGAGGTGGTGCAGGACCTTCTCCACGCCGTCCATGGGCGTGGATTCGCCTGGCCCGTTGTGCTGCTTACCCGTAAGTCCGGCCATATGCAGACATTCGTGCAGTTCCAGTGACGTGCCGAGTGCCCCGGAGCGGTGCAGCAGCGTGATCATCTCGACTGCCGCAATGGCGTCTTCTGGATTGGCAAGCAGGCGCAGGGTGGCCAGAAACACATTCACCTCATCGGAATGGCTGAGCAGGAGCGACTCTTCCGAAATCACCGGGATGTGGTGCTTCAGCAGTTCCTGGGCTACCAAGCTGCCCTCCCGGTGTGCCCGGCACAATACGGTGATGTCGCTAAGCGCATGCCCTGCCTCGCGACAGGTGTTGATGGCATCCAGCACAGCCGCCAGTTGCGCTTGTTCATAATCCTGGCGATCCGTGCCATCAAGGAAGCGAACCGACACATATCCTTCGGGCTTGTTCGGACGTTCCTTTTGCTCCACCTTGCCGTAAATGCTTTGCAGGTCCTCGTGCAACAGGTTTTTGGCAAAGCTGAAAAACGCGTTGTTGAAATGCACGACGGACCTGGCGGAGCGCCAGTTATAAGGCAGCGGGACCTGCTCGAAGTTATTGGCAAGCGCCACTTCCCATTCTGACTTACTCACGCTTCGTATGCCTTCGGTCAGCCTGGGCAGGTTGGCAAACTGTTCGACATCGCCATTCCGGAAACGGTAAATGGCCTGCTTGCCGTCACCCACCACCAGGCTTTTGTGTCCCCCTGCCAGCGCATTGGATACCAGGGGCAGCAGGTTTTGCCATTGCAGCAGGGAGGTGTCCTGGAACTCATCAATCATATAATGCTGGTACCGTTCGCCAAGCCTTTCATAGATGAATGGAACCGGTTGTTCGGCGATGATGGCGGATATGCGTTTGTTAAAGTCGGAAATATGCAGCGTGACCTCTTCCGTCTTGATCTCCTCAACCATCCGCTCCACCTCGCTCAGCAGGGCAAGGGGGTAAATCGTGGCCAGCAAGGCGTGTGCACAACGGTAAGTCTCCAGTTCGTGCGAAGCAATCTGCTGGATGGCTTCAAAGTGGCCAATAAGCTGATCTTTGATGCGTTCAATGGCGGTTTTTTCCTCGTCCGTGGCTTTGCCTGCAAACCATTTGTCTTCATTGATGGTTTTTGCGGCAGTTTTGCCGGGCTCAATCTTTTCGCGGACACGGCCAGCGGCCATATGTTGGAAATAGGCCACAATGCCCCTGTTTCCCTGGTAAAAGGCCTGGGCAGTAAGCCCTTGCCCCCTGATCAGGTCAAGCGCAGCCTGGCCCTCCTGCTGAATCCGCCTTTCAAATGACTGCACGGATTGTCGCAAATTGCCGGCTGCCTGGCCGAAGTCCTCCAGGGGGATGTCTTTCAGTTTTTCGACGTAGGGGGCGCTGTCTTCGTCCACCAGGTTGAAAGCCAGTTGGGTGATCCTGTTTTCAATGCGTGTATCCTCTTCCTGGTCTGCCTGGGAAAGGATAAAGCTGATCAGCAAGCGGGTAAGGGTTTCATCCTGTCCGGCCTGTTTGATCAGCAAATCGACAGCCTTTTTCAGCAAACTGTCGGTGTCCAGTTCCACCTCCACATTATGGGGAATGTGCAGGTCGAAAGCGAAGGACCGGATCACCCGGTGGACGAAGCTGTCGATGGTGCTTACCGCAAAATCGGTATAATGATGGAGCACAAGCTTCAACACCCTGCCGGCATTGGCTATCAGGTGTTCCTCTGTGGGGATGATGCGCCGCGTGTCCTCACTGGCATCCTCCTGGTAATCCTTGGTAAGGTGTGCAATGAGCTTCCGGCCATCGTCGTCACCCGGATCCTGCGCCTGTGAAATGGCGCCCAGTGCACCGATGATGCGTTCTTTCATTTCGGCGGCAGCTGCATTGGTGAAGGTGATGGCAAGGATATGCCGGTATCGCGATGGATCCAGCAAGACCAGCTTCAGGTATTCTTTCACCAGGGTGTATGTTTTCCCGCTTCCGGCTGCAGACTTGTATACGAGAAAGTTTTTGGGCATGGGGTTAGTCTTTGGGTAAGCGTAAAGATAACAGAAAGTGGGGAATTTGGTGTGGTGGGTGAGCGGATCCTCCCCCCTGCGTTCGGAAGGTCGGGCCATTTTGCGTAAAATATGTAATTTTACGGTGATCTTTGATTGAAACGAAGCCATGTCGCAACAAGTGATCATCCGAAAACAATCTGGTGAGAAGGAAGCCTTTGATCCCGATAAGCTGCGTGCCTCGCTGCGCCGGGCCGGGGCATCGCCCAGGCTTGCCCGCGAAGTGGAAAAAAGCATAAGCCCTATGCTCGAAGACGGGATGACCACTTCGGCGGTGTACCGGAAAGCGTTTCAAGTTTTACGAAAGCTTCAACGTGCAACAGCTGCGAGGTACAGTCTGAAGAAGGCCATCATGGAGCTCGGGCCTTCCGGGTATCCGTTTGAGCATTTTGTCGGCCAGCTGCTTGCCCACATGGGATATAAGATCGAAGTGGGCAGGGTGGTGAAGGGACAGTGCATCTCACACGAGGTGGATGTAGTTGCCCACAACGACCACCAGCAGTTCATGGTGGAATGCAAGTATTACAACAGCCAGGGGAAGTATTGTAACGTCCGCGTGCCGCTTTACATCCACTCCCGTTTCAAGGACATTGAGGGGCGCTGGAAGTCGACACCAGGACTGGAAAAGCGAAGCTTCCACGGTTGGGTGTTTACCAACACGCGATTTACCGGGGATGCCATGGAGTATGCCCGGTGTGTGGGCTTGCGCATGGTCAGCTGGGATTATCCACCAAAGGAAGGGCTGAAAGACATGATTCAGCAGACGGGCTTGTTTCCGGTGACGGTACTGACCCATCTTACCAGGAAGCAAAAACAGGAGCTGCTGGAGCAGGAGATTGTCCTGTGCCGGCAACTGCATCGCCGGCAGGGTGTATTGGATCAGCTCGGCCTCAAGCCGGGAGTGAAGAAGAAGGTCATTGATGAAATCCAGGATTTGATTGATCCTGATTCCTGATGCATCAGGGTCAGCTTAAATACATTGTTTAATCAAAAATTTTTCCATTATGAAACGCCTGGTTTTATCTTTTCTGATCGTTTTCAGTGTGTTGTTTGTGATCTCCTGCGATACGGATGACACATCTGCTATGCCTGATGGTTTTGGGTATGTGCATGACGCCATCCCGGAAGTTGAATACGATATCCGGTATTATACCCATGATAACTTTGTGGGAGCTCCTGTTGACGGATACAATGCGCCTGTGGCCATCCTGACCGATGAGGCCCTGGATGCATTGGTGAATGTGGCTGATGACCTGGAGGAGCAGGGTTATGGAATGATCGTTTTTGATGGTTACCGTCCACAGAAGGCGGTGGACCATTTTGTTCGATGGGCGCAGGACCCAGCCGATACCCTGACCAAACACAAGTACTATCCCGACGTGGACAAGGCTGACCTGTTTGACCTGGGATATATCGCCGAACAATCGAGCCATACCCGGGGCAGCACCGTGGATCTTACATTGACCTATCTTGACACGGGCGAGGAGGTGGATATGGGAAGCGGTTTCGACTTTTTCGGACCGATATCTCACCATGGCACGGATCTGATCAATGAAGAACAAGAAGCAAACAGAATTACCCTGAAAGAAACCATGCAGCGGCATGGCTTCCTGATGTATCCCTATGAATGGTGGCATTATACACTGGATAATGAGCCATACCCGGACACCTATTTTGATTTTGACGTGGAGTAAGTGCTGCCCGGGGCATGGAAGGTGATATGCCGGAAGCGGTGGTCGCTAATCACAAACTAAATATGTAACGAAATGAAGCGAATGATGATGAATTCCTGGCTCACTGCTGCAGTGCGCCCTGTGTTTTTTACCCTGATTTTTACCTGGTCATTGGGTTTGTGCGCGGCTGAAGCCCCTGAGCGCGTGGAGCCGCCTTTCTGGTGGGCAGACATGATGCATACCGAGCTGCAGATTATGGCCTACGGGGAGGATATTGGCAAGACCCGCGTGGCCATTGATTATCCCGGTGTTAATCTCCAGGAGGTCGTGGCCGTGGAGAGTCCCAATTACCTGTTTATCTATCTCGACGTGGAGAAGGCCACTCCGGGGTCTTTCCCGGTGCAGTTTTTCCGGGACGATGAGCTGGTGTACGAGTACACTTACGAGCTCAGGGAGCGGGACCCGGAAAGCCGGTATCGTGAGGGTGTGAATGTGTCCGACGCCATGTACCTGCTGATGCCCGACCGCTTTGCCAATGGCGACCCTTCCCTGGATGACCAGCCCGGCATGATGGAGGCGAGCGACCGGGACAATCCGTCGGGGAGACATGGGGGCGACATCCAGGGGGTGATCGACCATATGGACCACATTGCCGATATGGGCTTCACGGCGATCTGGCTCAATCCCGTCCTCGAAAATGACCAACCCCGGTATAGCTATCACGGCTATGCCATCACCGACTTCTACCAGGTGGATGCCCGCTTTGGTGGCAATGAGGCCTACCTGCGCCTGATCGAAGAGGCCGCCGACCGGGACATGAAGATCGTGAAAGACCTGATCCTGAACCATTGTGGCCACCACCACTGGTGGATGGATGACCTGCCCACCGAAGACTGGCTGAACCAGTGGGATGAATTTACCCGCACCACCTACCGCATGACCACCATTGTCGACCCCCATGGTTCACAGTATGATTACGACCGCATGGTCAGGGGCTGGTTCGATACCAACATGCCCGACCTGAACCAGGAAAACCGACTGCTGGCTCGCTACCTGAAGCAAAACAGCGTGTGGTGGATCGAGTACAGCGGCCTCCAGGCAATCCGCATGGACACCCAGCCTTATGCCGATCGGTTTTTTATGTCGGACTGGGCCCGTTACATCATGCACGAATATCCTTATTTTATGATCATTGGGGAGGCCTGGATGGGCGTGCCGGCCATGGTGAGCTACTACCAGGGCGGCAAGGATAACCACGACGGCTACGACTCTCACTTCCCCTCGGTGTTTGATTTTGCCATCTACGACGACATTGGCCGGGCCTTTAACGAGGAGCAGGGTTGGTCCACAGGCATGATGCGCCTCTACAATACCCTCGCGCAGGATTTTCTCTATCCGGATCCCTATCGCCTGGTGACATTTGGCAGCAATCACGACACCGACAGGTTCTTTACCCGGGTGGGAGAGGACCTGGACAAACTGAAAATGGCACTTACCTTCCTATTCACCACCCGTGGCATCCCCCAGGTGTATACTGGGACGGAACTCCTCGAATCGGCCTATGAGCATGACGGACACGGTGAGCTGCGCACCAACTTCCCGGGTGGATGGCCCGGCGATCCGGTCAACAAGTTTAACCGGGAGGAAAGAACCGCGGAGCAAAACGAGGTGGTGGACCACATCACCGATATGCTCCATATCCGCAAGGAGAATCCCGCCATATACGAAGGCTGGCTGCTGCAGTTCGTGCCGGAGGACAACGTATACGTCTATTTCCGCTACGATGACTACGATACGGTCATGGTGATCCTCAACAACAACGACGAGGAGATGCCGCTCGACCTGGCGCGCTTTCAGGAAGGCTGGGAAGGCCATCAGGGTGCAGAGAACCTGCTTACCGGGGAAGTGTTTGAAGGGTTTGACCACTGGACGATCCCGGGTAACAAAGCCTTGGTGCTGAAGTTGTATTAAAGGACGAAAGGACAAAAAGACAAAAGGACAAAATGTCTGAGGTCGAAAAACGGAAAAGTCGGGTTATGCGGCGCGATAAGGGGTTCTGGTGGCGGGTTGGTTAATCGGAGAAAATGGTTTCCAGGACGCTGAGGGATTTGACCTCGGGCATGCCGGCCAGGTGGTAGCGGTAGTAGTCGATGGTTTTTTGCAACAGCCTCTTGCGCAGAGCTTTGGGTATGCTGAGCTGGTGTTGGTTTTCGAGCGTGGCCCCGGTGACCTCCACAAAGGCCCGGCTCTCTTCTTCATCCATCGTCCCCGGGCTGTCCCCGGGAAATGACTGAAAAACGCCCTCCTGGAGGTTAAAGTAGCGATGGTGTCCGCCATAATTGCTTCCCGGATAAAAACCCAGGTACTTGCTTAGTCCGGTGAGGAACACCAGGTGGTAGTTGGTCACGGGGTCTTCGGTGTTGTCCAGGTGCAACAGGGCGGTGCGCAGGAACAGGAACAAACCTTCATTGGCTTCCTGGTTTTTCAGGGCATGGGAGAGGATCTCTGCCAGGAAGATGGCCAGGCTGGTTTTTTTAACCTCGCAGGGGATGGAATGGTAGGGGTCCAGCAGTTGGATCTCCTTGATGTAATGGAGGCCGGATTTTTCTCTGTGGGACACGACCATCTGTACCATGGTCAGCGGCTGAAAAAGGTATTGCTTTTTGGAGGACCGGGCTTTTCTCACGCCGCGCACCAGGTAGGATTGCATACCCAGTTTTCGGGTGAAAATCCTGGCGATGATGCTGGTGTCCCCATACTTGAGGGTGTGGATCACTACGCCTTCGGTGCTGCTGATCATCCTGGAAGATACGGCTTAATTCATGAACATGATTTTTGTCACCATGGTTTCCTCTCCATCATCGTTGGTGGAAAACACCAGGTATACCCCCGTGGAGGGCCGTCTGCCGTGCAAATCCTGGCCGTTCCATATGGCTTGTCCCCCTTCGGCTACGGTTTCCCATACCAGGTTGCCGCTGATGTCGGTGATTTTTACATTGGCATTTCTAACCAGGCCTTTCACGGCGATGTAGCCGTCATAGCTTCTCCTCACGGGGTTGGGGTAAGCATAGACCTCGTCGCTGTGCCGTATTCCTGCCTCGGTGGCAAAGCCGCGGTATGAGGCCACGCCGCGGTCGGTGGCAAAGAAGATTTCACCCGTTTTTTCGTTGATGGCGATATCCCGGATGTTGTTCGACGGAATGGGGCTGTTCCCTTCATGAAAGTGGAAGATGGTTTCCCTGCCATCTGCCGAAAGGAGAAAAGCGCCTGAGCGTTCGGTGCCAAACCACTTTTTGTTGGAGCCATCCACCGTGATGGCGGTGACGGTTTCCGTTTCCAGCAAGTATCCGGCAAAGCCATCTTCCTGTTCCACGATGATGCGATGGGCGTCAAAGGGATCTCCATCAAAGGCTCTTCCCGGGGAGTAAAATACGGCCACCCCTTCTGCGGTGCCCACCCATACATAGCCGTTGTGGTCGACGGCCATGCTATGCACCCTGCTGCTGGGCAGTCCGCCACTACCACCTTGCGTGCCCAGCATCCGGGCATCAAAGTTTTGGGTGTTGGTCAGGCTGTGTTCCCTGAACACGAAAATGCCCTGGTTATGGATGTTGACCCACTTCTGTCCATGTCTGTCGATCACGAGCTTACCAACCGTCCTCTGGGTGCCGAAGTTGCCCCCACTGGAGAAGGCCATCCAATCTCCCTCCGTGGTCATTACCTGGATGGGATGGTCGGTTTCGGAGTTGGTGACCCATACGTTGCCGTCGCGATCCACGGCAGTTCCGCCCACGCGCAGGTAGTCATCCAGTCCGGATCGCTTTTCCAGCGTGCTGTTGGAGTCATCGTAGAGCGCAATGACGCCTTCGGTGCTGACTTCCACCATGCCGCCATTCCAGGCTGCGGCATAAGCGCGCTCCGGGTTTGCGGGGTCCACGGTGATGTCGACAATGTCCAGCACGTCATTGAGCACCGGGAATTGCGACCGCCGGTAGCGTGTCCATTTACCATTCTCGAAGAAATAGTACCCATGGATGTTCCATTCGGGCGAGCCGATATATGATTTCCCCCCGGGGGCGACCCATATCCTGCCATCCCTGGCATCCATGCTGAACGCGTTGGGATAATCCATGCCTTCCAGCACGATCTGCTCGTAACTTTGGGCATCATGTTGTTTGACCAGTCCCCGTCCGTCATCGGCAATCCAGAGCCTGCCGGTGGCATCGTACAAGGCGTCGTTGGGCGTCGGGTTGCCGGCATAATAGGTATCCAGTTGTTTGACCACGGACATGGCCTCGTCAAACACGTCAAGTCTGTGGCCGGCAGCTACGATCAGGTTGTCATCACTGCTGCGGAGTGCCCGTATTCCGGGTCCGTCAAATCCGCCTGCCGGAACAAATGATTGCCAGCTGTTGCCATCATGGTAGAATAGGCTGTCCTGCGCTTCGCCCTGGCGGGCCACGAAGACCATGTCTGCGTGGGCGGTGACGAAGGTGAATGTCTNATTCTCGTCGCGGCTCACGCTCATCCGGTGCCAGTTCCGGTAATCAGCCAGGTTTGTGGCGTCGGCATCCGCATAAAGCAGGCCTGCATTGGTCGCCGCATACAATACAGAGTCGGTTACCAGGATGTCGTTCACGTTTACCATCCCTCCAAAAGGGCCGATGAACCAGGTGTCGAGGATGAGCCTGTTGGCCACGTCCATTTCGACCACGCCAAAGTCGCAGGCAAGCAAGGTGCTTTCCCCGGCGGTGACTATCTGGTTGATGGTTTTGCTTCCCAGGATTGCGGCCTCTTTGATGTCCGGGACGTTGATAAACTGCCCGTTGCGCATGACGTCCAGGTTGCCGTTCTCATAGCCGATGAGCAACACCTCTTCCTGTTCATCCCAGTGAATGGCAGAGAGGCCAAAGTCATTGAGTCCATCTACCTTGTTCAGCCGTTTCATGCTGTTATCGGCTTTGTTGAAGGCCACCATGCCATATGGTGTGGCGCCGATGATCTGCTGGTCAGTTTCAGCAAGGCGGGTGATGACGTTGTTGGGCAGGTGGTGCCGCCAATGGCCAATGGCGATATCGCTGGCATGCAGCCCGGATGCGTGAAGCAGTAAAGCGATGGTCGCCAGGCCTTGCAGCAAAATAGGGATCACAATGCTTTTCATAAATTAAGATATCCTAAGGTCTGACTTACTTGTCAGAAAATTTCACGACGGAAATAGTCTCTGGGTGATTCAGATTCTTCCACCTTGGAGCAATCTGTTTCTATGGATGGCGGATTCAGCGGGGGTTCAAAATCCGCTTTGCTGATATCGATGTTTTCATCTTCATACAATCGTGTCATGTACTTGGCCCATATCGGCAAGGCGGTGTTGGCGCCCTGTCCGAGACTGAGTGAACGGAAGCGGATGCCCCGGTCTTCTCCGCCCACCCACACGGCGCTGGCCAGCTCCGGGGTGATGCCCACAAACCATCCGTCGGAGTTGCTTTGTGTGGTACCGGTCTTGCCGGCGATGGGATGGTCAAAGCCGTAGCGGAAACTCAGGCGCCGGCCCGTACCTTCGGACACCACGCCCTTCATCAGCTCAAGCATCAGCCAGGCTGTCTCCTCATTCATGGCCTCCTGCCTGTCCGGCACAAAGGCTTCGATGAGGTTGCCGCTCTGGTCTTCGATGTGTGTGATAAAGGTCGGTTCGATATACACGCCTTTGTTGGCATAGGCCGCGTTGGCGCCCACGATCTCATAAAGCGAAAGGTCGGGCGTGCCCAGTGCGATGGCGTAGACCGGGTCTATCGGACTGGTTATGCCGAGTCTTTGAACCAGCCGGACCAGTGCTTCTGGTGAGTATCTTTTCATCAGGAAGGCCGAGATGTAATTGACGGAGTTGGCCAGGGCCCACTGCAGGGTGACCATCTCTCCTTCGCGGGTGTCGCTGGCGTTTTTAGGGGTCCACAGTGTGCCGTCGTATAACTCAAAGCTAACGGGCGTGTTGGGAACCTGCGTACAGGGGCCGAATTCACCCTCCTGCATGGCCAGGGTATACAGGAAGGGTTTGAATACTGATCCCACCTGTCGCCTGCTGCCCATGGCGTGGTCATACTGGAAATGGCTGAAGTCGATGCCGCCGACGTAAGCTTTGATGTGTCCGGTTTGCGGCTCGACCGACATCATGCCGGTATGCAGAAAGTGTTTGTAATACCAGATGGAGTCCAGGGGCGACATGATGGTGTCCAGTTCTCCTTCCCAGGAGAAGACCCGCATGGGCCTGGGCTCGTTGAAGTTTTCCATGATCTCCTCCTCCGACAAGCCTTGTTGGCGCAGGCTTCTGAAGCGGTCAGACCTTCTGATGGTCCTGTTGATGTTCTCTTCGATTTGCTGATCGGTCAGGTCGGTGTCGTAAGGGGCATTGGTATAGCCTCTCCAGTGATTGAAAAACTCCGGCTGCAGGTAGTTCCCCATGTGCTCGCGCACGGCTGCTTCTGCATGTTCCTGCATCCTGGAGTCGATGGTCGTATAGATCTTCAGTCCATCCCGGTAAATGTCATATGGCGTCCCATCGGGTTTCATCGTGGTTCTGCTCCACCGGTTCAGCTCCATGCGCAGCTGCTCCCGGAAATACCTGGCGATGCCGGTATGGTGGTCCTGTACCTGGAACTCCGACATGTCCAGGGGGATCTGACGCAGGGAGTCGAGCTCTTCAGGTGAGATGTACTTGTACCGTGCCATCTGGGTGAGTACGACCTGGCGCCGGTTGAGTGCCCTTTCGGGGTTGCGCACCGGGTGATACCAGGAAGGTGCTTTGAGCAGACCTACCAGCATGGCGGCTTCTTCTTTTTTCAGGTCTTCGGGAGAGGTGTTAAAATAGGTCTTTGATGCAGACTTGATGCCAAAAGCGTGGCTGCCAAAGTCCACCGTGTTCAGATACATGGCGATGATCTCGTCTTTGGTGTATCTGCGCTCGAGGCGGGCTGCGGTAACCCACTCCTTGAATTTGATGATGGCAATCTGGAAGGCAGAGGGGTCTTCCTGCCGGGGAAAAAGGTTCTTGGCCAGCTGCTGACTAAGTGTGCTGCCACCACCGGCACTGCGCTGGCCGCCAATGATGTTGCGAAAAAGCACCCTGAACACGCTCCGGATATCTACCCCGGAGTGATACCTGAACCGGATATCTTCGGCGGCTAACAGGGCATTGACCATGTTGGGAGAGATATCCTCGAACTGCACATTGGAGCGATTGTGAATGTAGAAGGTGCCCAGCAACTCGCCGTCAGCAGAATAGATCTCGCTGGCCAGGTTGCTCCTGGGGTTTTCCAGCTCTTCAAATGATGGCATAAACCCCCAGAATCCGGCTGATATCGAGAAGAAAAGCAAAAACACAAGCACCACGGGTGTGGCAAAGAGGGCCCAGAACAGCCGGGTATATTTGCGTTTTTTCGATGTCTTTTGGGTCATGATTGATCTTTATGATATGAACAAAACGTTGGTCGCTTGGAATTATTTTAATGATTTATGCTCAATCCTTATGCCAATATCGGTTATCCCGGGTAAATTTTCATAACGCATACCTTGGTACACCTTAAACGTGTAGGTCCCTGCATCCGGGAACCAGACATCATCCCTGAAAAGGAAGCGGTTGGATTTGATGCGGCCGAAGCCTTTTCCTGTCCACGAGCCGTCGCGTTCTGCAAGCGTGCACTCCAGGGTGTCGCGCAACACGCGGCCACCCGGGAACTCAATGTCCATAAACAAAAAAAGATTCCTGTAGGCATAATCCGTGGTGTTTCGTACATCCAGAAACAGTTCGTGCAGTGACAAGGTGTCCTCAATCTGCACGTTGAACCTGAGGGTGTCTTCGATGTGCCAGGTCTCGTTTTCCACCTGTTGTGTGTGATGGTATACCACATGATCAGTGCAGGACACGATCATGATCAAGGCAATCATTGCTGTGCCCCAGGTTGTCAAATGACGTGTGTTCATCTGGTCTTAGCTTTTCTTGTTTGTTGGCTTGCGGTTTGACTTATTTCGCTTTCTCCGCTTTTTGTTGCGTTTGTTCTTTTGCGGCTTGTCAAAACGTGTGAGGCTGTCTTCCAGGTCGTTGCCTGAATTGTACAGGTCGTTTTTGCTTTGTTCCACGGGCTGGTCGTGGTCCAGCAAATCCTCGGGGTGCTCGTTGCGTGCGTTCATCTCCAGGATGGCATGGACGCGTTCCACGGAGATCATCACGATCTGGCCCGGCGAGTCCGTGTAAGCGTAGCCAATCAGTTTTTTCAGCACATCCATTTTTTGATAGGTGGCCGTTCCCTTTTTGGTAACCAGGCCTTTTGCGGTATCCGGGAAGCCTTTGAGCGTATCCACGTAACAGCTGTTTTCATAATTGATACAGCATTTGAGCTTGCTGCACTGCCCGGCCAGCTTTTGCGGGTTCAGCGACAATTGTTGTGTCCGGGCGCTGTTGGTCGACACGGACCGGAACTTGGTGAGCCAGCTTGCGCAGCACAGCTCCCTGCCGCATGATCCGATGCCGCCGAGTCTGC
>SL_5KL_010_SEDDRAFT_10001210_pt1 | contig 15825 bp, 12 predicted proteins | sample SodLakKL_010_SED_FD_9118 | JGI IMG/M metagenome (IMG submission 9118)
GGCTGCAAAAAGCCCCGGCAGATCAGTCTGGCAGAGATGATCTATAATCAACCCGCCGCAGAAAAAATGAGCCACGGGCATTACCGGGATATAGTTTCTGTCTCCCAGGTAGTTTTTAAGCCATTCCTTTACCGGTTCAATGTTGGCGTAACCGAAAATGTCTTTGGCCCATTGCCACGATTTAGGAGAAAAATCAAATTCCAGCTTGACGGCAGTTACTGTCCCCTTCTCTTCCTGAATTTCAGCTGCTTCCAGGGCCATTGCCCTGCTTAACTCATCGCGGGAGTTGCTGGCCAGGGGGTGCCTGTCAATTTTGTATTTTTCCACAATATCTTCTCCCCCGGCATTTAAAAACTTTCCTGCATCGGCAAGAACCGGGATAAGAAACCGGGCCTTAGAGTTGGGATAGGCTGTTGCCAGGGGGTAAAACTGGACAAATTCCATATCCATTACAGGCAAACCGGCCCGGTAAGCCAGGGCGTAACCGTCACCGGTAATCCCCGGTGGGTTGTCATTCCGGTCATAAATAGCAGCAGCTCCGCCGCTGGCCAAAACCACAGCTTTAGCCAGGCAGGCAGACGGGTTGGAACTGTCCTTAAAAAACCCCCAAACTCCCGCTGCTTGCTTCTCTTTTTCTATCAGGTCCCAGGCTAAAAAAGGATAAAGAAATTCAACCCCCAGGCTCCGGGCATAATTCAGGACGGCCCTGGTGATGACGGTTCCTTCTCCGTCCAAGCTAGCACGGTATATATATCGTCCTCTTTCTCTTTTTTCCAGGTTAATGCCATAGCTTTCCAGCTGGTCAAGGTCTTTTTCCGCATTATGGACCAAAATATCAAGCAGTGTGGGATCATTTAAGTAATAGCCGCTTTCCAGGGTTTCTTCTTTATAGGTATCCGGGTGGTAGTCTGGTGTAGAATTTCTAAAGGCCCCTTTACTGACTGCAGAGCAATTGGCCAGGCCGGGAGGGGACTTGGAACATATTGTTACTTTTAAGCCAGGGTCAGCTTCTTTGCAGTTTATAGCCGCCATCAGGCCTGACAGCCCGCTTCCAATAATAAGGACGTCCGTATTGTAGGTTTTCATATTATTACCACCTTGATAATTTTTATTTTGTATAAAAGTTATATTAAATATTGCTACCTTACTTCCCTTCAAAAGGGAGTATAATTTTTAGTTAGTTACCAAAAAAAAGTAAACCCCGGGGCTGCAATAGGAGCCCCGGGGAATCCGGTTAAGTTATATGTGCCCTGTCCGGGTGTTTGTTTAATCCAGTGAATCGAGCCATTCGATATAGTCTGGAACTACGGTTTCGTTTACATTTGTATAGAACTCAAGGGTTTCCTGGGGGTTGAGGTAGTGAGCGACAACTCCCATTTCTTCATAGCTTTCAATTAGTTCAGGTTTTTCTGCGATTTCCCCAATTGCATTTGAGATCCTTTCTATCATGGCTTGATCGGTACCTGGTACTGCCCATAAAGCGATCGGATGCGGTTCTCGCCCTTCTTCCAGGCCGAATTCAGAAACATTAGGGACATCGGGCATCAGCGGATCTCGCTCTACAAGAGGGTTGGTGTTGACAACCGCCCAGAGTTCTTCATCGGCAACCAGCGGACTGGCAGCTGCAAGGCTTAAATGGCCGACATCGACATGTTCACCGGTAAGGTTCATGGCAACATCTGCTCCGCCTTCAAGGCCCACAAAGCTGTAATCCAGTTCGTCGGGAGGAAGAATTTGCTCAACCGCGTAATGTCTTACGTTTCCTTCACCCTGGCCACCGAAAGTAACCTCACCGGGGTTTTCCTTAATATATTCCACCAGGGCTTCGAAATCGTCACCCCAGGGCGCTCCCGGCCTTGCACCGATGCAAAATGTAGGAGCGGCAAGGGTGGCTACCGGTTCAAAATCATCAATGGTATAACCCCTGTCTCCTGCGGCAGGTTCAAACAGTAAGGGTCCGGAATGTCCCCAGAAAAATGTATTTTCTTCAGGTGTCAGGTTGGAAACATGATAAGCAGCTTCAGTACTCATGCCGCCGGGCATGTTAACAACATTCGCGGTAATGCCGTGCTCAACGAGGTGTTCTACCATGTAACGGGCGGTCAGGTCATTAGAACCCCCGGCGGCAAAACCGACAATGATGTCGATTTCAATCGGTTCATCTTCAGGTTCATCTTCAGGTTCTTCCTCGGGTTCTTCAGCTACTTCTTCTTCCGGTTCTTCGGCTACCACTTCTTCTTCCGGTTCTTCACAGCCGGTAAAAAAGGCCAGTGAAAGAATGAAAACCATTACAAGCAGTAAAACTGGAAATTTCTTGCTAAACATTGATAATTCCCCCTTTGTTTTTTTAGTTCACTTGCCCGGCTACAGGATAATTATGAAACCTAAAACTTTGCTTAGGTTGTTTATACTTCACCTCCTAAATTAAAGTTCAGCTAGCCTTCCGTCAATTTAATACTGCTTCTCCTTCTTTTCCGCACGAAAATAATTATTGTTACTATGGTTACAATCCAGAGAACCTGGGATATGCCGCTGGCGAAAAAGTAAGTTATATCACCCCGTGATATGGTTATAGCCTGCCTGAAGTTTGCTTCAAACAGTGGAGTAACCAGGAAAGAAAGGACCAGGGGTCCGTCGGGCAGTTTGAACCACTTGAAAAAATAACCGATAACACCGGCGATCAGGCAGATCACTATATCGAAAGGTCGGTTATTAAGAGCATAGGTTCCGATGACAATGACAAGAGTAATTACCGGCCATAGTATCGAAGCCGGAATCCTGGTTAGTTTTGAATATACCGGGATCAGCAGCCTCCCAAAAAGCAAATTGAATGGATTGGCTAGAAGCAGCAGTAAAAATAATGTATAAACAGCTACCGTATGGTCTATGACAACCCTGGGCCCTACCGGGATACCTTCCATAATCAGGGCGGCCATTAACAGGGCGGCAATGGAGCTGCCGGGTATCCCAAAAGTTAATAGTGGGATAAAGGTAGCTCCGCAGGTAGCATTATTGGCAGCTTCCGCTGTGGCAACCCCTTCCAGGGCTCCTTTACCGTAGCTTTCATCCTTGCTTATCTGGCTGGTTACGCTGTAGGCGGTATATGCACACAATGTTGCTCCCGGTCCGGGCAGCGCGCCCAGCAGGGTGCCGACGATCGTTCCCACGCCCAGGCCTCTCCAGCTGGAAAAAAATTCTTTAAGGGTCAGCCCCTCTTCTTTTTTAAGCAGCAGTTCTTTGGCGTCTTCAACTATTTTCCCGGGCCCGTTGGAGGCCGTGATTACCCCATGGATTTGCTTAATAATGTTGGGAACCGCGAAAAAACCGATTAACAAAGGAACCAGTGGAAACCCTGCTTCCAGGTAACGGAGGCCAAAGGTAAAACGAATCCCTCCGGTTAATATATCACGTCCAATTATTGCGAGAAAAAAACCTATCCCGGCGGCCAGGATTCCTTTACCCGGATTTTCTGTGGAAAAAACCACGACCAAAGATAGGGCCAAAAAATAAAGCGCAGAAAGCTCGGCCGGGCCAAAGCGCGGTGCCATCATGCCAATGGGTACTACCAGGAAAATTAAGGCCAGGTCGCTTAAAACATCTCCGGTAATGGAAGCATATAGCCCCATTTGAAGGGCTTTTTTACCCTTGCCCAGCTTGGTCAGCGCGTAACCGTCCGCTACCGTGGCGGCGGCGCCTGAAGTACCCGGTGTCCCAAAACTGATTGCAGTTATAGAACCGCCGTAAGTGCCACCTTTATAAGTGCCTATTAAAAGCCCCATGGTTTGATGCAGCGGAAGGATAAAGGAAAAGGGTAAAACCAGGGCTATCGGCAAGCTGTGGGCGAGTCCGGGAATTGCCCCTACAGAAATGCCTACTACAACGCCAAGCATGATAAATAAAGCTGTATCAAGGGCAAAAACAGTGAAAAAAGCTTCTCTCATAGCATCCATATCAAACATAATTTATCCCCCCTCTCAAGGCAGCAAGGTCCTGGGCATATGCATTCCCAGCAGTTCGATAAATAGCAGTTGAACTGAAATAGTTATAGCCAGGGCCAGGGCAACTAATTTAACCAGCCTGAATTTAACAGATCCAAGGTTTCCTTCCCTTTTAGCATCCCTGATGGAAATCCATATCCACCATATGGTTAAAAATGCAAATGTGGAGGTAAGCAGGCCTATATTTCTAAAAGACCATCCATATATCCACATTGCAGCGATTATTCCGATCAAGTATGGCAAAATATTTTCTTTGGCAGGGACTTCAATATTCTCTGGTTTTTCAATTAAATCTTTTAGGATGATTAAAAAACCGCCCAAAGCCATCAAGCCAAGTGAAATCCGGGGGATAAACACTTCCAGGGGTCTTAACCCCATGAAGTAAGTCCAGACAAAACCGGCTATACTGAGAACTATAACCAAAAAACCTATTTTTCCATTTAAAGTTATTTTTTGGGCTATCATAAAAGCCTCACCCCAAATCATCGAGCTATCGAGTGTTAAGTATTTTTTCTGATCTTTAAATTAACGTTATTAAAAAGTTAGAAAGCCAGCCATGTCGCTGCTAATATATTACATTATAAATAAATCTATACAGTAAAGTTCAAAAAATAAAATGTTATCGAGAAATATTTTTTATATCTTGAGGCAGAAATTTTTCTGCCTCAAGATATCAGTTTCCAGTAAAAACCTTCCGTGTGGTTTTTTTACTGTTCATCCAGCCATTCTACAAAGCGAGGAATCATGTTTTCCTGGACATCCATGAAAAAGTCCCAGGTTTCGTCCGCATCCAGGTAATGGGCAATCATCCCGGCGCCTTCGTAATTTTGGATCAGCTCGGGATCTTCAGCCATTTGGGACATCGCAGCAGACATTCTTTCTTTCAATTCAGGGTCTGTGCCAATTGGACCCCAGAGCGCCAGGGGATGAGGCTCCTGGGCATCGATACCAAATTCAATCACGTTGGGGATGTCGGGCATTAGGGGATCTCTTTCAACCAGGATCTGGGTGTTTACCAGAACAGTCATATCGCCGTCTTCATGAAGCGGGCGAGCTGCAGCCAGGCTTAAGTGACCGACATCCACGTGGTCACCGGTTAAGTTCATGGCCACGTCTGCGCCGCCTTCCAGGCCGACGTAAGTATAATCCAGTTCATCCGGATCCAGGATTAGTTCTGCGATAAAGTGCATCATGTTACCTTCACCCTGGCCGCCAAGGGTTACTTCTCCCGGGTTTTCTTGAATATATTCAATCAAATCATCCATGTCTTCCCAGGGAGCGCCGGCCCTTGAACCGAGGCAGAATGTAGGGCTGGCAAGGAGGCCCACCGGTTCGAAGTCATCAATTGTAAAGCCCCTGTCGCCGGCTGCCGGTTCAAAGAGCATGATCAGGGGATGAGCCCACATGAACATGTTTGAATCGGGGTCCTGTTGCGAAACATGGTATGCAGCTTCAGTTCCCATACCGCCGGGCATATTGACTACGTTTGCGTTGATGCCATAATCGGCAAATTTTTCTGCCATGTAACGGGCGGATAAGTCATTTGATCCACCGGCAGCAAAGCCAACCACGATATCAATATCCACATCTTCAAGTTCTTCTTCAACTTTTTCCTCTTCCTCAACTTCCTCTTCAACTGCTTCTTCTTCCTCAGCCTCTACAACTTCTTCTGGCTCCTCGCATCCGGCAAGCAGGCCCAGCGAGAGGACTAAAGCTAAGGCAAGCAGTAAAGCAAAAGATTTTTTGGTTAACATTTAATTCTTCCCCCTTAAATTTAAACTAACTTACTTACACCAAAAGCTGCTGAAAAAGCTTAAGCTATTAATTATGCTATACTTTTATTATCTCCCCCTTACATTGATATTATCTATTAATAGCATGGTTAACGAATTCCCTAAATAGATCAAGCGGAAAGTCATGGCTGTCTATAAGCATTTCCGGATGCCACTGCACGGCTACTATGAAGCGTTCCCCGGGTATTTCGATGCCCTCAATTAAACCGTCATTCGCCTCCATGGTAACTATAAATCCTCGGCCGACAGTTTTTACAGCCTGGTGATTGAAACTGTTTACCATCAACTTATCTTCATAAAAAATCTTGTGAAGTTTTGACTCTGGGCTTATGCAGATTTCGTGGGCCAGGTAGTCTTTTGGAGCCACATCAAGCAAACTATGGTTAAATGAACTTTCCCTGTACATCTTGATATCCTGAAATAAAGTGCCACCTGCGGCTACATTTAAAAGCTGCATGCCGCGACAAATACCGAGAACAGGGATGTCCATTTCATAAAGCACTTTCTTCCCTAATTTAAGTTCATGTTTATCCCTATCAGGATCGATTAAACCCATTCCGGGGAGTGGCGCTTCTCCGTAAACTATGGGGCTTAAATCCAAGCCTCCAGAAAAAATAATCCCGTCGATTGTCCCAAGGATTTTTTCGATACTGGTTTTTTCTTCTAAGACTGGAATGATTAAGGGAGCTCCGCCGGCTTTTTCAACAGACTTAATATAATCATCTGCTAAAAGATGCCAATCCTGTTTTCTCGTCCCTTGCCTGGTAATTATTCCGATTGAATCATCTTTAGAGGTGTTACTGGTAATTCCAATTAGAGGTTTTAAGATGAACCCCTCCCGGTAGCCAACAACAATACAGCTTAATTCATAAAGTAAAAATTTTAGCCTGACAATAAGCGAGCAGCATGCAGACTTACAAATTAAGGGAAATACCATTAAATTTTACTTTAAATAGTATTATAGTAGGAACATTATAATTAGATCTCAGTTAAAATGTCAATACTAGATTAACTTTTTTGCGTGTCATAAGCTTCGGGTGAAACTTTGCCGGAGTAGCAGAAGAAAGCTATTGTAAGGGCAAGAACAAAACTTCCCAAAACAATCCAGCTTAATGCATAAGTTCCGCTGTGGTCGGCAATTAATCCGAACAGCGGTGGGGCAAAAATAGTGCTGGTCCTGGGGAATATCAGGGCGAGTCCGGTTACCACCCCGATGTATTCCCTGGAAACAAGTTCGCTTACCGAAGTAAAATAGATGGCGATTACTCCCATGGTGCAAAACCCAAAGAGGAATGAAAAAATAATCAGGCCGTAGTTGGGAAATGAAAACCTGCTGACAACCAACCCGGAAAAAAGAGCCAGGCCTGAAATTAGGATGCCTAAAAGTGAGAGCCCGATGCGCCTGTTACCGTGAAATACTTTTTCATTGATCAGGCCCCATAACGGCTGTCCAGCCACTCCGCCGATATGGAAAAATCCCAGGCCCAAACCGGCAAAAGTAGCGGTTGTGCCCAGGTCTCTGGTCAAAAAGAGGGAATAATGACCGGTTACTGAAGAAATACTGATGCCAAATACGATGCCCATGGCAAAAAAACTGATCAAATAGCGGTTTTTTAATAGCGCCAGCAAATCCTGTTTTAATGATGTAGGCTTGCTGGTAACTGATTNCTTGGGATTTGAAGGATTTGTTTCACTGCCGGAAGAAATCGGCTGGTAAAAGCGATAAATGAATAATGTAATAATTACAGCGAAGATACCTCCGATTAAAAGTGCAATCCGCCAGCCGGTTATTTCACCAATAAAGGGGAGCATAACGGCGCCCATGAATCCGCCCAGACCGCCACCGCCGTGCACTATGCCCATGGAAAAACTTCTTTTCGAAGGCTCGGACATTTCAATTACGCCTTTATTGACAGAAGGGGTGATCAAGCTGAAAGCGATCCCGGTGAAAAAAGCCAGTAAAAGGATTATTCCGAAAAGCGGGGCAAAAGAATGCAGGATAATCATGATGCCGGTAATGCCGACTCCTAAAATCAAACCTCTTTTTGTGCCGAGGTAATCGGCAATTTTGCCGCTGAAAACTGCTATTACCACAGTACTTAAAAAGTAAAAGCTGGAATAAAAACCAACTAAAGTTCTGCTTACTAAAAATTCATCCTGGACCAGCGGCAGCATGGCCTTGAATCCCTGGACATTTGCGAATACTGCAATATATGCAGTGGAAATAACCAGGAGCATGGCCCAGTGTTTTTGGTACCATTTCTGTTTTGCGGGTTGTGTCATTTTCTATTACACCTTTATCTTCACATCATTAGCTATCGTTACAGAAATCGTTGCTTAATGGACATCTATTTCGACATAAGTTAAGCTATAATCCAATGTCCTGGCCTCCTTCATTATAACTCACGTGATTGCAAGGTGAGGCCAGTTTCACTTCCATTATGTCTCAGCCTTGCTGCATTTCTGACTGGATCCATTGTCCGCATGCCTTCACCCAGTTAAGACTAACATAAGTTGCTTTAAATTGCAGTACCTGTTGCTGCCTGCTTCTTTTGGTTATTCGAGCATTACAACCACCTGCCCGCAATGTCACCCGCTCAAAATAAAGCATGGAGCCTGGCTATGGCCGGGCAGTAACAATTTGTGAAAAAATGTGCTTCTTTCCTGATAAAATGATGATATACTATAGACTAAAGATATTTGTAGAGGAGGGTGTTTAACTTGCTATTGTTCAACCCAAAAACATTCCAGGGGGAACATCTTGATCAACGTTCGCGGGACATGGTGAAAAAAACCATTGATTTTTTTGAAAGCAAGGGAAAAAGAAAACTAAAAGATGATGACCGCAACCGGGTTTGGTATTCCGACTTGCTTGATTTTATCAAGGATAACCAGATATTTTATGAATTTTTAACTCCCTCTGGAGAAGGGGAAGAAAAGTGCCGCTGGGATACCTGGCGCAACTGTGCCTATAACGAAGTCCTCTCTTTTTACGGCCTGCACTACTGGTATACCTGGCAGGTTAGTATCCTCGGGCTGGGGCCGATCTGGATGAGCGATAATGAACAGGCCCGTGAAAGGGCGGCTAAACTGCTAAAAGACGGCCATGTATTTGCTTTCGGCCTTTCAGAAAGGGATCACGGTGCTGATATTTATTCCACGGAAATGACTCTTACTCCCCGGGGAAACGGGCAGTACCTGGCCAACGGTGAAAAGTATTACATCGGCAACGGCAACGTGGCGGAAATGGTCTCAACTTTTGGGAAAATGGCCGACAGCGGGGATTATGTATTTTTCGCAGCCAATTACCAAAATCAAAATTACGAGTTAAAAGACAACGTGATCAATTCCCAGTCATACGTGGCCGATTTTGCCCTGCGTGATTACCCGGTTACAGATGATGATATCCTCTCGGTAGGGCAGGAAGCCTGGGATTCAGCCCTTAATACAGTTAATGTGGGCAAGTATAACCTGGGCTGGGCTTCGATCGGGATCTGCACCCATGCCTTTTATGAAGCCTTAAACCATGCCGCCAACCGGGAGTTATACGGCATGAAAGTAACCGATTTCCCCCATGTCAACCGGATGATAACCGATGCTTACTGCCGCCTGGTGGCAATGAAACTATTTGCCCTGAGAGCTTCTGACTATCAGCGAGTTGCTTCTCCCGAAGACCGGCGCTACCTGCTCTATAACCCCACGGTGAAAATGAAAGTGACCACCCAGGGTGAGCAGGTGATAGAGCTCTTATGGGATGTTATTGCCGCTAAAGGCTTTGAAAAAGATACTTATTTTGAAATGGCTACCAGGGATATCCGGGCACTACCCAAGCTGGAAGGAACTGTCCACGTCAACCTGGCCCTGATCAGCAAGTTTATTTTTAATTACTTCTTCAACCCTGCCGAATATGAATATGTCTCCCAGCAAAACAAGCCCGGAAACGACAGCTTTTTATTTAACCAGGGGCCGGCCAAAGGACTTGGCAAAGTAACCTTTCACGATTACAACGCAGTTTACGGTCAGTGGAATTTACCGAACGTAGAGGTATTCAAGGAGCAAATTGCCCTCTTCAAGGAATTTTTGATGACCGCTCCGCCACTTGAAGAACAACAAAAGGATACTGATTTCTTAATGCAGCTGGGTGAACTGTTCACCCTGGTGGTTTACGGGCAGCTAATCCTGGAAAATGCGGAAATACATGAGCTTGAAGATGAACTGATCGACCAGGTCTTTGATTTCATGGTCAGGGATTTCACCGGTTTTACAATCCAGTTATACAACAAGCCCGGCGCTACTGCTGAGCAAATGGAATACTTTACAAAAATGCTTAAAAAACCGGTAGACGACAAAAACAGGTATCATTACATCTGGGAAAACCATGTGTTAGCCCTTAACGGGGCATACGAAATGAACCCCTAACGTTTTTTTAAAAAAAGAAAAGGCATGGTGGTGCGAATGAATAGTAATTTTGTTAAGGGTAGCTTTTTAAAATTTGGAATGCGCACTTTGGCTGCTTTTCTACTCATTGTCTTGCTGGTTTTGCCGGCTTCGGCAGCAATTTATGGCGATCTTAATGAAGATGGGGAAATAAACGTCCACGACGTGGTGATGGTGATGAGGCATGTCTTGGCACTCGAACCCCTGGATGATCACCAGGTTTTACTGGCTGATGTAAATAGCGACGGAGAGGTAGATGTTCGGGATGCCACCCTGATCATGCAGAGATCACTGAAGCTTATCGATCATTTTCCCGATCTGCCGGATGCTGCCCCCGGTTTGATTGAAGATTTCCTGGTGGAAGAAGGATTATCTCCGGGTAAAAAGCTTGTTATAGTTTTGCTTGATACACCCGAACCGGATGATTACACGGTCAGTGTCGGCAATACCGAGCTAAGCTACAATGAAGATATTGGCGGTTTCAGGGGCGAAGTGGATGAAGATGAAGCGGAACTTGGTAAAGTAAAGGTAGCGGGGTTTGAATAAACCTGAATTAATGGTCTTGTCCGCATGTCCGGCGAATGCCAGGATGTTCACCAGGAAATAGGCCCACCGCCGCAAAAGTCGGGATCAGTAAACCGGGCGGACGGGCTTATCATATACTTTCGCCCGGCAGCCGGTATGCTGTTAACCGGTCTGCTTTAGTTCTGCCGGGTTTAATGAACTGGCTTCGGATAAATAATTTAAAATCGATCGAGAGAGGAGTGCTTGTTAAATGGAACTCAAATACGTAAATACCAGGAATGCGCCGGAAGCTATCGGGCCTTACAGCCAGGCAGTTAAAGCCGGCAGTATGCTTTTTGTTTCAGGTCAAATCCCTCTAGACCCGGCAACCGGAGAACTGGTAACCGGTGATGCCGGAAAGCAGGCAATGCAGTGCATGAAAAATGTTGTTAGCATTCTTGAAGAAGCCGGTTTAAGCGTTGATAACCTGGTCAGGGTGGGCATTTACCTTACAAGTATGGATGATTTTGGCCCGGTAAATGATGTTTATGCTTCTTTTTTTAATGGAAAATACCCGGCCAGGGCCTGTGTCGAAGTTTCAGGGTTGCCCAAAGGCGCCAATGTCGAAATTGAGGCAGTGGCTTTAGTGGGATAGTTTGCATTGATTTTTTGCGATATCTTCTTAATATTTAGTACTGTTGACAGATAAGGCCAGTCGCGGTACAATTAACAAAACCATAAAATAAACCCACGTATTTCAATTATACTGCTAGGATTTAAGAGGATAGTCTAGTTATTCTTCATATTTAGTAATACAATCCAGCTTACAGTTTTTAACCAAATGAATGAGTTCCCCGGTTAAAGGAGGGCGATAACTTAATTATTTATGCTTCTATTTTTCCGTTAACTTAAGTGTGCAGGTATGTTTTGCCTGGAAAAAGCTGTTGATCTTTGAAAGGAGGTATTACCGTGGCGTTACGTGAAAGCTGGGTATCCCGGTTAGGATTTATTTTGGCTGCCGCCGGTTCCGCTGTGGGATTAGGAAATATCTGGCGTTTCCCCTATATCGCAGGTGAAGGCGGCGGGGCAGCCTGGGTCATTGTTTACCTGATTATAGTCCTTATAATTGGTTACCCGATGATGGTTACGGAAATTTCTTTGGGGAGAGCTTCACGGAAAAATGTGGTAGGCATGTTTAAAGAACTGGCTCCCAATACTCCCTGGTGGCTGGTGGGAGCACTGACTATTTTAACTTCTGTGCTGATCTTATCCTATTATTCAGTGGTTGCCGGATGGTCTCTTGCCTACATTTTTGAGTCTGCCCTCAGCAATTTGGGACGCGATGTTGATTACGCCGATGCCTTTATGGGTCATATTACTTCAGTGTGGCCCCCGATTATATGGCATGCTGTGTTTATGGTTTTAACAGTGGGAATTGTCGCAGCCGGTATCGTAAAAGGAATCCAAAGGTGGGTTACATTTCTCTGGCCGGTCATGGGTGTGCTCCTGGTTATCCTGTTAATCAGGGCAGTCACTCTCCCCGGTGCCGGTGAAGGCCTTGGCTGGTACCTGATCCCCGACTTTGGAGATTTAACTGCGGGGGCTTTTGTAGCAGCGATCGGACAGGCATTCTTCACTTTGAGCCTGGCTATGGGCATTATCATAACCTACGGCAGTTACCTGAGGCGGGAAGACGAAATTCCCGGTAGCGGTGGCTACGTGGTATTAATGGACACCGGCATTGCCATCCTGGCAGGGTTTATTATCTTCCCCGGTGTTTTTGCCATGGGCCTTGACCCGGGGGCGGGCGCCGGCCTGGCATTTATTACCTTGCCCGGGGTTTTTGCTGAAATTCCTGTGGCCGGTCCTTTCTTCGGGACCCTGTTTTTCATACTTCTGTCAGTGGCGGCTTTAACTTCAGCCATATCGCTGCTCGAAGTCAGTGTTGCCTGGTTAATTGACGAAAAGAACATGAAGCGTAGTTCTGCTGCAATCACTATGGGAACAATAATCTTCTTGATTGGCCTGCTGCCTACCCTGGGCTACAGCACCCTGGACCATGTCAGCTTTGAACCGATTGCCGGAGACATCCTTGACTTTATGGAGTTTCTCGCAGAAAATGTTTTCCTGGCAATTGGTGGTTTATTAACGGCAATCTTTGCCGGGCATGTTTGGGGTGAACATAAAGCCAGGGAAGAAATCAACTACGGAGTAAAGAAAGGTAAGTTTACCATTGGTAACTGGTATGCGCCCATTCTTAAGTACGTCATCCCGGTTATCATTATTGTCATCCTTATTGTCAGCACGATTGAATGGATTGCACCTGAAATCCTGCCCTGGGACGTCATTTAAGAGCAGGGTAGTTTTATCGGGGTAAAAGTTGAAGCAAAAAGAAGCGGTCTAGTATTTCATAGAAGGGCCGGTTTAAACTAAAGAAAGTTTAAGCCGGCCCTTTAAATATGTTTAAATTGCCGGGATCAACCGAACAGGCTTATTTATCCGTCAATATCTTTGACACCGAGCAACCTCTTCTCAAAATTTTACAGCAGGAATTGCAGGACATATAATAAGGTAAGAATAGCTTTTTAACGAGGGAATTAGTCGAAAAGGAGACAGTATACTTGGAAACCACACACCGCCTTATATTTGAAGATGCCAGGAAGGTCAGGACTTTAGAAGATCAAAGTGTTGATCTGGTGGTAACTTCTCCACCCTACCCGATGATTGAAATGTGGGACCGTTCATTTGCCGAAACGGACTCCCGGATCCATGATTTACTTGAAATGGGAGAGTATACCCGGGCCTTTGAAGCGATGCATCAAGTTTTGGATCAAGTCTGGCAGGAACTTTACCGGGTAATGAAAGACGGGGCTTTTGCATGCATTAATATCGGTGATGCTACCCGCACCAATAACGGACGGTTCCAGTTGTTTGCAAATCATTCCCGGATTCAAAATAAATTTTTCGAACTTGGCTTTAATGTCTTACCCCTGATTCTTTGGCGAAAACAAACCAATGCCCCGAACAAATTTATGGGTTCCGGGATGCTTCCCGCCGGGGCTTACGTTACCCTGGAGCATGAATATATTTTGATTTTCCGGAAAGGAGATAAGAGAGAGTTTTCCTCTCCTGAAAAAAAACATAAAAGGATGCAAAGCAGTTACTTCTGGGAAGAAAGGAATAACTGGTTTTCGGATCTTTGGGATTTTAAAGGTGCCAGGCAGGATATAAACAGCCAAACNTTNCGGGANAGAAGCGGGGCCTTTCCCTTTATCCTTCCCTTTCGCCTGATTAACATGTATTCTTTGATGGAAGATACGGTGCTTGATCCATTTTTAGGCACAGGTACCACGATGATGGCGGCAATGGCTGCGGGAAGAAATAGTGCCGGTTGTGAGATTGACCGGGGATTTGTTGAACCGGTAAAACAGAGGGTTTATGAACAGTGGCCCTTGTTAAACAGTTTCAACCTGGAGCGCATTAAAAATCATCTCGATTTTGTTGAAAAACAGAAAGATAACGGTAGTGAGCTTAAGCATTTTAACAGTTACTTTGGTTTTCCGGTAATGACCAGGCAGGAAAAAGATTTAAAGCTGCCTTTTGTAAAGTCCTTTTCGGACAAAGACGCAAATTGTTTTACTACAACTTACTTTGATGATCAGTATATTCAAAGTATTGAGCCGGAAAAGCTTGATATTAAGCATTTAACCTACGACTGCGGGGTGCAGTCCAGGCTGTTCTGATCGGTATACATTTCCTATTTTGTCAGGTATAATACATTTCAGTCTGAATTTGTTTCTTCTAAAAGCTTAAATCGACTCAGGTAAATACCCAGCAGGTCCTGTTATTAAACAGTTCCAGCCCGGATGGAGCATGACTCCAGTAATCCTCGAAAAGCTGCAAGTAAAGGAGTGGTTGATTTAAATTGAGTGATTCGGATAATTCTTTCAAGTACCCGGTGCAGACCCTGGAAAAAGCGCTGCAGATTATAAATATTATGAAGGAAGGCCCTTATGATGGAATCAGGATAAGGGACATCAGCCAAAAACTCAATATGGGCAAAAGTACAGTTCATCGGATTCTAAATACGCTCATGGCTTACGGATATGTAGAGCAAAGCGATGATAATAAAAAATATCGCCTCGGTTGGAAACTGTTTGAAGTAGGCAGCGTTATTCCCCGGCAGCGTAACTTAAATAATATTGAGTTAAAACTTCTCTGGGATTTGTGTGACAGGTTTGAAGAGACCGTTAATCTTGGAATCAGGATCAATGATAAAGTTGCTATAGTGGCCAAGGCGGATCCCCAAAGGGATTTATTCAAAGCGGGGCCCTACTTGGGCGAACAGGAACCTGTTCATGCAACGGCTATGGGGAAAATATTAATTTCAGCGCTGGGCGATGAAGAGCTTGATCAATTGTTTTCTCAGAAGACTTTAGTAAAGTATACCAATAATACCATTACCAGTCTTGCCGAACTCAAGAACCATCTTGAAGAGGTGCGTGAGCATGGCTATGCCACCGACCAGGAAGAGCTATCTATAGGTTTAAGCTGTATTGCAATGCCCGTTTACAATTTTAGCAATGAAATAATCGCGGCGGTAAGTATTAGCGGCCCATCTTTTCGAATGGATCAAACTAAAATTTTCAGCTGTACCGGTGATTTAAAAAAGACCTGTGAGCAGCTTTCTTCGTTTTTTGGTTCCAATAGTTCTTAAATAATAAGATATAAGTAAAAAATAAAAGAATTCATGATTAGTTCCCGGTCAGGGAACTTTATTTTTATCCAGACAGGGTTCTATATAATGGAACCGAGTATTTTATTTTAAAATTATTTTCACGATCCAGCAGGAAATGGAAAAAAAGCCGCGAATAAAAAGTTACAAGAAAAAAATATCCGAAATATCAAGAATTTCAAACGTTACATCCTACGAAAGCGACTTTTAAATATGAATCAAATTAAAGAAGAAGTAAAATCAATATCTGAGGAAGTAGTTTCATTACGCAGGGATTTTCATGCCAATCCTGAGCTGGGTTTTGCAGAATACAGGACCGCGGAAAAGATAGAAAAGTTTTTAACAGGACTCGGCATCA